>Ga0256406_1005173_pt1 | contig 14170 bp, 9 predicted proteins | sample RumenRJG_03DNA_FD_185986 | JGI IMG/M metagenome (GOLD analysis project Ga0256406, IMG submission 185986) | Bovine rumen microbial communities from Lethbridge, Alberta, Canada - RJG_03 | ecosystem: Host-associated > Mammals > Digestive system > Stomach > Rumen | place: Canada: Alberta | collected...
ACAGCGTGCAGACGCAAACGGCGCAAGCTGCACGGTTGATGTCTCCTCTCAGGGTTATACGTCGACGGTGGTCGTTCCGATTACAAGACAGGAAGAGTCTTCCGCAAATATCGGATACGGGGATAAGGACAATGTAAAAGTGACGTTCTATAAGAACGGAGACCTTGAGTTTTCAGGCTCCGGGGCCGTAAAGAACCTTGGCTCGTCTCTTCCCTGGGCTGGGCTCAAATATACGCATGTGTATATCGATGACACGATTGACCTTACCGATATCGACAACTGGTTCAAGGGCAACAAGAACCTTGTCTACTGCTCACCGCTTCCAAAGACGGTGAAGACGATGCGCTCCGCATTTAAGGATGACACGGCTCTTGTAGAGACGCCTGAATATTTCCAGTGTAAGAACCTGAAGTTTATGAACGATGCCTTCTCCGGATGTACAGCGCTTGAGAGCGCGGATACGCTTCCAGTAAATCTGAAGTCCGCGTCCGGCACCTTCACAAACTGCACGACCCTCACAAAGGTGGCGGACATGTCAAAGACGAGCAACCTGACAGATATCTCCAATATCTATTCCGGATGCTCTGGCCTTAGAGAGACAGGCAATATCCCTGAGACAGTCACGAACATGAGCGGAGCGTTCCAGAACTGCCTGAATATTTCATCCGCATCAATGTTCCCGAAGGCTGTAAAGGACATTTCATCCGCATATTCTGGCTGCGCAATGCTTGCGTCCGGAATGCCGATTCCTGAAAGTGCAACCGATATATCAAACTGCTATGCCGGATGCTCCAACCTTGCTGGAACGCTTGAAATCAACACGGACACTCCGAACTTTTCCGGGTGCCTCACAAATGCCTGCACAATGGGCGACACCCTGCTCGTGTCAGGAAACAGTGGAAATCTTCTTGAAATCGTGCAGAACTCCGGCTCGGACGGCGTGTCTCTTGCAGATGCGGAGGCCGCTGCGGCACAGAACGCCCGCATGGTCGCAGAGCAGGGCACAGATAACGACTAAGGAGGGATATCGTGAGATTTAAAAGAATTTTAATGCTCGGCATGTTTTTTGTTGCCGCCGTCTGCCTGCTTGATGCCGGGCTTTATATAAACAGACAGCAGACGGGGGTACAAAGCTCCCCGACAACACAGATGACGCAGAAACAGCCGGAACTCTTATCAGACATTAATCTTTCATCGTACGCGTCCCTTCCGGCAGCATTCGAGGCGGTTACCATCTCCGAGGATGCCAACAGCGCAAAAATTACAGAGGACAACGTAGAAGACCTGATTTACAAACAGCTCTTCGCGACAGCTTCGCACCCGGATGTGATAGCGGAGGGGTGCTCGCTCAAAGTCGATTTCTCAATCACTCAAAACGGACAGATATCCGACAGAAAGACGGATTACATCGTTGGGTACGACCAGAAAAACATGAGTCAGAACGTGTATGACGCACTGAAAGGAAAGAAGATAGGAGACACGCTTAGAGTGGAGGATGCGGAGTTTGCCGGAAGCGGCACGGGCATCGTAGATATATCCGTCAGAGACATCTACGGGATGCCTTATCCGGTGACAGATAAGTACATATCGCAGAACACTGAATACGCAAGTCTGTCAGACATGAAGACCAAGCTGGTTCAAAACGCGGAAAGCACTGTCAGAGTACAGACAAGACAGCAGACGCTTTCAGGCCTGATAGACGAAATGATGAAACAATCAACGTTCGTGACAGCACCGGACAGCCTTGTGATAAAGGAACTTGAAGTCTTAAAGAAAGACAAGCCGGATGCGACATACTCGGATGCTCAGCACAGCTTCTACAAGCTGGCATTCATCGCGGCCATGCTTAAAAAGTACGACATTGCAGACGCATCTGAGATAGAGAGAAGATATGCAGCTCTTCCGGAAGAGAAGAGAAGCGGCTTTACGCAGTATGAGGCCGAGAGAGAGAAGTACCTGCTCTTTGAAGACGACGTGACAAATTATATTTATAGAAAGGTTCAGATATCATCTGATGCCGAGACAGAAGCTGCAATAGAAACAGGAAATGTCAGCGGCTTCTCTGAGACGGAGGCGGAAAATCCTGTGTCTCAGCCCGAACAACAGATGACCGAGAACGCAGCGTTCTGGGAAACAGAGACAGCTGTCAGCTAAACGAGTCAAAACATAATGGAAAATAGGCGCACGCAAAAGCCGTGCGTCTATTTTTTTTGTCATTTTTTAGCATATTAAAGGCAGCATATTTGGAAGGTTCGGATTTTTTTTGAAAAGAGAGGAGGTTGAAATTTATGAACACAAGCGCCGAGGTTAATGCCGCAATGGAAAGCCTCGCTCTTTTCATTGCAAAAAACAACGAAAAGACATACGAAAAGACGTTTTCAGACTGGGAGGAGTCTTTTCATCCAGATGAGAAGATTGTCCCGACAGTGAAACATTTCGGGGAGCTTCTCTACAGCATAGATGAAAATCTGATTTTTGAAGCGAAAAAGGCAACGGAAAAGGAGGTGAAAAGCAATGCAGTACAAGAGCAACAAGAACTACAGTAACGGACGGATTGCAAAAGTGATGGCTGTATATCAGATGGCGAAGAAAGCAGGGGATGACATAACCCTCCACGAAGCCATGGAAGAAATCTACGCCTTCACGGAAAGGTATGTCTATAAGACTCTTTGGAGCAGATACAGCACGCTCATGCGCTCGCCTCACAGAAGCGACCTTGTGCAGGAGGTATGGGTTAAAGTATTCAAAGAGATAGGAAGATATAACCCGGATATAGGGTCAATTACCACATTCCTCTCTGTCTGGATTATGCACGCCGTGTCTAACTATACAAGCAAACGATTTGCAAACACATCGGTATATTACGCGGGCGCAATCAAGAAGGTAATTGGAGCGCAGGAGTATCTAAGGCAGCACGCGATGGAAGAGACACCTGACGCCATCAACATGCTCACGGGGCTTCCGCCAATCACGATTGAGGCATGTCTCGATATCTTATCCAAAAAGGACAACATCTCATACGAGGTCCTTGTGGATGCCGGATTCGAACGCTCCGCAGAGCTCAGAAGCCCGGAGGATACCGCAATTGAGAATGAATCAAAGCGCAGAATATCCAAAATCATGGAGGACACGCTCACCGACGACGAGATAACAATCGCGCAGATTCTGATAAACCCAGAAAACGATGAAAAGCAGCACTCCTCATACAGGGAAATTATGCAGCTCATCCCCGGTTCAAACGTTCCAAAAATCAAAAGAGAAGTGTCAATCATCACAAGAAAGCTCCTGTCTAACGATGAGTTCAGGACATACTTCCCTTACATCGCACAGCAGGAAGAGTTGATAGACAATGCGGAGTCTCCAATCATCGGCATAGACAAAGACAGAGATGAGGACGACACAAAGCTTCTTAAAGGCGCGGTCTGACGCTCAAAGACGCCAATACAGATTCCTCCATTTTGCATATTAAAAATATAGAAAAAAAATGACGTACCGCTCGGCTTTGGCCGACCAGATTTAAAAAAATAAGAAAAAAAACAAGGGAGGAATTTAAACATGGCAAGACTTAATTACGTGTCAGTAAGAGGACTGGTCACGAACATAGACTGCGCACAGGAGGCGGGAAACACGACATACGTCGTGCAGCTCACCGTGGCAATGAGCGACCGCGACAGCTTCGCTTCAAGAACAGGATACAGACTGCACAACGCGTCTGTCCCGGTGAAGAGCGGAGAGAAGAACATCTGCGACGTATTCAGCAAGATGTCCGTTGGCGATATCGTGAACGTCACGGGATACATTGCAACCCGCGTCGGCATCTCAACAAAGAAGGAGTGCCCTTCGTGCCACACTTTGTCTACGGCACAGGAGGCAGGCGTAGTGAATGGCCGCGAGACCAAAACACTTACGTACATCCTGCCGATTGGCGTGACTTTGGTTAAGAGTGCAAAGAGAACAAAGGCAAAGATAATTGAAAAAGAAGGGCAAAAGGTGGAGCAGGAAGTGGAAGAGGAACTTCCGGATGCGCTTCCAGGGTATATCGAACACAAAAAAGAGAAGGGGGAAGAGGTAAAGGAAGAGGACATCCCGAAGATTAAAGAGCAGCTGAAAAATAAGATGATGAATGAGAAATTCGCCCGCAAGGTGGAGGAAGTCCATTACATCTATCTGAAGAATCACAGCGAGGACGGAAACAGGGTTCTCGCTCTCGGGAACGTGGTGTCTGACCCCATCACCGGAGAGGCTGACGAAGGCAGAACAAAGTACACACGCTTCCAGATAGCAATGAACAGGAAGTATCACTCCACAAGCCCGGATGAAACGGCAAACATCACCGACTATCCATGGGTCTATTCATACGGCAGCGGAGCTTCTGACGATGCAAAATACATAAGAAAGGGCTCGCTTGTTCTTGTGGATGGAGCACTCCAGAGCAGAAAGTACAAGGACACATACATTTGCCCTGAGTGCGGAGAGGCCTTCCCTGTAAGAGGGCGGACGCTTGAAATCCTTTCATACGGAACGGAGTATCTGGAAGGATGCGGAAAAATGGAAGAAAACGGAGAAGAAGAAAGCGAAGAAAAAGAATAAAAAATAGCATAAGAAGAGAGGCGTAGGGTTATCCCTGCGCCTCATTTTTTTGTCAGAGGCGGAGCGGGCATATTAGAAGAGAAGCCAAAAAGGAAAATAAAGAAAGGAGAAAAAACATGGATACAAAAGAGCTTAGAAAGGTGTACGGAGAATGGGCACATGAGCGCCCGGTCAAAAATATTGACATGGGAGCGTACGGGCACGTCCTCACTTACTGCGAGGAATCTAACGCCTCAATCTCGGGGCAGGAGATTTCCGTGTACGACACGGATGTGTCAAAAATTGAGGAAAAGGACCACACGACGAGGAGGACCATCCGCCTTCCGAAGCCTCTGATGGCAAGATTCACAGAGAAGGTCTTTATCGCTTTCTCTGTGAAGCAGGACGGAAAAGAGACGGTTCTGGTTCCCGAGGAGACAGTTATAAACAGGGACCTGCGCGACATCATCGGAATGTCAAAAAAGGCCCTGTCCCCGGAAATCTCGCCGCGGATTTACACGGCAATGCACATCGCGGCATGCTTAAAGGCGCTTCCTCCGCTTAGACTTGCGATGAACAAGGAGGGGTGCTCCTTTGGAAGCGTCCAGCCAAAAGACTACGAGGTGATGAATCTCGAGTCTATCTCGCAAGCGCAAAAGAAGGCGGAAAGAACAGCGATGGACATCGCCGATGAGCTTTCCAAAAAGCTTCCTGGCGCCACGTTCTATCTTGGCACAAACACGCCTGACGTGTTTCAGTTCCATATGGTCGTAGAAAAACACGGAAAGTACGACACAGAGCTTATTTTCAAAGACACGCGTCACACCCGGGCTTCCATTCAGCTCATCGCCGCCGTAAGAGATGAGAGCGGGGCACTGTTTTATCTTGACAAGATAGAAAGACAGCGCCGCTCGTCAGAGACAGCAGCAAAGATTGCCTCCTCAGCATATGAAATGATTCAAAAATATGCGAAAAAGGAGTACAGATGGGATGCCACCGAGGACGCAATTGTCTCAAGCCCGAGCGTGAAAAGCGCAATTGGAAAGAAGAAGATGGACAAGCTCCAGCTTCTTTTATCTAAAAAGAGGCAGGACGTTCCGCCGCTCGTATCGGCAGCCATCTGCTCTGGCAGCCTTTTTGAAAGAGGCTCGGCTTACAAAAACGCTGAATACGACGGGGGAAAAGAAAAGTATCTTTCCGCTCTCGGAAGTATCCTGATGTCTGCGTAAGCATGACGCCATTTAAGCGGTCGCAAGTTTTTGCGGCCGCTTTTTTTAAAAGACAAAGAGAAAAGCGGCGGGCAGGGGTGGAAGAGAAGGGGAAAAAGAAGAGAGAAAAGAGGGGCGTTTGGCATTTTATAAGAAAAGAAGACCCGGATAAGGGCGAAAGAAGGAGGGGAAACATGAGTGCTAGAAAAATACATGGAGGGGGTATAACAAAACTCAGAATATTGCTTGCCTTAATGATGTTTCTGATGATATTCCTTGCCAGGCCTTGGAAAGTTCAAGCAGCGGAGACAGCAGAAGTTAAGGGAACGGTCCAATGGACCAACACATACGGAATGAGTATCCCTGACTCAGTAACGCTATATCTTTTAAGAGACGGGACAGAAACAGGAGATACTACCACCGCTACAAAAGGCGGGGGTTGGGCATTTTCGTTTGGGCAAAAGCCATTAAGAGACGGAAACGGAAAAGCTTATACATATTCCGTCAAAGAAGATACAAGCAATCTTGAAGAAGGATATACAGCTGTGTCATCAGAGTTTAATGCAGATAACGTCGTCGGACAAAAAGTTTCGATGAACAGCAGCTCACGGACAGAGTCGGGATATGACTATCTTGTCTTTTATTATAAAGACAACGATGGGGCTTGGAAAAAATCGTCCAATATTGGGGGCGATATCGGCGGAAAATCATATATTATCCCGGCAAAAGATTTTTATGTCTACTGGCACACAGACGGTTCTAGCACATACTACGGATTCAAAATTGACAGCATTGATGCGACATCGGAAAAATCAGATTTAACCTTTACAAATGCAGGTGCGCTGCCAAATTATACAACAGTAGAAAAGGCAGGCACAGATTACCCTGAGACCGGACACAACTATGGAAATAATGAAAACAAACTGTGGCATTATACAGCAGGGAATACGACTGCGGTATCAATCTCTACGATATCAATTTCTATTACGAACAAAGGTAAATATATCGCAGGAGGAACTTGGGGGACATGCCCCTGGACGATAGATAATGCGGGAACGCTTACGATAGGGGCGGGAACTGGGAGAAACCTTGGCTATACTACCCAGTGGTATTGGTACTTTGATAAGATAATAAACGTAAAAGCCTCCGGGACAGTTATCTTGCCTCAGAACAGTTCTCTTATGTTTGACGGCCTCGAAAAAGTCAAAAGTATTGATTTATCGGGGTTTAATACGGCAAACGTAAGGAATATGAGCGCCATGTTTCGTGGTTGCTCTTCCTTAAGGTCGCTCGACCTGTCAAGCTTTGATACGGCAAATGCGATGAAGATGGACGCTATGTTCGCTGGCTGCTCGTCACTCACGTCGCTCGACCTGTCAAGATTTAATACGGCAAACGTGACGGATATGGGATACATGTTCTCCGGCTGCTCTTCTATGTCGTCGCTAGACCTATCAAGCTTTGATACGGCAAAAGTGACGGATATGAACTACATGTTCTATAACTGCTCTTCCTTGTCATCGCTCGACCTGTCAGGCTTTAGTACGTCAAAGGTAGAGAGGATGGACTATATGTTCAATGGCTGCTCTTCCCTGTCGTCGCTCGACCTGTCAAGCTTTGATACAGCAAAGGTGACGGATATGCAAAGCATGTTCAGTGGCTGCCAGTCCCTCACGTCGCTTGACCTGTCAAGCTTTAATACGGCAAATGTGACGAATATGTACGGCATGTTCTATGGCTGCTCGTCCCTCACGTCGCTTGACCTGTCAAGCTTTAATACGGCAAATGTGACGAATATGTACTGCATGTTCTATGGCTGCAAGTCCCTCACGTCGCTCGACCTGTCAAGCTTTGATACGGCAAACGCAACGAGTATGGGCAACATGTTCTATAACTGCTCTTCTTTGTCTTCGCTCGACCTGTCAAGCTTTAATACGGCAAACGTGACGAATATGTACGGCATGTTCATTAGCTGCAAGTCCCTCACGTCGCTCGACCTGTCAAGCTTTAATACGGCAAATGTGACGAATATGTACGGCATGTTCAGTGGCTGCAAGTCCCTCACGTCGCTCGACCTGTCAAGCTTTAATACGGCAAATGTGACGAATATGTACGGCATGTTCATTAGCTGCCAGTCCCTCAAAAGCATTAAGCTTGGCGCAAAATCAGGATTAACTGACAAAAAAGGAGGCTCATCATCCTTTAGCTCTATCGCGCCCAAGGCAAAAGAAGGAGAAGATATAACGTATACCGGCAAGTGGACAAAGTCATCTCCTTATAACCATGCTGATTCAATAAGCAGGGCAGACCTTCAGGCAAAATACACCACAAATAGTTCTGACTTTGGAAACTTCAAAGAGGTCACCTGGGTCTGGGAGGTAGAAGGGCAGGACCCATACGGACAGAAATACAGCTCCGACGATGGAAATACAGATGGCAAACACAACGTTGTAAGCCTCGCATCTGACACTCCGGCAGAGACTCAGATAGACGCGTTCGCAACGGACAAGGACGGAAACAAAACAGGCTATTGGACAAAGCTTGATGACGGGACATGGACATATACGTTCTATGTATATAAGGCAGGGGCTCCGTGGAGAGTGTATGAGGATGCTCTCAGCGGCTATGCAGGCTCTTACACAAAGGAACACCCACTGCTTTCCAACGAGAACGATGAAAAAGTGATAACCAACGTCTCTGATAAGGTGGCAAATCAAAAGCATGGAAGTCTCAAGATAACGAAGGCTCTTGAGGCAGACAGCGGCACGGCTCCGGGGCAGGAGTTCTCGTTTGAAATAACGCTCACTGATGAAAACAATAACCCGCTTTCAGGAAACACCATGTTTGGAAGCACGGCGTTCTCCTCCGGGAAGGCAAACGTATCTGTCGCAGCCGGAGAAAGCACAACCGTGTCAGACATCCCTGCCGGGTATCACTACAGTGTCAGTGAGATTCCCGCCCGTGGATACAGGCAGGTAAGCTTTACAAACAGTAGCGGTACGATAACAGACGGCACGATAGAAGCCGTATGCACTAACAAATATGTTCCCGCAAGGGAGACAGACAAACCTACGAGTGAAACGGTTGGCCTCACAATCAACAAGGTCTGCGATTCAAGGGCAGATAAGTTTAAATTCAGCATAAACATCTCAAACCTTAACGCGGGCGAAACCGTGGCTGCGGAGGTTAAGACCACATCGGCATCTGCCTCCGAGAAGACAACATACACCCCGGATGGAAGCGGAGAGATTAACGCAGAGGCGGAAATCTCAGGCTCCGGCAGTATCTCGCTTTCCGGCATCCCGGTGGGAGCCGTATATAGAATCACGGAAGCGGCAACACCATATATTGCATCGTATAACATCACCGACGCGGCCGGTAAGGGCTCTATCAATAAGACCGAGAGTGCAAACAGCGAAGTACAGACCCCGCTCTCAACGATGCAAGAGACAGCTGACAGCGGCGAAAGTATAAACATCACATTTACAAACAAAAAGCCGTCGTATCCTGTTTCATTTACAAAGCGTGACGAGAAAGACAACTTCGTGGAGAACGCGGTCCTTGAAGTCTCAAAGGCGGACGGAACAAAGATAACATCTTGGACGACGGTGGCAGGAGAGAGCAGGGAGCTCTCACTTGAACCCGGCGCATATACACTAAAAGAGCTCTCGGCTCCGGAAGGATACGCAAAAGCTCCGGACATCTCATTTACGGTTGATAATACAGGAAAGATATTTGTCGGAAGCACGGAGGTCTCAGATATCGAGATGATAGACAACAGCACAGAAACCACAGTATCCATCAGCAAGACTGATAACCTTGGATTCCCTGTAATCGGTGCGGGTCTAACCCTCACTGATACATCCACAGGCAAAGTTGCAGACTCCTGGCAGACGGACAATAAACCTCATGACGTGAAGCTTGCCTTCGGCAAGACGTACACGCTCTCGGAAATCTCCGTTCCAAACGGATACGAGAAAGCACAGGACATCACGATAACGGTATCCGCCGACGGCAGCCTTACCGTGGATGGTAAAAACATGTCCGATACAAATATCTCAATGATAGACGCAAGGAAGCCTTATATTCTCCCGTCAACCGGAGGTTTTGGAAACAGAAGAGCAGCTTTGCTCCTCCTCTCTCTTTCCTCTCTTTTTGCCCTTCTTTTCCTTTCTACAAAGAAGAGCGAAGACAAAGACACATCCAAAGGGGATTGACCCCTGAGCAAAAAACGAGCGCCGTGCAAAACGCACGGCGCTTTTCTTTTCCCTTTTTCTTCAACTCCTTCTTTTCCTGCAATACTTCGCATACATCTCCGGGAACCTTGTCCTCAGCTCATACATAAGAATCCCGTTTTGAAGCAAAAACATACTCCTGTCCTTTTTCGGAAGGCTTGCGTGAGCGTACTCAACAGGGGTTGAGTAAAAGCCTTTGTAAAGCTGGATGAGGCAGTTGTCCCTGATATATCGGTCGCCTTCCTTAGACGAGAAAAAGTCATAATAGTCCTCATCCGTTTCAAATACTTTTCCATTTCTTTTTAAAGAGTATTGAAAACAAATGCGTGCGCGGAGCATACCGATGTATCCATACATATAGTCCTTGGGGTATCGCATCTCCCCTGACACGACTTTTTCATAAATTCTTATTGCATATTTTGCAATGTCGTATCTTACCTTGTCTGGGTAGAGTAGATAGAGGATGTACTCTGTGTCCTCCGGGAAGACATCGCTTGGAAGGCGGATGTACTTGTAAAGAGGGGCGAGCTTCATAAGCTTTGCTGTGTCGTAATTAAAAAATTTCTGTGCCTCCTCGGGAGACCAGCGAAGAAGCTTTTCTATTGCGTAGCGAAAGACCGTGAGTGCCACGCGTTCGTTCCCGAGCTCTCCGTACTGGAAAAATGTTTTTGAAACATATTTTTTGTTTCCGATTAAAACATCGTCATATTCCTGAAGTATATTCACAAAGACCCCTCCTTATCGTAGAGATACATATTTTTGTAGACTTTTTTGTATATTTTTGCCGCCCTTATTAAAGGCAAAGAAAAGCATACGCAAGAGGGCGGTAAGCCGTGATTTATGAGAAAAAAATGAGAAAAATAAGTGGAAAAGAAGCCAAGAGACGGGATGCTTCAACCCTTGTAAGCGACGTCTGGATTTACACGGATTGAATAGTCATTCCCTTTCTTCTCGAATGAGATGAATCCAAACTCTTTTAAGAGGTTTAACGCAAAAACGACCTTATACTCTTTGCCTGATAGTTCCTCTTGCAGCTCCGGCATGGAACAAATAAGCGAGTTATTCCTGTCCATCTTTCCGATGAGAAAAACCAGAAGGAGATAAGCGTCCAGGTTCCCTTTAATAAGTGCCCGCCTTTTAATCACCCAATCGTGAGATGTATTTACAAAGACAGACTCCTTATATGGACATTTCTCTGTCGGCTCATCCCTAAACTCCAAAGCATATTCATTTTCCATATAAATTCCTCCTTATTTGAAAATGATTAGATGTGCTTTTCCTGTCTTTTAATATGCGAAAAAATGGAACAAAAATGCATATTAAGAATGCGGCGTAAAAATTTCTCCGCAGGCATTCCGCTTGCGTGATGACAGATTTTCAGGAGGTCGAATAAATGGCAGAAGATAAAAACATGCACGCGCTTGAGCGCTTTCTCCGCGCCTGCGCGCAGAGCGAACTTATCGATGATGTATATAACACGGCAGACTATCGTACCCTTGCAAACATGCTTCGGGGAGATAAGAAGCTCGATATCGTTTTCGTGAAAGATAAAAATCAGATGTCAATGGTGCAAAAGATGCTGAAAGAGGCGGATATTACTACGTCCCCGATACGTTATGACGGGCAGCTTGCAATTCTTTATCCGAGAGCGGACAGAGAAAAGTACATGGGCGTCAGGAGCAATATCATAAATGGCGGGAAGCTTTACAGCAAAGGCCCGTACTCGTACTGCGATGTCAAGTTTATGTCGGAAGTTCTGAAAAAGATGGAAAACGTAAAGTTCTCCGTGTATAAATCCGCCGGACAGATTTACATCTGTTATTACATGAAAAACAGCGAGGCAGTCAGAGCGGCGGAAGAAGGGCTTGAAAAGATGAGGAAAAATGACGTGGCTGCCAAATATCTTCAGTACGAGGACTTGGCGTTTGAGTACGCGTCAAAGAAGACGGAGGAGGCGATACACTCATCCGACAACGTAATCCTTCTGAGCGAGAGCGGAGAGCGTGCCGTGTACTTTGCGTCTGACGGCGTCAGAGTCGTAAAGCCTGGCGAAAAGCCTTACGACATTCACAGGGACGATAAGTATTTCAAGGCAAAAGTCACGGACGCCGTGTTTAAAAACCTTGTAAATGAAGTCGGCCTTATAAAGGTCTATAAGGGAGACTATGCGCGCTTCCTCATCGCCGGAGCATCCGATATGACGAAGGAAGAGGCGCTTAAAAGGCTCGGCCTTTCCCGCATTCCAACCCTTGATGAGATGGAAGAGCTTGAAGACAAGGGCCTTTACGATACACAGCCGGAGGCGTACGGAATGGTGCAGCGCATGCTTATGGCACAGATGCACAGGATTGAGGACAAGGACGCAAAGATGATGAGGCCGAACAAGGAAGACAGAAAAGAATACAGAAAAATATGGAAAGAAACGATTGAGGAGACCGTTAAGGATTATAAGGAGAGAGAAGAGATGGCTGTACGTGAATAAGGCGAATAATTAAATTAAAAAAAAGGAGGAAAAGCGGCGTACTGCCGCCCTGAAATTTTTATGACCGACAATAAACAGCAATACAAAAAGCTCGTCTATGTCTTCCTTGGCGTTCTCTGGTTTTTCTTCATGCTCTTTGTTGGAAACTGCGTGTACTATACAAAGTTCGCCCCCGAAGAGATACTCGCTGCGGAAGGGACCCCTGTATTTAAAGCGCTTGTCGCGATGTCGAGGTTCAGATACCCCGGCTTTCTCGACTTCTTTATCCCTTCGCATACGTTCTCATATCTGAGGTCGCAGATTGGTTATTCAATCATATATGCGCTTCTCGCATGGGCATTCATCGTGTATGAGCAGAAATTCAAGCATGACGCGGAAGGGATAGAGCAGGGCTCCGCACAGTGGACGCATAACTTCAAGGACTTCAACAAAACGCACAATGAGCCGTTCGGGGCTGAGACGTACGACGACACTCCGGGAGTCGCAACGGAAAACCTTAACAACAAAAACACACCTCCGGTTCCGGGATGCCCGAACATGATAATGTCCGAAAGAGTGCGGCTTTCAACAGCCGACATGAAGACGCATGTAAATAACAACGTACTCGTCGTCGGCGGCGCTGGTACTGGTAAGTCCAGGTTCTTTGTAAAACCAAACATCCTTCAGATGAATACGTCATACGTCGTAACAGACCCTTCCGGCGAGCTTTTAAATTCAATGCACAACGTACTCGCACAAAACGGGTACAAGATTAAGGTTTTCAACCTTGTAGATATGGAGCATTCCATAAGATACAACCCATTCAAATACATTCATTCGTCAACTGACGTAAGTATCCTTGTCGACTGCTTTCTGCAAAACACGACGGCTCCGGACCAGAAGAGCGGCGACCCGTTCTGGGAAAAATCAGAGAAGGCTCTGCTTGCCGCGATTCTGTTTTATCTGCATGACGTGGCAGACCCGATATATCAGAACTTCTCAACAGTTTTGTGGATGGTTCAGCAGGCACAGCTTGATGAGAATAAGCCGACATCTGAGAACACTCCACTTGACGACCTCATGTTCTTTGGATACGGGGATGAAAATACAAGGAAAGAGAAATACAAAAAAATATCGCACGATATAACGTCCGACGGAACAATGATACTTAAAACGATTGACGTAAAGGCGGATGAGGAACACCCGAGCGGCATGACATATGCCGAGAGAGTGCAGACATCGCTATGCACCACAAACTACGCAACGTTCAAGCTTGGCGGCACAAAAACATTGAAATCAATCCTTATCACGGCGGCTGTAAGACTCAACCCGTTTAGCAACCCGGCCGTGCAGGAACTCACAAGAGAAGACCACACGGAACTTGACAAGGTCGGCGATGAGCTCACATGCTTCTTTGCAATCATCCCGCAGACAAACACAACCTTCAACTTCCTTGTGTCAATGATGTTCGCGCAAATGTTCGAGTCCCTGTACAGGATAGGAAACGAGAGACCAAACCCGCGCATGCCTTACCATGTAAGGTTCATCCTTGATGAGTTTGCAAATATCGGAAAGATTCCGGAGTTCCCGCAGAAGATTTCCACCTGCCGTAAGTACAACATCTCAACCAGTATCATTTTGCAGTCAATCGCACAAATTAAAACAATGTACAAGGATGACTTCGAAACAATCATCGG
>Ga0256406_1005174_pt1 | contig 14170 bp, 13 predicted proteins | sample RumenRJG_03DNA_FD_185986 | JGI IMG/M metagenome (GOLD analysis project Ga0256406, IMG submission 185986) | Bovine rumen microbial communities from Lethbridge, Alberta, Canada - RJG_03 | ecosystem: Host-associated > Mammals > Digestive system > Stomach > Rumen | place: Canada: Alberta | collected...
AGGGGCAGGGATTAAGAAAATGGCATCCGAAGGAACGGATGCCATCCAAGCCCGATGCGGCAACGTCCAGTCTTGATTTCTTAAGTAAGTGACATTGCGAGAAATCGGGCTTTTTGTTTTGCCTGGCGAAAAGGCGTACAATTAACGTGAGGTAAGAAAATGAAATATAACAAGTTCATCGATCACACCCTTTTGAAACCCGAAGCCACAGAAGAAGACATCAAGCGGCTTTGCGCCGAGGCGAGGAAATACGATTTCATGTCTGTGTGCGTGAATCCTTGCTTCGTCCCCTTGGCGAAAGAACTCCTCAAGGGGAGCGATGTGCGGGTATGCACGGTGATTGGCTTCCCATTAGGCGCTAATCGTCCCGCCCTTAAAGCCGAAGAGGCCAAACTCGCGGTTTCAGAAGGCGCTGATGAGGTGGACATGGTCCAAAACGTCGGCCTGGTAAAAATGGGCAAATACAACGAGGTGGAAGAAGAAATTGCCTCGGTCCGTGCTGCCGCGCCTCACCCGACCGTTTTAAAAGTAATCTTGGAGACCTGTCTTTTGACCGACGAAGAGATTGTTCTCTCGTCTCAGGCCGCCAAAAAGGCCGGCGCCGATTTCGTGAAGACCTCCACGGGGTTCAACAAGGAAGGCGCTACCGTTCACGCCGTCCGCCTCATGCGCAAGGCAGTGGGGCCGGATATGGGGGTAAAGGCCTCCGGCGGCGTTCACACGAAAGAGCAGATGCTTGCCTTGATTGAGGCCGGCGCGAACCGCATCGGCGCCTCCAGCGGCGTGAAACTAATTGAAGGTGACAAATAACGTTTGAAGCCCTAGTGCAAAACGTATATACTTATCCGCGTCACCGGAAGGAAGTGAAAGTTTAAATGGCAGTTAAAACGGTCGTTCGCGAAGGCGAAACCGTCGATGATGTGATGCGCCGCTTCAAGCGGAGCGTCAACAAGAGTGGCGTCCTGCTCGAGTGCAAAAAGCACGATTTCTACCTCAAGAAAGCGTTGAGGAGAAAACAAAAGTCCGAGCTTGCCCGCCGCAAGAAGTGGTAATTCAAATTACCCAAAGACGTCCAAAGAAATCCCCTGAATTCAGGGGATTTTTTCTTGCTTACAGTTTTTTTCACGCTTTTTTGCCGAAAACAATAGCCAAACCGCCCTCCGCGCAGATATATTCAAACATGAAGAGGGACTATCAGTTTTTCCAAGTATCGGAAAACGGCTGCGGCTACGCGGCGGTCAAAATGTTAATCGCCCACGAGGCCAAAACTTCCCGATACCGTTATCTCCCTGAGCCGAAAGTAGAAGAAAAGGCCCCTGCGTTAAGCGACTTAATCAAGTACGCAGGCCAGCACGGACTGGAATTAAAGGCTTATCGGCTTCCGTCGCCGTCTCAAATTTCCCAAAATCACGAATTCCCCTTGCTCTGCCTCCTAAGAGAAAATGGGTTGCTGCATCTGGTCTACCTTCGAAGTCATCGCTTCGGCCGCTACCAGATTCTCGACCCCGCCCAAGGAAAGAGGAGCTTAAAGGAAGGGGAGTTCCTCCGTCTCTTCACCGGCGTCATCCTCCAAGCGGCCTCCTACAAGCCGCGGGGGAATCCTCCAAAGCCGCCTTCCTTCGGGGTCGGCGCGGAGAGAATCGCGGCCGGCCTCGTTCAGTCGCTTTCCTTGGTCGTAATCTTCATTGGATTTTATTTCGTAGATAGCGAAATAAAATACCCTCTGGCGTTTGTTTTGCTGGCTGCGTACGTTGGGCTGCAGGCCATAAGCCAGGTCCTGACGCTCCGTGCAATGCGGCGATTCGACGTGCGCTATCTTGATGGGGTGGCGCGGGTGCCCATCGGTGATCGAAGCTTAGGTTACCGACACTATCTATCTTTCAAGGCTATGATCATATCCCGGTTCTCGTCGTTTGCCACGACGGTCTTGGACCTCCTAGTCTTGACCGCCATGTTCGCCTCGAGCGATCCGTACCTTGGAATGGCGCTCAGCGGACTTTACCTTCTCCTCCTCGCGGATGTAATTTTCTGCTCATCGACGAGGAGGGGGAGACTGGCGGACATCGACCGAATGGAAAAGGAAGTTCTCGGCGAAATCCCCCCTTCAGGGAAAAGCACTAATTTATTCGCTCTCTCTGAAGCGGGGACTAGATACGCCATGGGATTGAACGTCCGAAAGGGAATATACGCAGCGGTGGAGCTAGCCTTGGCTTTCCTCGTCACGTATTTTTCCAAGCAATTCTCCTTGAATCACCTTCTGTTCTGCTTCATGGGCCTAAATGCTCTCGGGGAAGAAGCTGATCGGTTGGGAGGTGCGATTTTCCAAAACGAAGAATATCGAAAGGAAGAAGCCTATTTTCTGGGGCACTTTGTCGAGGCGCATACATGCCTCAAGGTGTAGAATGACCGCATGGAACTAGATTTTGAAAATAGAATCGATCCGAAATGGGATTCCCTAGAGGAACGTTACCTCAACATCATGAAGGTGACTTTCACCGATCTGAAAATTGAGGTGAATTATGAAGTCGACGTAAGCTTGGTGGACGATGAAACAATCCATCAAATCAACCGAGATTATCGAAAGGTAGACCGCATCACCGATGTGATTAGCTTTGCCTTCAACGATGACAAAGACCCTAAGGATCTAATCGCAGACCCAAGCGTCCCGCGCATCTTGGGGGAAATTTTCATCTGCGTTCCCCAAGCCCTCCGCCAAGCAAAGGAAATCGGCAACACCGATATGCGCGAACTGCGTTTCCTATTCACGCACGGCCTGCTCCATCTGCTGGGCTACGATCACATGAAGAAGGAAGATGAGGAAGTCATGTTCCCCCTTCAAGAGAAAATATTGCAGGAGGAAGAAAAGCAATGGAACGTGAAGAGCTGATCGCGCTGGCGTGCAAGGCAAGGAAACTTTCCTATTCCCCTTACTCCCATTACGCCGTTGGCGCCGCCGTTCTTTGCAAGGATGGCGCTGTTTATCAAGGCGCCAACGTCGAAAACGCATCCTTCCCCGTTTCCATGTGCGCGGAGAGGAACGCGATTTTCCACGCGATGATGGAAGGGCGGAAAAAAGAAGATTTCGTCGCGCTGGCAATCGTCGCAAACGATAAAAAACCAGTCACACCATGCGGGGCATGCCGGCAAGTTCTTGCGGAAATGTTCCCCGAGCACGCGCCCATTTACTTGGCGAATCTAGCGGGGGAAGAAATAACGACTGACATTGCGTCTCTTCTCCCCATGGCTTTTAAAGGAGAAGATCTGTGAAAGTAGGCGTAATCGCAATCATGGGGCGGCCAAACGTAGGGAAATCCACGCTTTTAAACGCCCTCTTGAGCAAAAAAGTTTCCATTGTATCGGACAAGCCTCAGACCACGCGCGACGACGTTAGCGGAATCCTCACCGAAAAAGACTATCAGATGGTCTTTATCGACACTCCGGGCATTTATAACGGGAAAGGGGAACTAGACCGCCATTTGAAGCGCCAGGCCTACATTCCCTCCCAAGACGCCGAAGCTGTCGTCTATTTGCTCGATGCGAGCGCGGCCTCGTTGGATGCCGATCTCGCCATCCTTTCCTCTCTTCACCAAAGTGGAAAGCTCTTCCTGGTGGTCAACAAAATCGATTTGGCCTATGCCGAGCAGGTGCAGGCGAAGAAAAAGCTATTAGCGGAATCCTTCCCCGAAGCGACAATCCTTGAGGCTTCCTTCAAAGAGAATTTCGGGATTAAAGAGTTAAAGGAGCGAATCGCCGCCATCCTCCCCGAAGGCGAGCCTTTTTACGAGAAGGACGCCTTAACCGACAAAACGATGTCGTTCCAAGCCAAGGAGGAGATACGGCAAGAACTGCTCCATTATCTTCACCAGGAAATTCCCCATCAATGCGCCGTCCGAATCGATTACTTCAAAGAAAAGCCGGTTGGCATCGAAATGCACGCGACAGTCATCTGCAATAAACTCAACCACAAAGGCATCATCATCGGCAAAAACGGCGCGATGATCACTCGGATCGCTCAGTCGGCCCGCAAGGAGCTTTCCCGTATGTGGAGGGAAAACGTCTCCTACCTCCGTATCAAGGTGGTCTGCGACCCCGGTTGGAGAGACGATCCCAAAAAATTAGCGAAATACGGCTATGGCGATGATTCGTAATTCCATTAATAAAGAAGGAATCGTCGTCCGCCTCAGCAAAATCAAAGAAGCGGATGCGATGGTGGACTGCCTAGGCCCAGACGGATTTTTTTCTTTCTTTGCCCGCGGAATCAGCAAATTGACCGGGAAAAACTCGGCGGCGGTGCAGCCGTTAACCCAGGCGCGATTCACCCTGAGCGTTTCTCCAAGCGGATCGTCTACCCTCTCAGAGAGCCAAATCGTTGCGTCTTTTCTGCGGGACGATGATTTCGGGGCTCTCGCCAGCCAACAACTGATTGTGGAAGTTGCCTCTAAACTCGTGCAGCCCGACGAAGCGCCTCTAGATTATCCGTGGCTTTTGGAGGCTCTTTCCGCTATTAAAGAAGGATTTGATCCCTACAGCTCTGCTCTGTTCTTTTTTGCGCGCGCGCTGGTGAATGGGGGAATGGGGCTGGACGTGGACGAATGCGTCTCCTGTCAAAAGAAAAGCGATATCGTGGCCATTTCTTTCTCGAACGGCGGCTTCGTCTGCCGCAATTGCTTCCCCGAGCTGGAAGGAAGCGTGCCGAAATCGGTGATGGAGCTCAAAGAAATCCGTTACGCCTTTCGCTTTCCGTTGGAGAAGTTCCGCGCTTATGCCTACCCAAAAGGCGACGCGCTCCACCTAATCGAAGACTTGGCACAATACCTCAATGATTTGACGGGAATTAGCCTCAAAAGCATCCCCATACTCCTTCGCGCCTGAAGTACCCTTATAGTGGGTTGACGAGGTAGTCTTTCTCACCAAAATATAACCGTTTGTCGCCCCGATTGGCGTTTTTCTTTGTGAGGCGAGGAAGGTATAAAAAATGGCAGAAAAGGCTAGTTTCGACAAAATCACGAACCATTTGCAGACGACCGGTTTCGTTTTTCAGGGGTCTCAGATTTACAATGGCTTGTCCAACACGTGGGATTATGGCCCCCTCGGCGCCGAATTGAAGAGAAACGTCCGTGACGCTTGGCGGAAGAAATTCATCCAAGAGTCCCCGACCAACGTCGCTTTGGACGCCGCCATTTTGATGAATCCGAAAGTTTGGGAGGCGACCGGCCACGTCACCACGTTCAACGACCCGATGATCGATTGCAAATCCTGCAAGGCGAGGCATAGGGCGGACGAACTTATCAAAAGCCAATACCCCGACGTCGATGTGGATGGGATGTCCTTCGAGCAAATGGACGAATTTATCAGCTCTCATCCTTTGAAATGCCCCGTTTGCGGGAAGAGCGATTTCACCCCAATTCGCAAATTCAACATGATGTTTAAGACCCACATCGGGGTCACCGAAGATTCCTCCTCGACGGTCTACCTCCGTCCGGAGACGGCGCAAGGGGTGTTCGTCAACTTCAAAAACGTCCAGCGCACCATGCGCAAGAAGATTCCCTTTGGCATTTGCAACGCCGGAAAGAGCTTCCGCAACGAAATCACCCCGGGCAACTTCACCTTCCGCACGCGTGAATTCGAACAGATGGAAATGGAGTTCTTCTGCAAACCCGGCACCGATTTGGAGTGGTTTGCCTATTGGAAGGAATATTGCCGCAAATTCCTGGATTCCCTCGGCGTGAAGGATGAAAACCTTCGCTACCGCGACCACGAGCCCGCCGAGCTCGCCTTCTACAGCAAAGCGACCACCGACGTTGAGTATCTCTTCCCGACCATCGGTTGGGGTGAGATTCTGGGCGTAGCGGATCGAACCGATTACGACCTCAAGCGCCATATGGAGTACAGCAAGCAGGATTTGACGTATTTGGATCCTGATACCAATGAGCGCTATATCCCTTATGTCATTGAGCCGTCGATGGGGCTAGACCGTTTGATGCTCATGATTTTGGTCGATTCTTACGACGAAGAACAGTTGGAAGGCGGGGATACTCGCATTGTCATGCACATCCTGCCGTCCCTCGCCCCCTACAAAGCGGCGGTGCTTCCGCTTAGCAAAAAGCTTTCGCAGCCCGCCCGCGACGTTTTGGGCCTTCTCAATAAGGACTTCAGCGTTGCCTTCGACGAAACCGGCTCGATCGGTAAGCGTTATCGCCGCCAAGATGAGATTGGCACGCCGTTCTGTATCACTTATGACTTCGACTCCGAAAACGACCATTGCGTCACAATTCGCGAGCGCGATTCCATGAAGCAGGTTCGCTTGCCCATCGCGGAAGTCCCCGCTTTCTTGAAAGAGAAGTGCACTTATAAATAACAAATTATTTAGTTAAAATTTAGTACTAATTTAAAATAAAAATTATCGATTGGATGGTTGAAATATTGATTTTTAGAAAATCAGCATATGCGAGTGGAGCAAAGGACTGATGGCCCGGTTCTCTCGAAAAATCATTGATGACATCTTGGCCCATGCCGATGTTGTGGATGTGATTTCTCATTACATCACACCGAGCAAACGCTCGGGCCGGGATAATGTTGTCTTCCTTTGCCCCTTCCACGATGATCATCACGCTTCTTTGCAGGCCTCGAAGAGCAAGGGGATATGGAAGTGCTTTTCCTGCGGGGAAAGCGGAAACGCCATCACCTTCATCCAAAAGTACAAAAAGATTCCCTTTGATGAGGCCATGCGCGAATGCGCCGACATCATCGGTTACCACGACTACGACAAGCAGTTAAATGCCTCCGTAGAGGCCCATAACGAAGTCGAAGCGAAACTAGCCCCCCTATACAGCACTATCTCTGATTTGCAGGCCTTTTATGCGAATTCCCTTCTCACCGAGGAGGGAAAAGCGGCTTTCGATTATTTGCAGCAGCGCGGCCTTGGCATGGAGCAAATCTCCAAATTTGGGATCGGCTACGCCCCAAAAGATGGCGCCTCCACGCTGAGCTTTTTGGGCAGCAAAGGCCATTCTACCGAAGACATCAAGGGAATCGGCATCGTCAGTGGTGCCGCTTGGTCCGATCGAAACGCTGGGAGAGTCATCTTCCCCCTGTCCAACATCGATGGAAAGGTCGTCGGTTTCTCAGCCCGCGTTTTGTCCCAAGAAAGCCACGTTGAAAAGAAATATATGGTTTCCTTCGACAACGACATCTTCCACAAAGGGGAAATCCTTTATAACTACGACCGCGCCCTCGCTTCTTCCTCCAAAGCCCGCTATTGCTACGTATTCGAGGGCTTCATGGACCTTATCGCGGCGGATCAAGTCGGAATTACCTCGGCCATCGCCCTTCTCGGTGTAAGCATCGACAAACGCATGATCCCCAGCCTGAAAAGGCTTGGCTGCGAATTGCGCCTCTGCCTAGACGGCGACGAAGCGGGGCAGACGGGAATGAAGAACTGCGGCGCTCTTTTGCAAAAAGATGGAATCCCCTTCCGCCTGGTGCAAAACATCGGCGATTCCCGCGATCCAGACGATGTTCTCCGCCAAGATGGACCAGAGAAGTTCAAAGAGTGGCTCAACCATTTGGTGACCCCCTTCAACTTCTTAATCAATTACTATGGCCAGTATGGCCTAGCCGCGGGGGAGAAAAAAAGCGATTTGGTCGATAAATTCCTCCCGTTTCTCGCCTCTGTCTCCGATGAGATGGAAAAGCAGGATGACATTGAGAAGTTAGCCAAAATCGTCGGCTTTGAGCCTCAGACCGTCTCTCGTGCCCTCATTCGATATCAGACAAAGAAGAGAGAGCAGGCGGAACCGAAGAACCTGGAAGAGATCAGTTACGTCAGTCCCAAGATCAACGGTGAGATCATCGATCGGCTTCATCCTGAGAAAGGCCCGCTTAGGAGGCTCTACCTCTCCGAGAAAGAAGTCCTCTATCAGATGCTCAATCATCAGGAGGCCATCGATTTCTTCAAGAAGAATATCGAGACCTTCTCCGACGACATCTTCGAAAAGATTGCGAATTACCTCATCCAATACGTCGAGGAGCGCGATCAAGGCGCCTCCGTCGATCTAAATCGGCTGGCCGCCGAGATCCAATCCTCGGAGTCGAACGGCGACGAAATCGTCGATCAGCTCTACAAGGTGGCCGGCTCACAAACCTATCCCCCTTATAGCGAGGAAGAGATGGAGGAATGCAGCAAAAACATCCAGAAAGAAAGGGAAGAGCGCTATCGCAGAAGCGTCCTCGAGGCGAAGCTTGAGGGCAAATCCGAAGAAGACCAAAAGCGAATCCTAAACGATGCCGCGCGGGAAAAAGCCAAGCGACTAAGCGAAGCCAACAAGTAAACGAAACCAAGGAGCATAAAACCATGGAAGAAAATCAGAAGAAAGTCGTCCCCGGATCCCCCGAAGAGACCGAGGCGAAGTATCAGGAGATCAAGACCGGAATCCTTAGCCGGCCCTATGTGACCCCCTCTTACATCCAGCGCACCTACAAGGTTGGCTTTGAGCGTGCCAAGCGCTTTTTAGCCAAGCTTCAGGAAGAGGGCGCGGTGAAGAAAGAGGAAGTCGTCACGCCATCCGGAAAAGGCTTCCCCGTGGTTGGCTACGCCGGAACGGAGGAAACCGACTCTCCGAAGGCGATTGCCGCCAAAGCGGCCAAGCAAGCCGCGCAAAAGGAAGAAGAGCGCTATCAAAAACTGAAGGCAGCCGCCAGCCAGCGCGAATACATCTCCGTCGCTTGGATTCAGCGCGAATTCTCCATCGGCTTCAGCTTAGCCGGACGCTATTGGAAGAGGCTCCAGGCCGAAGAAATCATCTCCAGCGAGCCCGCCACCGATTCCCGTGGGACGAAGGTGTTGGTTTATCGCGCCGCTGTCAAAGCGGAGGAAGCCGCCCCCGCCAAGGCGGAGAAAGCCGCTTCCAAAGAGGGGAAGAAGCCCGCGCACACCGAAAAACCTGCGGCAAAAGAGGAATCCTTCTCCGACGATGAGGAGGACGACGACGAGGACAAAGCCCGCGTCGCCGCGATCCAAGTCCTTAAGGACAAATTCATCAAAGAGGCCAAAAGCGGGAAAGCGATTTCCCAAGACGCGATTTTCGATGAATTAAGCAAATATGATCCCTCCGATGACGATCTCCAAGAATTCATCTCCGAGCTTCAAAAGGCCGGGGTAAGCGTAGAAGGGGACGAAGAAGATTCCCTCTCCGATGATGAGGAAGGGCCGGGCGCAGAGGACCTCGAAAAAGCCGAAAAAGAGGCGGAAGAGGATGAAATCGACCAAGACGCCGACTCCTTCGGGCAAGAAAAGGCCGAGGTTGAGGCGCTTTCCGACGTCAGCAAGATTCAAGCCGGCGAGGTCAAGAGCAACGACTCCGTCAAAATGTATCTCAAGGAAATCGGCAAGGTCCCTCTTCTCAAGCCCGACGAAGAGAAGGCTTTGGCGATCCGCATCAAAGCCGGCGAAGCCGCACAGTCCAAGCTGGATGAGCGATACGCCCAGTACAAAGCGGAGGGCGGCGAGCTAAGCCAAGACGCTTGGCTCCGCGCGATTAAGTTCCCCGCCGCTGGCGAGGATCGAACCTTGTTCGACCTCAAATGGGAGGCGCAAGACGGCAAGGAAGCCAAAGACTCCCTCATCAACGCCAACCTCCGTCTCGTCATTTCCATCGCCAAGCACTATGTCGGTCGCGGCATGCCGTTCCTTGATTTGATTCAGGAAGGCAACATGGGGTTAATCAAGGCGGTCGAAAAATTCGATTATACCAAAGGATTTAAATTCTCCACGTATGCCACTTGGTGGATTCGCCAGGCCATCACTAGGGCTATCGCCGACCAAGCCAGGACCATCCGCATCCCGGTTCACATGGTTGAAACCATCAACAAAATCACTCGCGTTCAGCGTGCTTTGGTGCAGGAATTGGGCCGCGACCCAACCGCCGAGGAGATTAGCGCCAAGATGGACGGTGCCCTCTCTCCCGAGCGCATTCGCGAGATTCAGCGCATCGCCCAAGAGCCGATTTCGCTAGAAACTCCAATCGGCGAAGAGGACGATTCTCATCTTTCCGACTTCGTCGTGGACAAAGATCAGATCTCGCCGGAGGAGTACACGACTCAGGAGCTTCTCAAGGAAGAACTCTACGACATCATGAAGGATTTGACCGATCGTGAGGAAAAGGTGCTCCGCCTCCGCTACGGCCTTGACGATAACCGCCCGAGGACTCTTGAGGAAGTGGGGCGCGAATTCGGCGTCACGCGCGAGAGGATTCGTCAGATTGAAGCCAAAGCCATTCGCAAGCTCCGCCATCCGACGCGTGCCAAGAAACTTGGCGACTACAAAGACACGACCTATTTGATGGGCGACGGCGGGGGAAACAATCATTAAAAAGCCTTGCGGCGGGCATCGCCGCTCCAGGGAGGATCAACCATGAAAAAACTCGAAACGGCCAAGACGGGTTACCTTCCTTCTTCGGAAGGAGCCCGCGTCGACCGATGGGTCGAGAGCTTTTTCGAACGCGCCAAAAAAGGCGAGGTTTTCACCATAGACGAAGTGGTTGCCGAATTGGAAGATGCAACGGATGAGGAAAAGGCCGAAGTATTCGACGCTTTGGATAAAAAGGGCCTTTTGAAGAAAGACACCGAGCCAATCGAGTTACCCGACGACGAGGATGAAGATTCGGAAGAGGCAGAAGAAGATTCCGAAACGAGCCTTGGCGAAAACCCCGCCTTGGCGGCCACCGTGTCCGGCAATTCGCTTCCCTCAACGGTCGATCCCTATTGGGCGTTCTTGCAAAAAGCAGGAAGTTATCCTCTTTTAAGCAAAGAGGAGACGCTCGCCCTCTTCAAGCGTCTGGAAGCCGGCGACAAGTCGGCCAAAGAAGAAATCGCCAATCACAACTTGCGTCTCGTCATCTCCATCGCCAAACAATATGCCCGGGGCCGCCGTGAGGATCTCATGGACTGCATCAGCACGGGCAATGTTGGCTTGATGAAGGCGATTGATCATTACGATTATCGGCGTGGAGCCGCTTTTTCGACCTGCGCTTCTTTCTGGATCCGTGACGCTATCCGCGAATCGTTCTCCAAAAACTACTTTCCCGTGGAGATTTCGCCTGACATGATGCGCCGCGTGAGCGTGGTGGACAATTTCATGAAAACCGAACAGGCCGAAAACGGGGGCATCGTTCCGAACAACCAGCAAATCGCCGACGGAACCGGCTACTCTCTGCGCCAAGTTCAAGATGCGCTTGATTTCTTAAACCGCTATGGAAACCCCCTTCCCTTAGACCAAGACATAAAGGGGAAGGACGGGGACTCCAGCGGAACGATTGGCGACACGATTTCCAGCAGTATGGCCGATGAGACCGCCGATTTGGACCGCAGCGACACGCGCCGTCTAATTGAGGCGGCCAAAGAGGCTCTCACTCCCCAAGAATGGGACATCGTCCGTTTGAACACGGGGTACGACTGTGATGAAATGACTCTCAAAGAAATTGGGAAGAAGTACGGCATCTCGGCTCAACGGGTTCAGCAAATCAAAGAGGCCGCCCTGCTCAAGATGAAGAAGGCCATGGAAAAAGGATCAGCGGGGGAGAAGAGCGAGAAATGATGTTTTCTCTCTCCAAAAGGCTCGAAGCCGTCGCGGTTTTGATCCCAAACGGCGCTTTTTTGGCCGACGTCGGGAGCGATCACGCTTACCTTCCGATCGCTTTGATGGAGCGGGGCGCAATTCGTGGAGCGATTGCCATCGACAACAAGAAGGCACCCTACGAAAGGATGCGCCAAAACGTCAAAAAGGCTGGGCTGGAAGGGAAGATTTCCTGCTCACTTTCCGACGGCATCGAAAGTATCGGGCCAGAAGTCGATACGATTGCCTTATGTGGCATTGGCGGCCTTCTTACTTTGCGGATCCTCAGCACAAATCCCGATAAGCTCGCGCATGTGGATGCCATCGTCCTCGATCCCCACGCCGATCAGGCTTTGGTGCGTAAGCGCCTATCCGAGATGGGATTCCATTTAGACGAAGAATGCATGGTGGAGGACCAAGGGATTTACTATTCCCTGATGCGTTGGAGGCACGGCGCGCCGCGAACTCCTTATACCGGCCGCGAATTGAAATTCGGCCCAATCCTCCTGAAGAAAAAATCGAAGGATTTTCTCGCTTATCTGTCACACATGAAAAAAGAAGACGAAAAAATCCTCGCCGAAGCCAAGAATTTGCCTTCGAAAAACCATGATTCATTAGAAAAAGAAATTTGTTTTATCGATTCCTATATTTCCGATATTTAATTGATATATACATTACATTTTTAAGAAAATAAATACTATTTTTCTACTTTAAAATTACTTACAATAATTTTCGTTCCCCTTCTTTCGCCAAAACAGAAAAAGGAACTATTTTCCAAACGCCGCCCGCTGCAGGAAAGATGAAAACAGCGCCGCTATTCCGTATAATGTTGCCATATGGGCAAATTCAGTGCATTCAATCTAAAAAAGCAGACCATCGGCTGCCTCGCGAAGCAAGGGCTGGTAGACGCCTCCCCCATTCAGGAAACGATCATACCGCGCGCGCTTCGCGGCGAGTCTTTGATTTGCCAAAGCCCAACGGGTTCGGGGAAAACCCATGCATATCTCGTCCCGATTATCGACCGAGTCGATGAGAATTTGCCTAGGCTGCAGTCCGTCATCGTTTGCCCGAGCCGCGAGTTGGCCCGCCAGGTTTACGAATTCGCGCGGCCTTTCCAAAAGTATTATCAGCATCTCAAAATCCGCCTCCTAACCAGCGAAGCGGAGAAAAGCGACAATCTTTCCGGCTTGTCGCAAGCGCCGCAAATCGTCATCGGGACGCCTGGTCGCTTAAAAGACCTCCTCTCCGGCGAATACGCGCTTGACCTCCATGGGGTCAAAAGCCTAGTGCTCGATGAGGCCGACATGCTGATGGAGCTCGGCTATTTCAACGATATCGATGCGGTTTATTCCCTTATGCCTAAAGAAGTTCAGGTCATGGTTTTCTCGGCGACCCTAGACGAAGGTCTTCGCGAAAAACTCAGCCATTACGTTTCCAGCGACTTCATCTTCGAAGGGGGAAAGGATCAGACCGCTCCGCAGGTGAAGCACCATTTGGTGGACATCAAGCACAAAGACCCCGTTGAGGCCGTAAAAAACTTTCTCGTCATCCGCAACCCATATCTCTGCCTGGTGTTTTCCTCTCGCAAAGAGGAGGTCCGCCGCGCCTATGACGCCTTAAAAGAGGCGGATTTCTCAGTAACGATGTTCTCGGGAGACCTCGATCAGCGCCAGCGTCGCCAAGTCATTCGCCTCATCAAGGAGAACCGCTACCAAATCATCGTCTCCAGCGACCTTCTAAGCCGCGGCATCGACATCGATGACGTAAGCGACGTAGTATCCTTGGACCTTCCCGGCGACCTTGAGTATTACTATCACCGCGCCGGGAGAACCGGCCGCTTCGGCAAATCCGGCGATTCTTGGGTTTTCTATGACAGCGACCACGAGGAGAAGGCGAAGGCTCTTCTTCAGCAAGGCGTGCCTTTCGACTATTACGAGCTCAAAGCCGGCTCTTTGGTCATCGATCCCGTCGGCTTGGCCCCGAAGACCAAGCTAAAGAAAAAGAAGGCGTTCAGCCCCGAAGAGCAGCGCGAAGTCAAAATCGCAAAGGCGAAAAGCCACACCGACAAAGTCAAACCGGCTTATAAAAAGAAGATGCGCTGGGAAGTTGAGCGCGTGAAGAACAAATATCGCCGCAAAGCGATTCAGAAGTCCGTGAACCGTACCCTTCATCGGAAGGCAGCGGAGCAAAAGAAAGAAACGAAATGACGAAGGACCTTTTGGGCAGCCATGTCGGCCTTTCGGGGCCGCTTTTCTATGAGGGAAGCGTGCAGAAGGCCATTTCTTTCGGCGAAACTTGCTGGATGTTTTACACCGGTGCCCCGCAAAACACGCGCAGGGCTCCGTTAGATTCTTTGAAAATCCCCGAAGGAATCGCTTTGGCCAAGCAAAATGGTCTAGATCCCAAAATGGCGGTGGTCCACGCCCCATACATCGTGAATCTTTCCAGCGAAGAGGATCCCGATAAATTTTCTCACGGCGTTTCCTTTATCGCGGAAGACCTCCGCCGGGCGGAAGCCTTCTCTTCCCACGTCCTCGTTGTCCATCCGGGATCTCACTT
>Ga0256406_1005175_pt1 | contig 14168 bp, 16 predicted proteins | sample RumenRJG_03DNA_FD_185986 | JGI IMG/M metagenome (GOLD analysis project Ga0256406, IMG submission 185986) | Bovine rumen microbial communities from Lethbridge, Alberta, Canada - RJG_03 | ecosystem: Host-associated > Mammals > Digestive system > Stomach > Rumen | place: Canada: Alberta | collected...
ACCATCTTGGCCACTGTAGCAGAACCGTATTCCGATGCCATCCGCCATCACGCGACGGAGTACAAGAATGGGAGCACCAGCCTCACCAATTACCTCTGCTTCAAGACGGAACAGTCTGCACGGAACGATTCTGCTGAAATGCAGTCGGCGCTTCTTCACCGTATCGCAGAGGCTCGTCACGGCGACCTCATCTCAAAGGAAGAGGGCGACAAGCTCCTGAAAGAGTGTTCCATGTATCCTGCGGCATACCACGGCGTGAATGCCTATTACCAGCGGAAGGGCAGAGAAGACGGTGAGTTCTATAAGAACATGCTCCTCGATGACAAGAAGCGCAACGACCTTATGGTTGCGGTCAAGACCGAAGACACCAAATCCTTCGTCGATGGCCTTGTCGCAGGACAGTCCGAGCTCGGCGAAAAGAAAGAGAACGCCATCAAGATTGTCAAAGGATTCCTCAAGCACCTCAAGAAAAACCTTTCCAGAAATGCAGAGCGCTGACGAAACAGCACGACGCTCCCTGAAACATGTAGCCATCCAGACGACTTCGCTTTTCGAAGCCGTCTTTTTGTTTCCCATTTTCCAACTACACAAGATTTCGCATCTGCCTTTCCGTGCTACCATTCTTGTAGTACGTCGGAAGGGAGCTATCTCTATGGAACAGCAGAATCAGAAGGATGCAGAACTTCGCGACTTCGCCATCTTCAACTTCAGCGCTCAGCAGAGCCTGCAAGACGATGTCACAGCAGAAGTCGCGGGAGATATGAAGACGTATCTTGAAACCACTGCGTCTACTCTGGAACAGACCATGCTCCACTTCCGTACATCCATTCACGCTAGGATTGACCAGCAGCATGCCATCGACAGGCTCTATCAGGATACGATGGAAGCCTTTCAGGAATATCAGGCATCGCTGCGGCCTTCAGAGGAACAAGAAAGGGAGGTCCCCATCATGGCTGAGGAAATCACGAAAACGGAACCCGTTCAGGAAGCTGAGAAGACGGAAGAGAAGAAACTGACGCCGGCTGCCAAGCTTCGCGCTGAGCTCACGAAGCAGTTCCAGGAGCTCTTCGCCGAGAAGAAAGCTTTCTGGCAGCGCAAGGACATCGAGCAGCATCGTCCGTACAACCCGACCTATTCGAATCGAAGCGACGGCTATGATTCGCTCAATGCTGCCATCCTCATGCAGGCGCAGGCAGAACGCGGCGGAAAGGACGCTCGCTGGATGAGCGCTTCCGAACTCAAGAACAGCTCGAAAGTCTCCCTCAAAGACCCGAGCATCCAGCCGACGAAGATTATCGAGCACAGCTTCAAATACAACAAGGACTACATCATTCCGATGTACAACTACGCCGACCTCAACGGCGTTTCGCCGAAGGACAACTACTGCAAGTCGGATGCTTGGGCGAAGACCTTCACGGACAAGATCGGGTTCAACAAAGACTCGAACATCGTCCGCGTCGCCATCACGACGAGTGACAGCATCAAGAAGGCCGACAAGAAATTTGAAGAGGCGGAGAAGGCCAATATCAAGGCAGGCCGCGATGCCGACCGCGCCGCCTATCGTGCGGCTTGCGAACCGCTCCATGCGGAAGCCACGGCTCGTTCCTCGGCTCTCAAATCGTATGACGTCGCGGCGAATGAGGAAAAATTCGCCAAGATGAGCAGCGAGGAGAAGCTCTTCCACGACATGGCAAAGAACCTCCAGGCAGACCCGCATGATCGCGACTATGTCGTCAAAGCGGCCAAGGATGCCCTCCTGCGCGGCGACAAGGAGGATGCCATCAAGAAGGCCATCAAGAAGTTCGCTCCGCAGTCGGCCTATGACGGCCCCCGCAAGGAAATCCTCAAGAATGACCCGTACCCGAAGTACATCATCAAAGAGGTCAACAAGCAGTACAAGAACGAGCTCAAGAACGCAAAAGCGGCTCAGCGCTAACACCATTGACATACAAAGACACCCCCAATCGAGCAATCGGATGGGGGTGTCTGCAATTATACAAGATTTCCCCTTAAAGAATCCTGTTATCTTTGAATTAGAACAAGCAACAGAAAAGGAGGGGTATCCTGTGCTCCCATTCAAGAAGAAAAAGAAGGGGCTGGCGTTGTCCCTGGAAGCCATTTTCTTCGTCATCATCGTCCTCATCTTCACCACCGGAGGCCTCATGGGATTCAGCTACCTGAAACAGAGCAGCAATATCCGTGTCGCGCAGGCGGATATGACGGAAATTGCTGCGGCTGTCAGTCAGTACCATTACGACATGGGCTATTATCCTGGCTCTCTCAACGTCCTGACGCAGAAGGCCAGCGATAACTACCACGGCCCGTGGCTCGGCAACATCAAGAAGACTCCGTGGAACGGGAACTATCAGATCAAGATTGACGGCTCTGGAACGAAAGCCACCCGTTTCATGATCTACTGCTCCACGAAGAGAGGCGGAAATGCTTCGCCTCCGGGCTTCCCGAGCGCTGGCTCTCCAGATTCGCGGTGGAATCAGGCCGTTGCTAATGGCCTCTATCCAACCATCTATGTCATTGAGCACTAACCATGCAGGATTGTCGGCAGAAACCGACTTTCCATATATTGGTGCCATCTGTTTTCCGTAATCTCTTCATCCGTCACACATACATTACTGCCTTTCACTTCAACTAGACTAGGAAAATCTTCAACTCGGATGGCACCCTTCCAAAGGCGGATTCTAACGAATCCGCCTTTTCCATGTCTTCGCAAAAAGGCAAGAATCCGATTTTTCCATAACGGAATACCATACTTATGAAAACTTGGTGCAGAAAGAGGTGCCAGCATGAGTGAGATTGAACAGAACGCGTTCCTGAAGGTCATCCTTCCATTCCTTGACCATGAGGATGCCGAAGATGACTTCTATGACGACGCTATGAAATGGATTGAGCGTTACAAGAAAACGGAAAGCTACCAGGCGTGTACGAAAGACGACCTCAAAAACGTCATCCGCCGCATCGAGACCATCTTGGAAGAGCGCAACGCCAAGTAAGCGAATCCATGAGAGATGAAAGCAACGAGCAGGGGAGGAATTCATCATGGCCATTGCCAGCACACCCGAACAGTTCGAAAAGAAAGTGGAGAAGACCGACAGCATGTCGTATCCCAACCTCGCGGAATCCATCAAGGAAGAAGTGCAGGAGCACGTCGAGGAAGTCGTGCAGAATGCCGACGCCGAAACCAAGGCCATCCTTCAGGACAACGTGAACGAGATGGCGCAGGAAATCGACAAGGTCAGCGAGACCGAGGAACGCTATACGCCGCATCCAGATACGTGGAAAGACCTCAAGAAAAACGAGATTGCCCTCGTCCACAACGCCCTTGACGACCTCGGCCACTATATCGGCCGGTCGGTCGAGAACACAAAGGGCTCCCTCTCCCAGCAGAAGGAACAGGCCGTCCAGAAAGTCACCAAGGTCGTCAGCGCCGTCCAGAAAGTCAACGAGCGCCTTCGCCAGCGGCAGGAAGAAGTCGAAAAAGAAGCTGTCGATATGCGCGAACAGCTCATCGAGCTCCAGAACAGCATGCTGCAGCTCAACAAGCTGATTGGGGCGAACGATTCGCCAGAAGTCCAGAAGAGCATGAAGGAAACCATGGAGTACATGACGTCCTTCGCAAAAGAGTTCGCAGAAATCTACAAGGACAGCCGTATGAAGAAGCGGACGCTCGTTCCTGCCGTAGCGCATGAAGCCATCGAGAGCTCCGTGGATGCCGTCAAGAAGGTCAATGACTCTCTCAAAGTGCAGGCATCCCTCGCAAAGACCGCTGTACGGATGAAGTCCCAGTCCCTCATCGAGCGCATCGCGAAGCGGGTGAAGGACACCATGAAAAAGGCCAAGGCCTATATGTCCGAGCTTCACCAGGACATGAAGAAAGCCATCGCAAAGGGAAAGACGACCATCGAGGACTTCAGGCATATCCATGTCGGCATCCATACCTTTGACGACCGCGATTTATTTTCCTCGCGGGAAGAAGCCATGGCGGATAGGTTCGTCAAAGAGCATGCGAAAAATGGTGATACCATGCAGGCAACGAAGGAAGACATGCAGAACCTCGTAAAGAATTTCACCAAGCAGGTGGAAAAGGTCATGCAGAAAGACAAGTACAAGACAACGTTCCAGACGAACGAAGTCGCCATGGCGCGGGCTTGAAATCAATCAGGCGGGGAAGAAAACAATCTTCTCCGCCTTTTTTTCGCAACATTTCAAGAAATGAGGCTTGCGTCGGCTTCTTACAATATGGAAAAACGTATGAAAGGAGCTTGAACATTGCAGAACGTCGCTAAAAAAATCATCCTCACCATGTTCGTCATGTTTGTCGCTTTGGGCTGGTACAGCCAGAAAACAGAGGCAGCAGACTATTATTCGACCATCTATAACCAAGTGGCATCCGTCAACGGAAGTCCGACCGAGTCAGATTGGATTACGAATGCCATCCTGTATGCATCTGGTTCCTACCAGGTCGACCCGTTCCTCGTGACCTCCGTCATGGAGGCAGAGAGCGGCTTCGACATCAACGTCGGGTACTCCCGCGTCGGAGCCATCGGGCTCATGCAGCTCATGCCGGATACAGCGGCAGGCGTCGGCGTTGACCCGTATGATCCGCTTCAGAACGTTATCGGGGGAACCATCTACCTTTCCTATTGCCTTGCCGACTTCTCGAACTGGGGAGAATATGCCGTAACGGATGCCGTCGCAGCGTATAACGCTGGGCCGCATGCCGTCTTCCAATATGGAGGCGTTCCGCCGTATCCTGAAACCATCGAGTACGTCAACCGTGTATCGAACTACTACCAGCAGATGCTTTACTTCTCGCAGAACTACTGAATCATGCCCATGTTGGACATCCAGTTCCTTTCTTTGCAAGAAATAAAGAAACTGAAATTCTGCTTTTTCGGTACATTGATTCCAATGGAAACGTGTATCGTGAAGGGAGAGAGCAACATGGCTTGGACAAAGAAGACTGCCATCGGCATCGGCGTTGCCATGGGCATCTGCGCGACATTCGCCGCCATGATTCCAACGCCGCATAAATCGGAAGCAGCAATTGCTGTCTTCGACGAAAAGAACATCGAGCAGGCCGCAGAGACGGCCATCAAGACGGCAAAAATCCTGACAGAAGAACAGAAAAAGTATGCCCTCATGCTCTTGCAACTTAAAAAATTGGACAAACGCATTTTTCAAGAAGTCGCGCTTGACCAAATCAAACATGCAGAAGCACGCAAAACCGCTGATATCGTCTATCCGCAGGGTGCGATTAACTACGACAAATCGGTCGAGCAGGTCTGGCTTGACCGCCTTGGCGATCTTAATGGCATCCTCAACGGCAACATCACCGTCTATGACGAAGTCCTGAAAGAAAAAGAGCGCGAGCGCATGCTCGATGAAACCTACAAGAACAGTGTCGAGACAGCGAAGCAGGAAATCCTCAGAACCTACCATACCCCTGAGGAAGTCCAGAAAGTCCTCGATAAATCTAATAACGCAGAAGGCAATCTGCAAGCACTTCAAGCGGGCAACATCCTCGTTTCCCAAGGCATCAACGAGCAGAGCGCCCAGACTGCTATCCTAGCAAAAATCCTTTCCATGCAGAGCACCACGAATGCCCGCAAGATTTATCAGGAGGCAGCAGAACGTGCAAAGCAGGAAATGACGGAGAAGCTCAACAACGAAAAGGCCAACGATATTGCCGCCAAGCAGAAGGAAATCGAATCGCAAAAACTTAGCGATTCTCCCTATTATGACCCGTCTCTTCCTTAATTTGCACTAGTTGCACGATTGCTTTCAATATGGGAAGTGAAGATTCTTTATGAACATCTTGAGAAAAAAACAAACGCAATACATCCTCATGACGTGCCTCATCATTGGTGCGTTTATTTTCCTGCAAGATCAGGTCGTTCAGGCAGCTTCTAATGGACCTAACATTCCTACTACCCCGTATGATCCGAGCAGAGGATTTGGCGTTGGCGGGAAAGAAGGCATCCTGAAGAATTTTGACCAGACAAATGGAGCGAACAGCGGCATCACTGGACTACAGACGATGCTCGGAAATTTCGGCACGACGTTCACCATCGTCGCAAATGCGCTCGCCGTCATCATGACAGCCTGCGCCGCCATCATGGTCGGATTTGGCGTCCAAGACGGCAGACAGGTTCTCTGGTCATGGATTCTTGCTTGCGGCCTCGCAATCAACTTTGCTCCAATGCTTTGGGCCGCCTTCAGCAACGTTGGTGGATTGGATCCGATTCTCGCTACAGAATCTTCAATACAATCTTTTTCTGTCGTTGTCTCGAACGGAAGCGATACCAGCTTCACGATTTTGCGAGATTTCTTTGAGTATTATCATAAGACTATTTATCATGCGGCGTCGCATATCGTTCCATATGCCATCCGCATCTGCCTTGTTCTGACCTCTATCGACGCCATTATGCAACTCGGCCTCAAGCTCGTCGAAGGCGACAAGGTCAAATTCTTGGTATCGAAGCTTCTCAATTGCGGCATCTATATCTTCCTCATCATGAACTGGGTCGGATATGGTGCAAACGGCGGAAGTGGTTGGCATCTCATGCCGAATCTCGTGAATGGATTCAAGGGACTTGGCTATGCTGCAAGTGCGGGGGATGCGGATAAGTTCATCGCCGATGGCGTTGTTTCCAACGCCGTCATGGTCATTACGAAATACTACAGCGCGGCGAGTGCGGCATCTATTCCGCTTAATGCCATTTTGTACATCATCGGCGTCGCTGTTGTCATCATCATGCTCCTCATCGCGCTGGAGATGATTATGGCGTCTCTCGAATTCGATACGATGGCGCTCCTCACCATTCCGCTCTTGGCTTTTGGAACGATTCCGCAACTAAAATTTTTGGCAGAGAAGTCCATCCAGACCATGTTCAACTGCGCCATCAAGTGCATGTGCATCGCGTTCTTGGCTACGGTTGTCAACGATGTCCTTTCCAGCTACATCGAGAAATTCACGGGTTCCTCTGGTGTTTCCAATAGCTGGTTCGAGCAATTCGGCAATGTCCTGACCTTTGTCGTCTTGGTCTTTATGCTCTTCCTCCTGATTCACAAACTCCCCCAACTTGTGCAAGGTTTGCTCTCGGGCAACCCAGCTCTCAGCAGTGGCGACATGATGGGCTCCCTCAAAACAGCGGCGAGCACGGCGGCAACTGCTGTCAACAAGCCTGCGGCGGCTGCTGGACAAGTCGTCGGTGCGTACCGTGCGGCGAAGAATGAGGCTGGCGGTGGCTTCGGAGGCGGCTTGACAGGGCTGAAGAATGCAGCGTTAGGAACGGCTGGAAATCTCTGGCATGCTGGAAAGGGTGGTATTCCTGGCGTCAGCGGATATCGCACTGGGCAACAGACTCTTTCTAATGCTCTTCAACAACTGGATAGCAATAAGGCTGGGTATGGTGCAAAAGACAAAATGGATCAAGGGCAGTTTGGTGCGATGCTCCTCCGCAACATGCCATATGGCGGCGGTGGAGGTGGTAGCGGCAACGGCAAGGGACGGACACCAGAAGAGGCTGCCAAGGGATTCTCGCAGGAATATGGCACTGCAAAAGAAAACAACTTCAAGACGGAGCAAAAGGATTCTTCTTTGACCGATAAAGCGAAGTCCGCAGCGGCAAGTGCTGCGGGAAGCTACGCTGGCGGGCAGGCAGGCGCTGCCGCAGGCACCGCAGTGGGAGGTCCCGTTGGCGGGGTTGTCGGAGGTCTCGCAGGATCGGCGGCAGGAGATGCCGCAGGCTCTACCGCTTACAATCATACTTCCCAAGGGAATGAAAATAGCAGTAGTAGCGGAACCAGTGGAGGAGGAAGCGGCTCCTACGCAAGAACGCCAGAGGAAGGAGCACAGAACTTTACCAATCAGTACAACGCCGCGCAGGCCAATGGCTTCCAGCCACATGGTGGCGGAGGCAAGGGGGCGAACGGCAAAGGCGGGAAGAAAAACGGCGGAAAGAAATAACACGAAGAGCGGATACGCCTCAAACGTACCCGCTCTTTTGCTTATTATGTATGGAGCTTGTTGAATTATTTCTGACCAAGAATGTGCATTCGACCAACACCTTCCGCATAACTGGAAGACGAAGAATGCGTGCCATCTGTGCTAGAAGCGCCCGTGATAGCGCAGAAGATGCGATCTGGAAGGAAAATCTCAAGGACTGCAATCATCGCAAAAAAGACAACGCCACCCGCAATAAACCCTGCAATCGGAGCCAGCCAGCTGATATCCTCAAAGAACATGAACGAAGCAACTGCTGCACCAACGAACGGGAGGAGGAGCATCCACCCCATAAATTTCTTCATAAAAGCAACCATCATGGTCACGACCTTTCTATCTCAATCATTTTGTGTATTACCTTTATCTTGTCTCTATTATACCAAAGCAGGGGAATCCCAACAACGGGCAAAACGACAAGTTATCCACAGTTTTGACGAAAAACACAACATCTAGAAAAGAATCTTGCAGTGCTACCATATCTAGGAAGCTCCAATGCCAGCACTACGACGAACGCCGTCCTCCAGACAAAATTATCCACATTTCGTTGCCTGACGCCCCAGAAAAATCCATCTTTCCAAGAGCTCGAACCACCTAGCCCGATGAAATCACCTAGAATTCCCTTTGTGAAGCTTTTCCAGAAAACGTTGTTGATCTTTCGCACATCTTTGGAGGAATTGGATGTAGTTTGCGTCCGAAGGAGAAGCTTCAATATTTTGGTACAAAACACCGTTGATTCTTGGGTATATCGCTCCTTTGAGCCATTCTATCGTAAGACTGCGATTCAAGTCGCGGTCATCTTCGATTTCCACGACGAATTTATTCCTCTTTTGTTTGACACCGTAATCGAGCTCGTGAAACATTGTAACGCTGAACAATATAGGCGTTTTTTCTAAACGCTTCTCTGGAACATATACGTCAAGCTCTGAAAACACAAATTCGCTCACATGGAAGTCTTTTAAACGGTAAATGTCTCCCAACCCTTTGCCACCGATACCTCCGATTTCTGCTTTCTCAAACCTTTTGGTTGCACCAAAAGCAAGTTTCATGACTTCGGCAGAATACGAAAAGACTGGGATAACGGCTCCTGTATCGAACAGAGCTTCAAAACCATCAAATCTTATGGTGGGGCATAAATTGCTAGGTGTTAAATCAAATTCGATAGGTTTCATACGGGAACTGCTCCGATAATGAAATCTTCGTTCAGCGTCGTGTAGCGCATCCAGATTTCGTTGCGGATTGCAGCGAGACACATATCGTCATACGAGGTGTCTTTGCTGGTGCATTTCACGACCGCACTTTTAATGTCAGCGGAATTGATGCCCGTCTCGACATCCACGAGTCCGACGTTCATGTGCGGGTACTTTTTAACGATTTGTGCCCATGTCAAGCGCTTTCCATCTGGTTTCATGACACTCACGACCTTTCGATGCCTTCGTTTGTTCTATCTTTCCTTTATTATACCAATTCTTCGCAGCCCCGACAACGGGCAAAACGGCAAGTTATCCACAGTTTTGACGAAAACACAACATCTGGAAAAGAATCTTGCAGTGCTACCATATCTAGGAAGCCCCAATGCCAGCACTACGACGAACGCCACCCCAGTAAAACCATCTACATTTCATCTGAATCGCGGGCAGGATACCCCGTCCTCAAGCGCCGCAGGCGCTAGGGCGGGGTATCCTGCCCGCACCTCCTTCCTAGATATAGGCCAAAGATTGGAAGCCGACAAATTTGCACTGCTTCCTTGGAAGATTCCAGTCTGCATGGCCGACGGGGATGAGGTAGCTCCCATTCGTCCGCTGGCCCTGCATGACATAGTGCTTCCCGTTATACAGGAACACGGAGCCAGGAAGATGCCGCTCCAAGTTGTTATATCGTCGCTGGCTCTTCGAGACTTCAAGCTTCGAGAGAAGACGCAAAGCCTCCTTCTCTCCCTTTTCCCTGGCAACAGAATCGAACCAGTCGGACAAGGCAGGCCCCTTCTGCTCAAAACGGGGCTTGCGATTCCTGGCAACGACCTTGCCATCCAGCCGATACGTCCGTTCCGTCTGCGCCTTGACAAGGGCGCGGTCATGGTTGCGGAACTGTCGGAGCTCGAACGGCTGTACATCATCGTAGAGCGGCGTGATTCCAGCGCCGACCCCAGCGATGCAAACCGCATCGGCGAAGTGCTCCTTCGGTATATCGAGGGACTTGCGGGCATCCGCAGTATCGCGGCCTTCGCATACACGGGCGTTCTCGCCGAACATGCGGACAAGCCCGTCCAAGATGAAGGGCATGGCCGTGTTGACGATGGACGTGCCTGCATATTTCTTTGCCTTTCCAATCCAGAAAAGGCTTTTCTTCTTCGCATGCACCGCCGCATGGCAGGAGGAGCAGAGGCCGACAAGGTTCTCCGGCGTGTCGGAGCCGCCCTTGCGCTTCGGCAGGATGTGGTGAAAATGCTCGATAGGTTTGCCGCACAAGGCACACCTACCGTCCTGCAAGGCGGAGACATAGTCTTCCTTGCTCGCATAGCCTTTCAGGCGTCCGTTCTGGAAGTCCCAGCCACGGACTGTCCCATCCTCCAGCTGCATGAAGGCGAATCGGTTGTACTCCAGCGTCCAGTCCGTGACGGGCAGGAACTTGCAGATGTTGCGCACCATGTTAATGTGCGTCTGCACGCACTGCCGCGCCGTCGGCGTGAGCCAGTTCGCAGGACGCTTGCGGTTGTTGAAGCGACTCTCAGTATTGATGATGTCCTTCAGTGGCAGGACGCCATCCTCATAACCATGGAGCTTGCGCCACTCTGGGAACTCGGTCGTCGTGCCGTTCTTCTCAGCCCTGCGCTTGCGGCGGAGGCGCTCGCCCCTGCGGGAAGCACTGCGGTGGCTGGCTCTGGCTTCCATGAGTTTCGGGACTTTCTTGTTCCTGCTGGCAACATGCGCCGCATACACGACTTCGCCCTTGTCGTTGATGACGGCCTCGCCAATGTTCGTGCGGCCTGGGTCGGTTGCCCCGTGAAGAGGCTGTCTGATTGTGCTGGATGCATACTGCAAACGGATGATGAAGGGCTTCGTGGAAACGGCCTCCGCCATCCCGAACTTCAGGAGCCTGCGGACATGGCCGAACCTCCTGGTCGGTATGAGCGGCTTGCCGCTCTGGCTCAGAACATAAACCATATACATAGGAAAACTCCTTTTGCGATAAGCCTCCATGCCATGACGGCATGGAGTTGTAATGCCATAGACTCGGCACAGCCACCCCCGGCGCAAGAGGCTTATCGTCACCCAAGGCGGTTCGGAACCGAAGCTCCTGCTGTGTCGTTATCTCTGCTCAATTACTCAGGGCTCTTGCAAGCCCCCACCTCAACGCCCGTCAGGGCGTAGGTGGTGGGTAATTGACCGTCCGCTACTCCAGCCGATGGCATCAACACCTTGGAAGCAGCAGAACCCATCGACCCCCGAACGAATCCCTTCTTTTCCATTTGATGCCGCCCTGCCGAAGACATCATGCTGAAGCTGTGGATTTAGCCTCGAAAGAAGTTGAGACAACAATCGGTTCGCCATTTGGGTATTCCAATTCAAAGTGGTTTTCGATTCGGCTGATGCGGATTTTTTGTCCCGCATGAACCAGCTTCAGAACAGATGTAGGAAGTTTCATCTTCCCATCTTTCGTCAGTTCGATTATGTATCGTTTCACTATAAACACCCCTTTATCTCGTCAATGCCGAACGGGAAAACAGGAAGGACTCACTTATTTCCTCGTCATTATAATAGTCCATATATTGTGCCATCAACTTTGGATAGGCATGCTGAAAATCGTCTTCCGTCATGATGATGGGTTTATCCGTTGGGAGGCTCAAGCGAATGTGGAGAAAATCATCATCTCCCGTGAGAAGGATATCCGTTTGTTTCTTGACTGCTGTTAACAGGATGGGCAAATCCTTTTTATCCCGCATCAAGCTCTTCACGCCATATGGATCATCAAAGGATGTCGGGACAATTTCCAGTCGCGCTTCCTTGATGATGTCAACGACGTTCTGCATCCTGTGCCGCCGTGCCTCGGAAAACCGTTTGGTATTCTGGATATGTCTTGCTAGTTCATCCAAGACGTATTGGAAAACAACCAATTCGCCTTTATCATGAATCAATTCGAGCATGGCGATTCTTTCTGGGCCGCCGGCATTTATCGCCAGAGAAACAAACAGATTGGTGTCCAAGGTGTATTTTGTCTTTCCATTCATGACATGCACCTGCCAAGTTCCTTACTTGCTTTTCGGAACTTGTACATGAAAGAATCATTCAGAGTGGTTCCATTTTTGCGTTCGGTGATTTGGACAAGCATGTTCTTTGACGAAATGTGTAGCTCGTTCAAGATTTTTGGAGGCAACTTCACCGTACCATCACGGCTGATAGATAACTCGTAGGAATACTCCGGCGTTGACTGATAGTGGACAGGGGCATCTAAGGCGGAAAGCTTGTTCAAGATGTCCTGACATCTTTCATCGGACAACCCAACGCCTCCGCGTTCCAACATGAAGACAAATTCGTATGGCTTTCCAAGGAAATAAGCAAGATCCTGTTGCGACATCCCCTTGGCAGTTCTGGCATCGATGATTGCCTGAATATATTTTTTATTCATTTTCCGTCACCTCCTGTCTTTTAACGGTTTTTGAGTTTCTGGAATTCATCCTGCACCGCCTTTTTCGCATAAACAGCGCTATTGACGAGATGGACGGTTCCTTTCTCAACGATGAACGTGACGCGGTTTCCAGGCTCGATGCCGAGCACCGTTCGAACGTCCTTGGGAATTGTCACCTGACCCTTTGCCATGACCTTCCCGTTCTCGATAAATGACGATGGAAGTTTGTAGCCCATACAAATCACATCCTTGCAGTAAAAGTAGGGAATTTATGGCTCTATTATAGCATATTTCATAGAGAGCTACCATATCTGGGAAGCCTAGATGCCAGCACCACAACGAACACCCTCCCACAATGAAATCCATCCTTTCCAAGTGCCGAACTCCGCCGCTGTTGATGGCATAGTAGCTTTCTCTCCTTGCAACTTCTTACGGCAGGAAACTTAGCCAGCAGCATCCACAGGCGTGAATTCCCGATTGTCCTTTGGTATTCTATGCTGTGCTCAGGACGCTTCTTCGAACGCCTTTACCAAGATGTTCTTTGCGGCATTCACGTCGCGGTTATGGTACGCTCCACACTCTGGACATATCCATTCGCATACTGCGAGGTTCTTCACGAGCGGGTTCTGGTAGCCGCAGATGCTGCAAGTCTGGCTCGACGGGTAGAAGGTATCCACCTTCAAGATCGTCGCTCCGCGCCAAGCCGCCTTGTATTCGAAATCACGGAAGAACTCCGACCAGCTCGCATCCGAGATGGCTCTCGCCAGCTTGTGATTCCGCAGCATGTTTCGAACCTTTAGATGATCGACCGCGATGACTTGGGTCTCGTTCACCAGCTAGGTCGTGAGCTTCTGCAAGGTGTCCCGACGCATGTTTCGGATGTGCTCGTGGATGCGGGCGATGCGGATGTGCTGTTTCTTATGGTTTTTCGAACGTAGCATTGTCCGCGAAAGGCGGCACTGGGCTCTTGCCAGCTTCTTCTGGTATTTTGGAAGGTACTTCGGGTTTTCGACTTTCGTTCCATCGCTCATGGTGCAGAACGCCTTGAGCCCGACGTCGATGCCAATCTTCAGATTACTTTTTTCCTTGATTGTACCATGAATTGAGGAACGAATGGAGCAAAGAAATGTGGAAATTCAACGTGGGCATCGAGCCAGTACCCCACCGCCTTATATCCCTATAGCTGACGCGAGGAAGATTACGACGACTTTTTTGTGAAACTGTCATCAAAACTGTGGATAACTCGACAGTTTTCTCATTGTGACAGCTCATGTCGTTTGGTATAATAAAGGAAAGATAAAACAAACGAAGGCATCGAAAGGTCGTGAGTGTCATGAAACCAGATGGAAAGCGCTTGACGTGGGCACAAATTGTCAAAAAATACCCCCATCAGACGGTTGGGCTCGTAGACGTCGAGACGGGCATCAATTCCGCTGACATTAAAAGTGCGGTCGTGAAATGCACCAGCAAAGACACCTCGTATGACGATATGTGTCTCGCTGCAATCCGCAACGAAATCTGG
>Ga0256406_1005176_pt1 | contig 14167 bp, 9 predicted proteins | sample RumenRJG_03DNA_FD_185986 | JGI IMG/M metagenome (GOLD analysis project Ga0256406, IMG submission 185986) | Bovine rumen microbial communities from Lethbridge, Alberta, Canada - RJG_03 | ecosystem: Host-associated > Mammals > Digestive system > Stomach > Rumen | place: Canada: Alberta | collected...
CAGTATCACTGGTGACTCACAGGTGGTTGAGACTGCCCACAACGTACAGATTGTGGCTGATGCCATGATAGAGGATTGCGACTTCAGCGATGCTGACCTGCTGTTCCTGCCAGGTGGTATGCCGGGTGCTTCCAACCTCTATGGGCACGAGGGTGTGCGCCAGGCTGTTCTCGCCCAGGCCAAGGCAGGCAAGAAGGTTGCCGCCATCTGTGCCGCTCCTGCTGTGGTATTAGCTCAGTTGGGCGTACTCGATGGCAAACGTGCCACATGCTATCCTGGTTTCGAGCAAATGCTGACAAAAGCTGACTATACCGCCGACCTTGTCACCGTTGATGGCAACATCACTACTGCAGAAGGTCCTGCAGCAGCATTTCCCTTTGCCTACGAACTGCTCTCACAACTTGTCAGCAAGGAGGTAAGCGACCAGATAGCAGAAGGTATGCGTTTTAAGCACTTGATGGCATAATGGACTATATCATCATCGTGGCAGGCGGCAAAGGCCTGCGTATGGGGGGCGACATCCCCAAGCAGTTCCTGCCTATTGGCGGAAAGCCCGTATTGATGCGGACCCTGGAGCGTTTTCACGAATACTCCAAGGATTTGCAGATAATCCTTGTACTACCAAAAGCTCAGCAGAACTACTGGCAACAGCTTTGTGAAGAATACAGCTTCAAGATAGAGATACGGCTTGCTGACGGTGGAGAAACGCGCTTTCACTCAGTGCAAAACGGCCTTTCTCTGATTCCCGACGACGCAGAAGGCGTTGTCGGCGTACACGATGGTGTGCGTCCGTTTGTCAGCGTCGACGTCATTCGAGCATGTTATGACACAGCACGCACAAGACAGGCAGTCATCCCCGTAACACCTGTTGTCGAGACCTTACGCCATATCCCCACACAGAAAAACGTACTGCGCAGCGATTACTGTCTGGTACAGACACCACAGTGCTTTGACATCCAGTTGCTCAAGGCAGCCAACAAACAGCCTTACTCTGAGAGTTTCACTGACGACGCATCTGTCGTAGAAGCCTACGGACATGAGGTAGCAATGGTAGAGGGAAACCGCGAAAATATCAAAATCACCACACCTTTCGACCTTAAAATAGCAGAGACACTCCTATAGATGAATATACTCGATCAGGATATCATGTATTTGCCTGGGGTAGGTCCCAACCGCAAGAAGATGCTCAGCAAGGAGTTGGGCATCGAGACCTATGGCGACCTGCTCGAGTATTATCCATATAAGTATGTGGACCGCTCGAAGGTCTATACCGTTCACGAGCTCACTGGCGACATGCCTTTCGTGCAGGTTGTAGGTCGCATCCTGAGTTTCGAGACCTACGAGATGGGACCTCGCAAGGAACGCGTGGTGGCCCATTTCTCTGATGGCACAGGCATCATGGACCTGGTCTGGTTCAATGGAGGTAAGTATGCCAAACAGACATACAAGATAGGCACTAAATACCTGGTGTTCGGACGACCAGGCGTCTTCAACAATCGCATCCAGGTGCAGCATCCAGATATCGACTTAGCCGATAAGGTGGAACTATCCACTATGGGTATGCAACCCTACTACAACACGACGGAGAAGATGAAGAAGGCGGGCATGAACTCCCGTGCTGTCGAGAAACTCACGAAGACACTGGTCGGTGTCTTGAAAGACCCGTTGCCAGAGACCATCCCCGACTTCATCACCGCCCCACTCCATCTGATGAGTCGGGATCAGGCTTTGCGCAACCTGCATTATCCGCAAGATACAAAAGACCTGGAGCGGGCACGCGTACGCCTGAAGTTCGAGGAACTCTTCTTCGTACAACTGAATATACTAAGGTATGCCAGCGACCAGCGACGCAAATACCGTGGTTTTGTGTTCAACCGCATCGGTCCGCTGTTCAATGATTTCTACCAGAAAAACCTGCCCTTCGCCTTGACAGGAGCACAGAAACGGGTGATGCACGAGATCCGCAAGGATATGTGCACAGGCCGTCAGATGAACCGTTTGCTGCAAGGCGACGTGGGTAGCGGAAAGACACTGGTGGCCCTGATGACCATGCTCATTGCCCTGGACAATGGTTATCAGGCCTGCATGATGGCACCTACGGAAATCCTGGCAGAGCAACACCTGCAGAGCGTTCGTGAGTTCCTGAAAGGCATGCCTATCCGCGTAGAACTGCTCACTGGCATCGTGAAGGGCAAGAAGCGTCAGGAGATTCTCGACGGACTCCGCTCCGGTGATGTGCATATATTGATTGGCACACACGCCGTCATCGAGGACACTGTGCAATTCGCACAACTGGGTACTGTGGTCATTGACGAACAACATCGTTTTGGTGTGGCACAGCGAGCCAAGCTATGGGCAAAGACAGAAGGCAACACCATCCCCCACGTCCTTGTGATGACAGCTACACCTATTCCGCGTACACTGGCCATGACCCTGTATGGCGACCTTGACGTGAGTATCATCGATGAGTTGCCACCAGGCAGAAAGCCCATCCGTACCTCCCATGTCTTCGACAATCGCATGACGTCGCTCTATGACGGTATCCGCCGGCAGATTCACGAGGGCCGGCAGGTCTATATCGTATTCCCCCTCATCGAGGAGAGCGAGAAGATTGACCTGAAGAACCTGGAACAGGGCTTTGAGACCCTGCGCGAGGCCTTCCCTGATTTCCGTCTCAGTAAGGTACACGGCAAGATGAAGGCCAAGGAGAAGGAAGAGGAGATGCAGAAGTTCGTCTCCGGCGAGACACAGATACTTGTAGCCACCACCGTTATCGAGGTGGGCGTCAACGTGCCCAACGCCTCCGTGATGGTCATTCTGGAAGCCCAACGCTTTGGTCTGTCCCAGCTTCACCAGCTGCGCGGACGTGTAGGCCGTGGTGCAGACCAGTCTTTCTGTATCCTGGTAACACCCTTCAAGCTGTCCGAGGATACCCGCAAGCGCATCGACATCATGTGCGAGACAAACGATGGTTTCCGTATAGCCGAGGCCGACCTGAAACTACGTGGTCCTGGCGACCTGGAAGGCACCCAGCAAAGTGGTATGGCTTTCGACCTGAAGATAGCCAATATAGCACGCGACGGCCAGCTTGTGCAATTAGCCCGTGACGAAGCACAGAAGATTATTGACGAGGACCCACAATGCCAATCGCCTAAATATCAGATGCTTTGGAATAGGCTACGCCAATTACGCAAGACAAATGTTAATTGGGCCGCCATTTCATAAGGTTTATGTTAAAAGACCACAAATAATTGCACATTTTACAATTATTTCTCATAATTATTTATTATCTTTGCAATCGAATTATTGACTAACCAATGCATATGTCATTAAAGAGATTGAAAAAATTTGCCGTCATGGCTATCGCTTCACTTGCCGTGTTGCCTGCTGCTGGTCAGGATCTTCTGGCCAACCAAGCACCTATTGACCGCAAGATGAAAGTCGTAGACTCATTGATGCTACAACAACTGATTACAAACGAGGTATGGGAATCACCTGCCGCCGAATTATATGAAGACTGGGACAATATCTATGCTCACAAGGCTACATCATTGCCCGACTCTTTCAGTGTTAACCTACGTGATTTCTGCATGCCCACCACCAGCCGTCTGGTAACCTCAAACTTTGGTGCCCGCTGGGGCCGTCAGCACAAAGGCCTCGACATCAAGGTTTATATTGGTGATACCATCCGTGCTGCCTTCAGTGGTAAAGTACGTATCGTCAGGAACGAAGGTGCCCGCAAGGGTTATGGTAAGTATATCGTCATCCGTCACAACAACGGACTGGAGACCATCTACGGTCACCTGTCTGCATGGCTTGTAAGCGAGAACCAGGAAGTTCGCGCCGGCGATCCTATCGCCCTCGGTGGTAACACTGGCCGCAGCACCGGTTCACACCTGCACTTCGAGACCCGTCTCTGTGGTGTTGCCCTGAACCCTGCCGTGATGTTCGACTTCAAGAACCAGGACGTCGTAGGCGACACATGGACCTTCAACCGCTCTACCTACAACCGTGAGTCAGCAGAGGCAACCCGTCTGCGCGGTACAGGTGGCGTCTATCGTGGTGGTGACGGGCTGAACTACGCTGAGGTTCCCACCAGCAGGTCACAGGCTAGCAGCAGCAATGTACGCTACCATAAGGTGAAGAGCGGCGAGACCCTCTCAGCCATTGCCCGCAAGCACCACACCACTGTTTCGGCCCTGTGTAACCTGAATCGCATCAAGAAGACGGTAACACTCCGTCCTGGTCAGATTCTGAAATACAACTAAACATCTTATCACACCATAAAAAAAGGCTTTAGGCGAAAACCTAAAGTCTTTTTTTGTGTTCTGATGCTTCCCCTACAGACTTTCCACAAAGGCGCGGGTTGTCTGGAACGAGTGCTCTGCCACGGTATCCCAGAAATTATGATACTGCGAGGCATCGGTGTCGCGCAGGGGGATGTCGCTGATCACGCGGAACGAGATAAACGGTACCTTATTAATATAACAGGTCTGTGCGATGGCACATGATTCCATGTCCACAGCTTTTGCCTCCGGGAAATGACCGATAATCTCGCGCATCTTCTCCTTGGAGTCCACAAACCAGTCGCCAGTGACAATCAGTCCCTGATGAAGCTTGATGCCTGATGTCTGAATGCAGAGTGCCTTACGCAGCAGTTCCGGGTCGGCCTGATAGCGTGCGGGAAGTCCCTGCACCTGTCCGTAGACCGTACTGTCGTCGATAGCCTTTCCACAGTAGACATCGTGATAGCAGAGTTCCTTACTCACAATGATATCCTGCACATTGATATCATCGCCGTTACCGCCGGCACAGCCACTGGAGATAATGCAGTCAGGATGAAACTCATTGATCATACGCTGGGCACCCAGTGCTGCATTCACCTTGCCGATACCACATTTCTGTACCAGCACATCACTATTCCTAAAGACTTCCTGAAGCTGTTTCAGCTCCTTGTCCATTGCCACAATGATTCCTATTTTCATATCCGTAGTTTTATTTGTCTGACTGCAAAGGTACGATTTATTTTTGGGAATATGAAGAAAATGGTGTAATTTTGCACGTTGAAACTAAATCATGACGGAATGGAACCAATTAATGACTTCTTCTCGTTTCTCAGTTCCCTGCTTTGGGGCTGGCCCATGGTGATTCTCCTTCTGGGCACGCATGTCTTCCTGACTTTCCGTCTGGGCATCCCCCAGCGTAAGCTACTCACAGGCATCCGTCTCTCGGTCAGGAAAGACCCGGGAGCCAAAGGCGATGTCAGTCAGTTCGGTGCCCTGGCCACGGCCCTGGCAGCCACCATCGGAACGGGAAATATCGTCGGTGTGGCTACCGCAGTGGCCCTGGGCGGCCCCGGTGCCGTACTGTGGTGCTGGCTCACAGGTATCTTTGGCATGTCCACCAAATACGCCGAAGGACTGCTGGCCGTGAAATACCGCGTAAAGGGAAGCGACGGTCATACCTACGGCGGTCCGATGTATGCCCTGGAGCGCGGGCTGAACATGAAATGGCTCGCCATCCTCTTCGCCATCTTCACGGCACTGGCCTCGTTTGGTATCGGTTGTACGGTACAGGCCAACTCCATCGCGTTGCTGGCCAGTGAGACATTTGCCATCCCCACCTGGGTCGTCGGTCTTTTCATCTGCATCCTCACGGCATCCGTCATCCTTGGCGGTGTGAAGGCCATAGCCCGTGTATGCACGGTATTCGTACCCTTCATGGCAGCCCTGTATGTCATTGGCTGTATCGTCATTCTCATCATGAACAGCAGTTATGTATGGCCAGCCATAGAACTCATCGTACAGTCGGCCTTCAACCCCTCAGCAGCCGGTGGCGGTTTTGTAGGAGCCACGGTGATGATGGCGGCACGCTATGGTATTGCCCGCGGTCTATTCTCCAACGAGAGTGGTATGGGATCGGCCCCTATTGTGGCTGCAGCGGCACAGACCCGCAACCCCGTACGCCAGGCTTTGGTGTCGAGCACAGGCACCTTCTGGGACACTGTTGTCATCTGTGCCCTAACAGGCCTGGTACTCGTCAGCAGCATCCTGGCCTATCCTGACATCAGCTATTCCGATGGCGCAGCACTGACCAAGGTAGCCTTCTCCAAGATACCCTATGTAGGTGCACCGCTGCTGACATTCGGCATCCTCACCTTTGCCTTCAGCACCATCCTGGGCTGGAGCTATTATGGCGAGTGTGCCGTCAACTATATTGAGGCACGACGCACCAACCGTTTCTATCGCATCCTGTATATCGTGGCACTATTCTTCGGTTCCATCATCAGCCTGGACATCATCTGGAACATTGCCGACTGCATGAATGCGCTCATGACGATACCCAACCTCGTAGCCCTGCTCCTGCTCAGTGGCGTTGCCGCCCGTGAGACCAGGAAATACCTGTGGGGCAACCGTCTGGACGAGGAGATGGAGGAATAAGCACCTGCAGGGCCTGTTACACGGCCTTTTTTGCAGAATTGTGTTGCACTTTAAGAAAAAATTCGTAATTTTGCGGCCAGAAATTTAAAACTAGTAAGTAATATAAAAATGAAATTGATTAAGCAGTGGCTGCCCGATGTGCTGGCAGTGGTATTCTTTGCTGTATTGGCTTTTGCCTATTTCTATCCCGCTGACGTACAAGACCGTGTGTTAAGTCAGGGCGACGTATCAGCCGGAATGGGTATGGGCGAGGAGGCTTCCCAGTATTATCAGAAGACGGGTGAGCGTACACGCTGGACAAACTCACTGTTCTCCGGTATGCCTACCTATCAGATATCACCCTCATACGACAGTACCGACCTGCTGTCGAAGGTGGAGGATGCCTACCATCTGTGGCTGCCCGATAATGTGTGGTACCTGTTTGTGTACCTGTTGGGCTTCTACATCCTGCTGCGTGCCTTCGATTTCCGTCAGCAGCTGGCCGCACTGGGCTCCGTGCTCTGGGCCTTCAGCACCTATTTCCTGATTATCATCGCTGCCGGACACCTGTGGAAGGTGATGGCGCTGGCCTATCTGCCGCCTATGATTGGCGGTATCGTCCTGGCCTTCAGGAAGAAATACCTCTGGGGACTGTTGGTTACCGCCCTCTTTGGCGCCCTTGAGATACATGCCAACCACGTACAGATGACATACTACTACTTGTTCGTCATCCTCCTGATGGTACTGGCCTTCATCGTGGATGCCGTGATGAAAAAGGAGTACGCACACATCGGCAAGGCGCTGGGCGTCTGTATCGTTGGCGGACTGCTGGGCGTGATGGTCAACGCCTCCAACCTCTACCACACATGGCAGTACTCCAAGGAGACCATGCGCGGCAAGAGTGAACTGGTCAAGAAGAACACCAGCAACCAGACCGACAGTGGTCTGGAGCGCTCATATATCACTGACTACAGCTACGGCATCGGCGAGACATGGACACTGCTGGTACCCAATGCCAAGGGCGGTACTTCCATGCACCTGCTCTTTGAGGACGACGACGCCAAGAAAGCCATCAAGGATATGTCGGTCAACGTAGGCAACGGACAGGTGATGAAGGCCTCACAGGTGTTCGACTACCTGAGTCAGCAGGGGCTCTACTTCACCCAGTACTGGGAAGAGAACCTGGAAGAGGGTGCCAACGGCACCATGGGTCCCGTCTACGTAGGTGCCTTTGTGCTGATGCTGGCAGTGCTGTGCCTGCTGATCTGCTATCGCAACCCACTGACATGGGGCCTGCTGGCAGCCACACTCCTGAGTATCATGCTGGCATGGGGTAAGAACTTCATGGGACTCACCGACTTGTTTATCGACTATATCCCAATGTACGCGAAGTTCCGTGCCGTGGAGTCCATACTGGTCATTGCCGAGTTCACCATCCCGCTGATGGCCATGCTGGCACTGAAGGAGCTGGTTATCTCTGAGAAGCCTCAGACATCAGACATCAGACCTCGCAACCTCAATCCCCAGATTCTCATTGCCTTTGCCCTGACAGGTGGTATCGCCCTGCTGTTTGCCGTGGCTCCCACCATGTTCTTCGACTTCTACACGGATGCAGAGGCCAACATCTTCCATCAGATACTCCCACCGCCGGCTGATGCCGACGCCCTGCTGGAGGCTCTGAGTGAGGCCCGTCAGGCCGTGTTCACAGCCGACTGCTGGCGTTCATTCTTCATCATCGTGCTGGGCACACTGGTATTGCTGCTCTACCGTGCGAAGAAACTGAAGACATGGATGATGGCTGCACTGCTGCTGGTTATCTGCCTGGTTGACCTGTGGCAGGTAAACCGCCGCTATCTGAACCCCAACGACAAGAAGCAGTTCATGAAGAAGGTGGAGCGTCAGCAGATCCGTCCGCTCACAGAGGCCGACCAGCGTATCATGGATGATCCTACGCTCTATTACCGCGTGCTAAACCTGGCTCCGAACGTGTTCAATGAGAACGAGACATCGTATTACCATAAGAGCGTGGGCGGATACCATGCCGCCAAACTGCGCCGCTACCAGGAACTGATAGAGCGCTATATCTCCGGTCAGACCAATGCCGTGAAGGAATCCATCCAGTCGTTCTACGGTGACCTGACACAGGTTAACGGTGACAGCATCTGGAATGTGCTCAATATGCTCAACACCAAGTATTTCCTCCTGGCACAGCAGAACATCGAGGTACAGAACCCCTATGCCTATGGCAATGCCTGGTTCGTGGACAAGGTGAAGTATGTGGACAATGCCAACCAGGAACTGGATGCCCTGGGACAGACAGACCTGAGACATGAGGCCGTGGCCGACAAGCAGTTCCAGCAGGTACTGGGCGAGGCCGTGCCACAGGATTCCACCTCAACAGTGGAACTGACAGCCTACGAGCCCAACCAGCTGACCTATAGCGTTGAGAGCAAGAAGGGTGGCGTGCTGGTATTCTCTGAGATATACTATCCGGGATGGACTGCCACCGTGGATGGTGAGGAAGTGGAACTGGGACGCGTCAACTACGTATTGCGTGCCATGCCTGTCACCGCCGGCCATCATGAGGTGGTGCTCAGCTTCTTCCCCAAGTCACTGGACACCACAGAGACCCTGGCTTATGTAGCCCTGACACTGATACTGCTCTGTGTCGTGGCACTCATCGTCATGCAGACAAGACGTAAACCAAAAGCGTGAAAGATATGAAGAAAGGAGTGATTTTCATTTTAGGCGTGCTCCTGCTGGTGAGCAGCTGCACATCGAATACCGCCGTAGGAGCCCACATGGGCGGTGAGTTCGGACACGTCATTGGCTCTGCCATCGGCGGACTGACAGGTGGTTGGCGCGGACACCACACGGGTGCCATCATCGGTACCGTGGGCGGCATCGCGGCCGGTGCAGCCATCGGATCGGCCATAGACAAGGCGCAGGAACGGAAATACGAGGAGCGCATACCCCAGCGCCGTCAGCAGCCTGCCGACGATATCATCTATATGGACGATGAGATATCTATGCTGGAGATCCGCCATGCCATGATTACCGAGACACAGCACGACGGCGTACTGACACGCGGCGAGGAGTGTTCGGTGGTGTTCGAGATCCACAACACGTCCGACAATACCGTCTACGACGTCTGTCCGTTCGTGGAGGACGTGACGGGCAACAAGCATATCAATATCTCACCCAACCTGAAGATTGAGAGTATCGGTCCGCGTCAGGGCGTGCGCTATACGGCAACCATACTGGCCGACAAGCGTCTGAAAGATGGGGAGATTATGGTACGTGTGGGTGTAGCACAGGGAGGCAAGGAGGTCACCTCACAGACACGCCAGTTCACGGTGCCTACGGCAAAGAATGTCCGTGAATAGGTTTCCAGGGGAATTCCTCTGTCTCTACAGCCTCATAGACCCTCGGGAGGATATTGTCACGGTCTCTCTTCATGGGAATATGGAAATGTTCCAACGGTTCAATAATCACGTTGGCCACACCTGTTGAGAGGATGCCCAGTACCTTGGCAGCAGCCCACGACAGGTCCACGATACGTCCGCGGACAAAAGGACCGCGGTCGTTGACCCTCACCACAATCATTCTTCCGTTGGAGGGATTGGTAACCTGCAACAGTGTGCCGAAGGGATAGGAGCGATGGGCACATGTCAGACTATCATGATGCAACCGGTCACCACTGGCAGTCATGCGTCCCGTAGCTCTCTTAGAATAATATGAAGCCTTACCGACCTGGATCTGGCCCAGAACGGTAAGGCTTACTGTTAGCATGAATAATAATATCTTTTTTCTTATACTCATACAATTCCCTGGGCGAGCATGGCCTTGGCTACCTTCATGAAGCCAGCCACGTTAGCGCCCTTCACATAATTCACATAGCCAGAAGGCTCCTTGCCGTATTTCAGGCACTGCTCATGGATACCCTGCATAATCTGATGGAGCTTCTGGTCAACCTCCTCGCCAGTCCAGGAGATACGCATAGAGTTCTGTGTCATCTCCAGACCTGAGGTAGCCACACCGCCGGCATTCACTGCCTTGCCGGGTGCGAAGAGCTGGCCTGCGGCAATGAACTTATTCACAGCCTCGGCAGTACAACCCATATTCGACACCTCAGCTACGCACAGAGGCTTGTTTGCCAGGATACGGTCGGCATCCTCACCGTTGAGCTCGTTCTGTGTAGCACAGGGCAGATAGATATCGGCCTTGGCCTCCCAGGGTTTCTTGCCCTCGAAGAACTTCGCCTCGGGGAACTCCTCTGCATAGGGAGCACAGATATCATTGCCACTGGCACGCAGCTCCAGCATATAGTCAATCTTCTCGGCATCCAGGCCGGCCTCATCCAGGATATAACCGTCGGGACCACTGATGGTAATCACCTTGGCACCCAGTTCGGTAGCCTTCTTGGCTGCGCCCCATGCCACATTTCCGAAGCCGGAGAGGGCCACTGTCTTGCCCTTGATATCCAGGTTGTGGGTCTCCAGCATATGGTGTACGAAATAGAGCGCGCCATAACCGGTAGCCTCGGGACGCAGGATACTGCCGCCCCACTCCAATCCCTTGCCGGTCAGTGTGGCACCATGGAACTGTGACGTGAGTTTCTTGTACATACCAAACAGATAGCCAATCTCACGGCCACCCACGCCGATATCACCGGCAGGTACGTCCATGTCAGGACCGATGACCTTGAACAGCTCTGTCATGAATGCCTGACAGAAACGCATAATCTCTGCATCACTCTTTCCACGGGGTGCGAAATCAGAACCGCCCTTGCCACCGCCCATAGGCAGCGTTGTCAGCGCATTCTTAAAGGTCTGTTCGAAGCCCAGGAACTTCAGGATAGACAGGTTTACCGACGGATGGAAACGCAGACCGCCCTTATACGGGCCGATAGCGCTATTGAACTGCACGCGGTAACCGATATTCACCTGTACCTCACCCTTGTCATCAACCCAGGGCACACGGAACGTGGTGATACGCTCGGGTTCCACGATGCGCTCTACTATTTTTGCCTTTTCAAATTCAGGATGCTGGTTGTACACGTCCTTGATGGACTCCAGTACTTCACGAACAGCCTGAAGGTACTCTAACTCGCCCGGATGCTTGCGCTCCAAAGCTTGCATTATTTTCTCAACTTCCATAGTTTTTTTAAATTTTAAAGTTAATCAGATGGTTTTTATAACACCGCAAATTTAAGAATAAAATAATTTACAACCAAGGAAAAAGAACAAAAAATAACACTTTTCACTTTTCAAAACCCACTTTTCACTAAAAAAAACGTACCTTTGCACTCGCAAACCTAAAATTGCAAAGAGCATATGGCAAATGTACCACAGGAATTCAATACCTTTTATCTGAAAGATGTCTCGTTTGTGAACCTGATGACCCGCCGCATCTTCAACGTGCTCATCGTGGCCAACCCCTATGATGCCTTTATGTTGGAGGACGACGGACGCGTAGACGAGAAGATCTTTGATGAGTATACCGAACTGGGCATGCGTTTCCCGCCTATCTTCACACAGGTGAGTACCATCGAGGAGGCACGCCATGTGCTCGACGAGACCAGCATCGACCTGGTCATCTGTATGCCGGGTACTGCCGATAACGATGCCTTTACCGTGGCACGCGAGGTGAAAGCCATCCAGCCGTCGGTGCCCTGCGTGGTACTGACGCCTTTCAGTCATGGTATCACCAAGCGCATGCAGAACGAGGATATGACCATCTTCGACTATGTGTTCTGCTGGCTGGGCAATACCAACCTCATCCTCTCCATCATCAAACTGATTGAGGATAAGATGAATATCGAACATGATATCGAGGAGGCAGGCGTGCAGATGATCCTGCTGGTAGAGGATAATATCCGTTTCTACTCCAGCGTGCTGCCCAACCTATATAATTATATCCTGCAGCAGTCAAAGAACTTCTCTACGGAGGCCCTCAACCCCCATGCTGCCGCACAGCGTAAGCGCGGCCGCCCGAAGGTGGTGCTCGCCACCAACTACGAGGAGGCCTTGCAGATCTACGAGAAGTATGCAGAGAACACCCTGGGCGTGATCAGTGACACGCGCTTCCCCATGCAGACCCCCATCGGTCGCCTGAGCCATGTGGAGGAGGGTGATCCTGAGGCCGGACTGAAACTGCTGCGTACCATCCGTCAGCACGACGAGTACGTACCTCTTATATTAGAGAGCAGTGAGGTGGAGAATCGTGAGAAGGCCTGGGCAGAGGGATTTGACTTCCTGGACAAGAACTCAAAGAAATTCAATGTGGACTTGCGCAAGATGATTGAAGAGCACCTGGGATTTGGCGATTTCGTGTTCCGTGACCCAGAGACCCACGAGGAGGTGGCTCGTGTCAAGACACTGAAAGAGCTGCAGGATAATATCTTCAAGATACCGCACGACTCACTGATGCACCATATCCGCCGCAACCACATGAGCCGCTGGCTCTGCGCCCGCGCCATTTTCCCTGTATCACAGTTCCTGAAGCAGGTCACGTGGCACAAGCTGCAGGATGTGGATGCCCACCGTCAGATTATCTTCGATGCCATCGTACAGTACCGACGCATGAAGAATATCGGTGTGGTGGCCGTGTTCGACCGACTGAAGTTCGACCGCTATGCCCACTTTGCCCGCATCGGTGAGGGTTCGCTGGGCGGTAAGGGCCGTGGCCTGGCTTTCCTGGACAATATCATCAAGCGCCATCCCGAACTCAACCAGTTTGGCAATGCTACCGTGCAGATTCCCAAGACGGTGGTGCTCTGTACCGACTTCTTCGACCGCTTCATGGACGACAACAACCTGTGGTCCATCGCGCTGAGCGATGCGCCCGACGAGGTCATCCTCCAGCACTTCCTCAAGGCACAGCTGCCCGATGACCTCATAGAGGACTTCTTCATCTTCTTCGACGCCATCAAGACACCTATCGCCATCCGTTCGTCGTCCTTGCTGGAGGACTCCCACTACCAACCCTTCGCCGGTATCTACTCTACGTATATGATACCCTGGCTCGACGACAAGTACGAGATGCTGCGCATGCTGGCCTGTGCCATCAAGAGTGTCTATGCCTCGGTCTATTACCGTGACTCCAAGGCCTACATGACCGCCACGCAGAATGTCATCGACCAGGAGAAGATGGCAGTGATACTCCAGGAGGTGGTGGGCCACCGCTATGGCGACCTCTACTACCCCACGTTCTCGGGTGTGCTGCGCTCACTCAACTACTACCCCATTGGCGACGAGACGGCCGAGGAGGGTATCGCCTCACTGGCACTGGGTCTTGGCAAGTACATCGTGGACGGCGGACAGACCCTGCGCGTCAGTCCCTACCACCCGAACCAGGTGCTGCAGACCAGTGAGATGGAGACGGCGCTGCGCGACACCCAGACCCGTTTCTATGCGCTGGACATGAGTCATGTGGGCGACGACTTCAAGGTGGACGACGGCTTTAACATCAAGAACCTGCGTGTGCGTCAGGCCGATGCCGACGGCTCGCTCACCTTTATCGCCTCTACCTACGACCCCATGGACCAGGTCATCCGCGACGGCATCTACGAAGGTGGCCGCAAGATCATCTCGTTCTGTGGTGTGCTGCAGCAGGGTGTTTTCCCCCTTCCCGAACTCCTCCAGATGTCGCAGAAGCTCGGTGCCGAGGAGATGCGCCGTCCTGTGGAGATCGAGTTTGCCTGCAACCTCAATGACGACCGCACGGGCGAGTTCTACCTCCTGCAG
>Ga0256406_1005178_pt1 | contig 14166 bp, 12 predicted proteins | sample RumenRJG_03DNA_FD_185986 | JGI IMG/M metagenome (GOLD analysis project Ga0256406, IMG submission 185986) | Bovine rumen microbial communities from Lethbridge, Alberta, Canada - RJG_03 | ecosystem: Host-associated > Mammals > Digestive system > Stomach > Rumen | place: Canada: Alberta | collected...
TACCATTTCTGCGAATGGCTGCGTGATTGCTCCGGTTACAAGGTTTACCTTATCCTTGCTGATTTCGCCGGACGGGAGTATAATACCCTTGTCTAAAAGTACGTTTTTCATGTCGTCCTCCTATAATCTGTGGTGCCAAAATGGTGCCCGGTCTTACAAAATCATCTTATACGGAGATACGGCAAGATAAATGACGATACGCGGAAAGCCTTGATTTTAAGCCATTTTCGCAAGGTTTTATAAACACTTGCGCGGGCTTATAAGAAGATTTCCGGCTATCAAATCAATAAAAAATATCAAAACCGCACATTGTTTTGTCAGAACATCAAACAGGCGGTCACGGCCGCTATGGACGAAACTTCTTTTCTCCAAAAGTCAGCGGAATCTACTTGAGCATTCTGTTAAAAATCAACAACGATTCAATCGATCCAGGTCTGCTGACTGTTTCCTCATCGCTGGCAGTCGTCAAGGCTTTGGAAAAACTATTTCGAATCAATTGCCAACTCAAACGGGTCAACGCTATCATCGTCGATAATCGCAAAGTCGCCGGCATCTTGGTCGAAGGCGTGACTGATTTACAATCAGGGGCAATGGATCATATGATTATCGGGCTCGGAATGAACTACATGACTGATCCGGAAATTTTCCCTGATGATATCAAGAATCGTGCCGGATCTCTCAGAAAACACGCTCATCGTTCAGATGTCAGCAGAAACAAGCTTATCGCAGTCTTTTTAAACGAATTCTTCAAAATATACCCAAATTATCGGACCGGGGCTTTCATGAACGAGTACCGCAAACGTTCAAACATCATCGGAAAACAGGTCTCCGTGCTCGTTTCCGACCGAATCGTTTCAGAAACAGTCAAAACGATCGATGACAAAGGACGGCTCGTTTTGACTGACGGTACCATCCTAGTGTCAGGAGAAGTTACAAAGATCAGAGAAAAAGGTTATGATTTGCATAATTGACAAATGCTAGGCTATAATTATACGTAACATCAAGAACAAAAGCTGTTAATTCATCTGTAGAAAAAGGCGGAATTATATAGAATTATATTTTATAATAAAATCATAGAAAGATAAAATAAATACAGGTGATTTTATTATGGCAATTTTAAAACCTAAGGAATGGCTGAACGATTGAACGTCACAGTCAAAACTTTGCAAATTCGGGATAAAAAAGGCACTTTAAAAGCCTATCGAACTCCCACTAATCGAAGATACTAAACGGAAGAACAGTACTTAAAATATATAGGTCAATCTGATAAAGATAATCGAAAAATTGCAGCTTATGCCAGAGTATCAACTAATGGTCAAAAAGGCGATCTGAAAAATCAAATTGACTTCATCAGGGAATACGTCAACGCCAAAGGCATCATCTTGGATGAAGTCGTTACTGATATCGGCAGCGGGCTTAACTACAAGCTTCCGAAGTGGAACGAACTTCTTGATGAAGTGATGAACGGCCAAATTGAAACTATTTACATTACTTATAAAGACAGATTCGTTCGCTTGGATTATGATTGGTTTGAAACGTTATGCAGAAAACACAATACTGAAATCGTAGTGCTTAATAACATTGAAACAAGTCCCGACCAGGAAATGGTTGATGATATTGTAAGCATCGTTAACATATTTTCCTGTCGCTTGCCTGGTTTGCGAAAATATAAAAGCAAAATTGCAAACGGCAAGTCTTTGACAGATGGCGAAAACAACGACAAAGACTCAAAAGAACCATGAAAAAGGTTCTTGACGACTTATGCGATTACAGACGCTGCTGACTGGCTTTATGCAACTCCATGTACGATACCTCGTTAATTTTAGAGGATAAAAAGTTGCTTCCAAATGAACGCAAAGTCCACGACGAATTGCTTGCTGACATTCAACATGACATTGTTCAAAAGTTTATGACCGAGTTTGTCTCTGTCATTACCCTCACGTTAGGATATGAGAATACTGGTGTTGACGGCAGCAAATAAAATTAAGAAATGAAAAGCTATATTGTTTCTGATAATGTGGAAAAATATTTCATATTTCTATATTATTCTATATTTTATATAACAGAGAAGGTAATTAGTATGAAAACATCTGAAAAAGTTCTTCAGCTTCTTTTGAAAAAACAAGCTTTCCTGTCAGGACAAGAACTGGCAGATGAGCTCAATGTTTCAAGAACCGCGGTTTGGAAAGCAATTCAGTCGCTTCAAGAAGAAGGTTACCAAATCGAAAGCAAGCCGCGAATCGGGTATCGTTATATTGAAGGCTTGAAACTGAGCGAAGCATCAATCAGACGTTTTTTGAATCCTGAGCTTGATTTAAATTTTGAAATTTATGATACGATTGATTCCACGAACAATCGCTGCAGTCAAAAGGCCATGGACCCTGAAACAAAAACTCCGCTCGTTGTTATTTCTGACAGTCAAAAAGCCGGCCATGGACGTTACGGCCGCCCTTTTGCCTCACCTGTCGGCGGAGGAATCTACATAAGCATCTTGCTTGATAATGACGATCCCGATTTCAATCCCGGCCTTTTGACGACTGCAACCGCCATTGCCGTTACCAGAACGATTGAAAAATTAGTTCATGCCAGGTGCGAAATCAAATGGGTCAACGACGTCCTTGTCGACGGCAAAAAAATCGTCGGCATCTTGACCGAAGGAGTTGCAGATCTTGAAACGCAGCTCATCAAGCATGTCATCGTCGGAACGGGCATCAACTACCTGACCGATCCGTCAAAATTTCCGGAAGAAATCAGACAACGTGCAGGTTCTCTCAGAAGATACACGCTTGACTCCGGTGTCAGTCGAAATACCTTCATTGCAAACTATCTCAACGAATTCTTCTCGCTATACCAAAACTATAAAGCAGCTTCATTTATGGATGAATATCGCGCTCATTCAAATACCATCGGAAAAGACGTCACCATCAACCGCTCTGGTCAAACTTCTGAAGGCCACGTTGCTACCATCGATAATCAAGGACGACTTGTCTTGTCATCAGGCGAAACGCTTGCTTCAGGAGAAGTTACAAAAATCAGAAGCACGGATTAATCGGCTTTTGATAAAGCAAAATTCTGAAACGGAATTCTGTTTTTTGTCCTAAATGCTAAAGAGTTCAGTATAATTTAAATTAAAGGATGCTGACAAAAAACTATGCCTTGAATTGAAAGAGACTTGAAAAAAACGGATCAGATTTGCAATCAATTGCAAATCTGATCCGTTTTTTCGTATGCAGGACGATCGTCTTCCATGATGGAAATAAGCCTGTTTTCATTTCCATGCATCAAAACATCCTACCCATAAACAAGGGACGACTTTTCCGGTCAAGTCTTAAAAATCGCCATTCTGCCCGTAAGCCAGTCTTGACGCATTGATTGAGCATCTGTTGCTCGACACTGCATTTTATAAAAAAGGCCGGGACACCCCGACCTTTCAATCAAAAATTTCAGTAAGCAGAATTATACTTGACAGCATCCAACAGTTTCAAAAAACCATCAGAGCTAATGAAAATCATAAATGAACCGATTCCGAAAGAACATAATCCGATGATCCAAAACAAATTTTGGATCGTTGAAACATAATTCATAAACAACGAATCAAACTCGACGACTGAATTATCGCTTAAAACTGATTCATTGGACAAAGACACCAACAAAGCAATCAAAACCGTACACAGACTGGCAATGAACAACAATTTGCCGAACCAGCGCATAACCTTTTTGCAGTCATTGTCATTAAAAAAATAATATACGAACATCATCGCTACGATGACAAACATCGAAATCAAAGGCATGTACTTCATCTTTCTTTTAGCAGAAATAAACAGCTTCTGCGCATCAAAAATACCGGAATTTGCCAATTTTATTCTAAAATATCTGGCAGCATTCTCTTTATAATTTGCGTGAAAATTATACAATTGCCGCTGAGTAGCCTTGATGCGCCTGTTTTTGATTGCTTTTCTCAAATTGTCTTCAGACATCTTTGAAAAAAGCTCAACGTCGACCAGATTGCTGTTCCCTCTGCAAAAACCCTTTGTGGTCCCAACCAAAAGCTCGCTCATCTGGGTATTGGTCAAAGACATTTCCCGTGCCTGTTCACTTGAAAAGTCAACGCTTTGTGCACAATATATGAGAACTTCATCATAAATTCTCTTATATTTCTGAACATATTTCGATTGCTCATTTTGTTTTAACAAATACGACTCATTTAAAACAGTTCCTTCAAAAGAAATCGAAACAAAGCAAACAACCATGGCAAATATGACTACAAAACCACACATGAAATCCCGTAGCAGCATCTTACCATTTATAAACGTCACGCCTGCTCCCCCCTAAATCCTAAAAACATGTTAAGCTACGGACACCAGGCATTTCTTATTACCCATTAATCAATTCCCTACATATTGCTGACTCAAAGAAACACCTCATTAAAGAATAAAGAAACTTTAAATCATAATTAAGTTCCATTTTATATTTTTAACATGAAATTTCTGTGAACAGTATATGTCTAAAATGATTTTATTTGTTTTCTCTACTTCTCATATAATTTTGCCACTTGCTGCCGAACGATTTCATGAGCCAAAAATTCGTCATACGTTGTCTCGGCACGATCAATCGATCCATTGTCAGAAATTTCAACCAAGTGATCGGCAATCGTTGAAATAAACTCGTGGTCGTGCGACGTAAAAATAACTGAACCATTAAACGATACCAAAGCATCATTTAACGAAGTAATCGATTCAAGATCCAGGTGATTCGTCGGATCATCCAAAAGCAAAGTATTTCCTTGTTCAAGCATCATCTTGGACAGCATGCAACGCACTTTTTCGCCCCCAGACAAAACTTTGATCTGTTTTTGAATATCATCTCCTGAAAAGAGCATCTTACCCAAAAATCCGCGTAAAAAAGTATTATCGTTTTGTTCTTTGGTGGCATATTGTCTGAGCCAATCCAAAATCGACAACTCTTCGTTATTGAAATTTGCATCCAGATCACGAGGAAGCGAACTCGTAATCACGGTCTGACCATACTTGACCGTCCCGGTATCTGGTTTGAGCGTTCCTGCCAAAATCTGCATCATGGTCGTCTGTGCCAAATCGCTTCTAGACAAAATTGCGGCTTTTTCTCCCGGTCGAATCGTAAAATTGATGTTATCCAAAATTTTTACGCCGTCAATCGTCTTTGAAACGTTCTCCACTCTCAATAAGTCATTGCCCAGATCGCGTTGAGATTCAAATTTGACAAACGGATATTTGCGAGAAGAAGGTTTGATATCATCCAAGGTTATTTTTTCCAGCTGCTTCTTGCGAGAAGTTGCTTGCTTGGACTTTGATGCGTTTGCTGAAAAGCGTGCGATGAAATCATTCAGCTCTTTGATTTTTTCTTCTTTTTTGGCATTGGCATCAGCACGCATTTGAGCTGCCAGGCGACTTGACTGAAGCCAGAAGTCATAGTTTCCGACATACATTTTGATTTTGCCGAAATCAACGTCGCACATCTGCGTGCAGACTTGGTTCAAGAAGTGACGGTCATGAGAAACAACAATCACGATCTTGTCATAATCGGCCAAAAAATCTTCAAGCCAGCTGATCGTTGCAACGTCAAGACCGTTTGTCGGTTCGTCAAGCAAAAGAATGTCCGGGTTTCCGAACAATGCCTGGGCCAGCAAAACCTTGACTTTAAGCGCTTCATCAAGTTCGCTCATTTTCTTTTCATGCAAGTCCTCAGAAATACCAAGCGATTGCAGCAAAGCCGATGCGTCGGCTTCCGCATTCCACCCGTCCATTTCGGCAAACTGTGCTTCAAGCTCGCCTGCTCTGACGCCGTCTTCTTCGGTAAAATCAGCTTTGGCATACAAAGCCTCCTTTTCCTGCATGATTTCGTAAAGCTTCGTATGTCCTTGAATAACGGTTGACATGACGGTAAAATCTTCAAAAGCAAAGTGATTTTGGTTAAGACTTGAAATTCTCTCATTCGTTCCAATCGAAATCGTTCCCGTCGTCGGCTCAAGCTGACCCGAAAGAAGTTTCAAAAATGTTGATTTGCCCGCACCGTTTGCTCCGATAATTCCATAGCAGTTTCCGGGCGTGAATTTCAAATTTACTTCATCGTACAATAGACGTCCGGAGAAGTTCAAACTAACATCTGTTACAGTAATCAATTTAGTTCCTCGCTTTTTTTTATTTCTTCCTAATTTACCATGACATCGCTTCTTTGTAAACTCGCTGCAGCAAAAAAGCCCCCGCATTCAGCAAGAGCTTCGTCATTATTCCAAATTACGGTGTTTAAGGTCCGGAAAGACGATTTTGTCAAAGACACCGACAAGTCCTCCCTGAAACAGCAGCGCAAAAACGGTTCCGATGTTGATTGCATAAATCTGATGCGTCAATGCATACGAAACGCTGATTGCAATGATCGGCGGCATGAAGACAACCAACTGAGCCAATGAAGAATTTCCTTTAAAAAATTTAAAACGCACGATCTGCATCAAGTCGTCCGCAGGATGCAGCATCCAATTGATTCTTTGATAGATCGAGATTGCAACTGAAATGAACACGCCCCCCATGCAATCAAGCACTATGCGTAAAAAAATCGGCAAACTCGTAATGCCGACGTTGATCAAAAGCGGAGAAAATGCCCCAACCAATGTCGAAAAAGGAACCATAAAAATGAAGTTACCGATGATTCGTTTCACGTCAATCTTATTTAATAAAATCACGTTCGTAATAATGATCAAGACGCCAAAGATGAACAACATCATGCTGAGCGAAATAGGCGTCACGTCAGAGATGTTGACCGCTGCAGCCGTCCATAGCGCACTTCCCAAATTCAGTGCTACGGTCAAGGCATTGCCCAAACAGTTGAACATCAAAGAAACAATAAAATAAATCAAAAGCCTGACATTCGACAGCTCTTTGTTTTGTGTGGCCTGCACAAAAAAACCTTCTTCCCATTTTGATACGCGGTCAATTATATCACAAAATTCAAGCCGCATTCTCAGAAAATTCTCGAGCATCGTGGTAAAATAAAACTGCAGGCAATAATATGAAAGGGTGATTTCTATGAGCGAAAACATATTTTTCAACCCTGGCGATTCAATCGCCAGCGATTTCGATTTTAACAAAGCATACGTTTCAGCACAAATTTATCGACATAAGGCAGAAAAGCCGGTTCTCATCGTCCAGGAAAAAGATGGTCACCCATATTTCATTTTCGATGAAGATGCCGCGATTGCTCAGGAAACGGCTGAAGCAAAGAAGTTTTCGATTATCAAAAAAATTTAGCCAGGAAAACGTCAGTCATCTTAATTCGTTGGTCTTGGCCATTTCTTCATAAGATCCAGTCCGTGAATCATCAATCCTAAACTAAAAAAGAGGCCGGGAAAAATTTCCCGTTTCTTACTTAAATTAAATGAAATACCGAACGAAGGCGGTCGATTTTCGATTGAATTTGTAAGGTATTTTTTTGATTTTAGCATCTAAAAACTATCTTTTTCCAAAAAACGGCACTGATCAACCAATTCAGCCAAAATCTCATCCAGATTTACAGACAACGCTCCACTTTTCCCAATGTGTCCGTAAACAGCAGTTATTTTTCCAAATGCAGTGCTGCGCATCGGGTTATGCTCGTAAAATTCAGTCTCCGATTCCTTTGGGTTATTTTGTCATCATAGATCTTTGGTTCCCGTATACATAAAAAACCAAAGATTTGCAATAATTGCAAGTCTCTGGCTTTAGTTTGAGGCATATTTTTTGTCAGCCTCTTCTCGATTTCAAAATTGATGTTGGTCTCTGCGGAAACGATTCGTGAACAATGGGCTGACCGGCTTGTTTTCATGGATACGCTTGATAGCATCCCCGATAAGCGGACCAACGGATACTTGAACGAGCTTGTCGATTTGCTTTTCTTCCGGAAGCTGAATCGAATCAGTAACAACTAATTGCTTGATTGGTGATTTTTCGATTCTTTCAATCGCAGGACCGGAAAGAACAGGGTGCGTTGCGCAAGCATAAACTTCGATTGCTCCTGCATCCGTCAAAGCCTGAGCAGCCAGCGTGATTGTGCCGGCCGTATCAATCATATCATCAATCAAAACGCATCGCTTGCCATCAACGGAACCGATAATGTTCATGATTTCAGCAACGTTTGCACGAGGACGTCGCTTATCGATGATTGCGATTGGCGACTTCAAGAATTCAGCCAGCTTACGGGCGCGCGTCACACCGCCATGGTCAGGCGATACGACGACTGCATCCTTATCCAAACCATTCGTCAAGAAGTAATCGGCCAAAAGCGGAGCACCCATCAAGTGGTCAACCGGAATATCAAAGAATCCTTGAATCTGTGCCGCATGCAGATCAAGCATGATTGCGCGATCTGCACCGGCTTTTTCGATCATATCGGCAACAAGCTTGGCCGTAATCGGTTCACGGCTACGAGCCTTGCGGTCTTGGCGCGCATAACCATAGTAAGGAATAACAACGTTGATCGTTGCCGCACTGGCACGACGCAAAGCGTCAATCATGATCAAAAGTTCCATCAAGTTGTCATTTACCGGAGCCGATGTTGATTGGATAATGAAAATTTCGTCACCACGAATTGATTCTTCAATGTTGATACGAATTTCTCCATCGCTAAAACGGTCAACGGACGTCTTCCCCAACGGAACGCCAACTGATTCAGCAATTTTTTCAGCCAATGGTTTGTTTGAATTCAAAGCAAAAATTTTAAGCTTTGAACCTGTATATTGTTCAGACATAGTATCCTCCAAAATAATTATCTATAAATTATCTTATTCATTATCCGAGATAAAATCAAGCCAATGTCACGCTTTTTACTGTTTTTTCTCGTTTTTTTCAGTTTCCGCAGCCGCTTTGGCAACAGGATACCGGTCATAATATCCTTTCTTGTTTACCTGACGACCCCTTGCGATTGCCATGTCATGTGGTTCGACATCGTTCGTAATCGTTGAACCTGCGGCAATATAGGAATGATCGCCGACTTCAACCGGTGCAATAATGTTTGAGCCGCTACCGATAAACGAGTAGTCGCCAACGTTCGTATGATGCTTGTTGATGCCGTCATAGTTGATGAAGACGGTTCCGCAGCCGACGTTGATTTCTTTTCCGAGCGTAGCATCCCCCACATAGGTCAAGTGTCCGACCTTGGTGTTCTTGCCAATTTTTGCCTTCTTGACTTCAACGAAATTGCCGATGTGAACTCCTTCTCCGATATCGGCCAAAGGACGCAAATGGCTGTAAGGACCAATGTTGCTTTCCTTTTGCATATGTGCTTCTTCGATCAGAGATGACGTAACGGTTACTTCATCATCCAAAATGCTGTTCACGATTTCTGAATTTGCCCCGATAAAACAATCGTTTCCCACGATCGTCCTTCCTTTAAGATAAACACCTGGTTCAATTACGGTATCTGATCCGATTTGCACGTCGCAGTCAATATACGTATTATCCGGATCGATAATCGTCACGCCGTTTTTCATATGCCCCTCGTTGATTCTTTGACGCATCACTTTCGTCGCTTTGGACAAAGCGACCCTGTCATTGACGCCCATTGATTCTTCAAAGTTTCTCATGCGATATGCGGCAACGATCTTGTTTTCGTTCTTGAAAATCTCCATGACGTCCGTCAAATAATACTCGCCTTGAGCATTGTCGTTTTTAATCTGATGAAGCGCATGGAATAATTCGCGGTTGTCGAAGACATAAACTCCGGTATTGATTTCTTTGACTGCCGCTTCTTCTTTTGTGGCATCTTTTTGTTCGACGATTTTTTCAACGATTCCGATCTCGTTTCGAATGATTCGACCATATCCAAACGGATTCTCAGCCTGCGCCGTCAAAACAGTCGCAACGGCTCCCTTTGATTTATGATATTCGAACAGTTCAGAAAACGTCTTAGCCGTAAACAGCGGCGTATCCCCGCAGGCAATCAGCGTCATTCCGTCAAGATCACCCAAAATGCTTTCAGCCTGTAAAACGGCATGTCCCGTTCCGAGCTGTTCGGATTGCAAAGCATACTCGGTTCGATTTCCCAAAGTCTCCTTGACCTTGTCTGCCCCGTGACCAATAATCGTTACGATTTTGTCCATCTCATTTTTTTCGATCTGCGTCAGAACATGATCTACCATCGGTCTGCCGCAAACGGGATGCAAGACCTTGTACAACTTGGACTTCATTCGCGTTCCTTGTCCTGCTGCTAAAATAATTGCGTATTTTGCTGTCATTGTTTTACCTCTTAACTTTTTGAATGCCTATCCTGATGAATTATAATTTTCCAAAAACTCGTTCGAGATAGTTACCAGGACTGACGTGAATCGTCTTGTCCAAAGTATTGACTTTGTCAACTTTCAAAAGCGAAGTATAGTCATCAACCATGCGGTGTCCTTCAAATGATCCTTCGGCAAATACAGTGATCCCCACAAGCTCAGATTCAAATTCTTCAATCATGGACTTCATGCCGTTAACGGTTCCGCCACCCTTCATGAAGTCATCGACGACAAGCACGTGCGAGCCGCGTTTCAAACTGCGCTTTGAAAGTTCCATCTTTTCGATCCGCTCGCTTGAACCGGATACATAATTGACCGAAACGGTTGCGCCTTCAGTAATTTTTGAATCACGTCGAACGATAACAAATGGCACGTTCAAATAACTGGACACGCTCTGCGCAATCGGAACGCCTTTTGTCGCAACCGTCATGACAGCATCGATTTGCTTGTCGATGTATTGGCGCGCGATTACGCGACCGACTTTGCGCAAGACGTCAGGACGCCCCAACAAATCGGAAAGATATACGTATCCCCCTGGAAGCAAGCGGTCTTTTTCGGACATTTCCTTTGTCATGTCACCGATAAACGCCCGTGTCTCTTCTTCCGAAATAGACGGGATAAATCGCGCTCCTCCAGCTGCTCCGGGAATCGTTTCAAGGATTCCGATTCCTCTGAACTTAAAAGTACGTTTAATGATTGCCAAGTCTTCACTGATTGATGATTTTGCCGATTCATATCGTTCGGAAAAGAACGTCAGGGAAATCAAGGTATGCGGACGCTCCAAAAGGTAGCGAGTCATGTCGATTAAACGATCACTTCTTCTAGTTTTCAAACAATCTCCTCCATTGCTAAGATTTATTTACGCACAATCCATAACACCAATTATAATGCAATTGATTGTGTTTTCCTAGTTTTTGCACTTCAAATTATTGCGAAAGTTCGTTTTTTATCTAATAAAAACCTTTGTTCAACGTTTATGTCAAACACATAGTTCTAGTATTAATTAACGTTCGGTAATTCCGCAAACTATTATAGAATATCACTGGAAGAAGTGTTCGTCAACATTTTTATTTCACTTCGATTGCAAACGCCTCGTATGGCTTTAAAACCTTGGAACTAAGGTCGATTATGCCTTCATCATAATTAGAAATAAATGAAGTTTGTCGTCCAAATTTATCTAAATTGATTCTTCTGAATTCGTTCGTGAAGTTTGCACAGACAAGAAGCATTTGCCCTCTGTATTTTCTCAGATAAACAAACACGTCGTCCGGGACATCATCGACCATCTCATAATCACCATAAACCACGATGTCGTTTTTCTTTCGATAATCAATCAGTTTCTTATAGGTATAAAAAATTGAATTCTCATCTTCCAGGCACGCTTTGGCATTGATCGTGTGATAGTTGGCGTTGACGTGAAGCCACGGCGTTCCTTTGGTAAATCCGGCATTTTCAGTTCCGTCCCATTGCATCGGAGTTCTGGCATTGTCCCTTCCTTTTCTATTAATGCGGTTAATCAATTCTTCTTTTGGAGTGCCCTTTTCAATTTCTTCAAAATACATGTTTCGGCTCTCAATGTCATCGACTTCCGAAATGTCTTCAACCTTGCAGTTCGTCATCCCAAGCTCTTCGCCTTGATAAACGTACGGCGTTCCCTTCAGCAAATGCAGGACGATTGCCAGCATTTTGGCGCTTTCTATGCGATAAATCCCGTCATCTCCATATTGGGAAACTGCTCTTGGCAAATCATGGTTGTTCCAAAAAAGACTGTTCCATCCTCTATCTTCCAGACACGTCTGCCACTTGGACAAAACATGCTTAAGTCCTAAGACGTCCAAAGGTTTCGTAAACCACTTCGGCTTTCCGTCAATCTGATCCAAAGTCGTTGCTTCAAATTGGAAAATCATGCTTAATTCATTACGTTCAGGATCTGAATAAAGCTTGGCGATGTCAGGAGTTGCCCCCCATGTTTCGCCAACGGTCAACAAATCATGATTGCCAAACGTTTTTTGATTCATTTCTTTGATGTATTCATGAAGTTTCGGTCCGTTGCTTGAAATCATCTTGTCAGGCTGTTTGCCGATCATTTCAATGACGTCCATGCGGAATCCGCCGATCCCCTTATCGATCCAAAAGTTCATCATGTCATAGACTTCTTCTCTTACTTCAGGATTTTCCCAGTTCAAATCAGGCTGTTTTGGACTGAAAAAATGCAGATAATACTGGCCGCTTTGTTCATCATATTGCCACGCTGAACCGCCAAAGCACGATTTAAGCGAATTAGGCTCGCTTCCGTCAATCGGATCTCTCCAAATATAATAGTCACGGTATTTGGAGTCCTTTGATTTTTTAGCTTCGATGAACCATGAATGTTCATCGGAAGTATGATTAACGACAAGATCCATCACGATTCGGATGCCGCGCTTGTTTGCTTCATCGATCAATTCTTCCATGTCGCTCATCGTTCCGAACTCTTTCATAATATTCCTATAATCAGAAATATCATAGCCGTTGTCATCGTTTGGCGAGCTGTAGACCGGTGAAAGCCAGATTGCACCGATTCCCAGCTTTTCGAGATAGTCCAAACGCGAAATGATTCCTTTCAGATCTCCGATTCCGTCATTATTTGAATCCTGAAAGCTGCGAGGATAAATTTGATATACGGTTACTTTTTGCCACCATTTTCTTTCCATTGTCAAACCCTTCTCTCAAAAAATATTTCAACTATTACATTGTAAGCGCATACTGATTTTTGTGCAACCGTTTTCTGATCCTGGAAGCCCTCTGGGTTTTATTCACTTTTTTTGGATATTTTTAATAAAAAGTGAATAATTAATTATTTTATGTTGCTTTTTTTGAATATTAGCGTTATTATAAAGGCATTAATTTAACGGAGGCTTATGGTTATGGAAAAAGAAAAAGTTGTTTTAGCATATTCTGGCGGTTTGGATACTTCAGTCGAAATCGCATGGCTCAAAAATAAAGGTTATGACGTTATCGCTTGTTGCATCGATGTCGGGGAAGGAAAAGACCTTGAGGAAGTCAAACAAAAAGGGCTTGCCGTTGGTGCCGTCGAATCAATCGTCATCGACGCCAAAAAAGAATTCGCCGAAGAATATTGTCTACCGGCGCTCCAAGGTCACGCATATTATGAAAACAAGTATCCGCTCGTTTCCGCTCTTTCACGTCCGCTCATCGTCAAGCACCTGGTCGAAGTTGCCAAAAAATACGGTGCAACTGCGATTGCTCACGGATGCACCGGCAAAGGCAACGATCAGGTTCGTTTTGAAGTCGGCATTCACGCTTTAGCTCCTGAAATGAAGATTGAAGATCCAATCAGAGAGGTTCATTGGTCAAGAGAAGAAGAAATCGACTATGCCAAAGAAAACGGCATTCCGGTTCCGATTACGAAAAAAAGCCCGTACTCGATCGACGAAAACCTTTGGGGACGCGCAAACGAATGCGGCATTCTTGAAAATCCATGGAACAGCGCGCCTGAAGATGCTTACGCAAGAACAAATGCCTTGGAAGATACGCCAAACGAAGCAGACGTCATTACGCTGACGTTTGAAAACGGCGTTCCGGTCAAACTCAATGATGAAGCGCTGCAATTGGACGTTTTGATCCAAAAACTCGACAAGCTGGCCGGCAAACACGGAATCGGTCGAATCGACCACGTTGAAAACCGTCTCGTTGGCATCAAATCACGCGAAGTCTACGAATGTCCGGCTGCTACTGTTTTAATGGCTGCACATAAAGACATCGAAGACATCACGCTCGAAAAATCTTTGGCACACTTCAAGATCTACATCGAAGACAAGCTGGCAGACGTCATCTATAACGGTCTTTGGTTCTCGCCTTTAATGAATTCCTTGCTTGCCTTC
>Ga0256406_1005179_pt1 | contig 14164 bp, 12 predicted proteins | sample RumenRJG_03DNA_FD_185986 | JGI IMG/M metagenome (GOLD analysis project Ga0256406, IMG submission 185986) | Bovine rumen microbial communities from Lethbridge, Alberta, Canada - RJG_03 | ecosystem: Host-associated > Mammals > Digestive system > Stomach > Rumen | place: Canada: Alberta | collected...
AGGCGGCAGTTGCAGAACATCTTGGTGTCGAGCGCGGTGAGCTCCGTGTGCACCTCGAGGCCGATCACGGCCTCCCAGTCCTTGAGGACGTCCTCGAGCTTCCTCATCACAGGTCACCTCCCCTTCCGGCGAATGCGGGCGCGACGGGGGCGCCACCTCCCAGGCCAAGGCCCTGGTCGACCCCGCGCTCGATGGCACGGGCGAACCGGAGCAGCCTGCGGTCGCTGAACGCGGGGCCCTGCAGCTGCGCCGAGACGGGCATGTGCGTCTGGGCGGAAAGACCCAGCGGGACCGAGACGCCGCCGTTGCCGCAGATGTTGTTGGAGATCGTGAACATGTCCGACGCGTACATCTGCGTGGGGTCGCTCACGTCGCCGAAGCGCCACGCCGTCGTGGGCGCGCTCGGCAGCAGGATGACGTCGCAGCTCTGGTACGCGCGGGCGTAGTCCTGCGTGATGAGGGTGCGGACCTGCTGCGCGGGATAGTAGTACTTCTCGTACACGCCGCTGGAAAGCAGGTACGCGCCGAGCATCTGGCGACGCTTGGCCTCCTCGCCAAAGCCGTGGGCGCGGCTGAGCGACGTCTGCTCGGCCAGCGTCTGGCAGTTGGGCTCCTGGTAGCCGTAGCGGACGCCGTCAAAGCGCGCGAGGTTGCTGAAGGCCTCGCACGGCGCGATCACGTAGTAGGCCGCGATGGCGGACGCGATGTTGGGGAGGTCGACCTCCACGACGCGGGCGCCCTGGTCCCGCAGGGAGTCGAGCGCGGCCGCGAGTGCGTCGCGCACCTCCTGCGAGAGGCCCTTCGCCTCCATGAGCTGCGGCACCACGCCGACCGAAAGGCCCTCGACCGGATCGTCGAGGTGCTCGAGGAAGTCGACGGCGCAGTCCTGGCTGGTGGAGTCCAGCGGGTCGCGGCCGGGCGCGGTGAGCGCGTTCATGGCGAGGGCGACGTCCTCCACGCGACGGCCGAACGGTCCCACCTGGTCGAGCGAGGAGCCAAACGCGACGACGCCGTAGCGGCTGACGGCGCCATACGTGGGCTTCATGCCCACGACGCCGCAGAAGCTGGCCGGCTGGCGGATGGAGCCGCCCGTGTCGGACCCGAGCGCGAGCGTGGCCTCGCCCGCGGCAACGGCCGCGGCAGACCCGCCCGAGGAGCCGCCCGGCACGCGGGAGGTGTCCCACGGGTTGTTGGTGCGGTGGAACGCGGAGGACTCCGTGGTGCTGCCGAACGCGAACTCGTCCATGTTGGCCTTGCCGACGGGCGTGGCGCCCGCGTCGAGCATGCGCTGCACGCACGTGGCCGTGAACACGGACTCGTAGTTCTCGAGCATCCTGGAGGCGCAGGTGGTGCGCGTGCCGACCAGGTGCATGTTGTCCTTGAAGGCCACGGGCACACCGGCAAGGGGGCCGATCTTCTCGCCCGCGGCGCGACGCGCGTCCGTGCGCGCGGCGGCCTCGAGCGCGAGGTCCGCGGAGACCTGCAGGTACGCCTGGACGTCCTTCTCGCGACTGTCTATGGCGTCCAGCGCGGCCCGCGCCACCTCCGTGGCCGTGAAGTCTCCGTTGCGGACGCCGGCCGCGATCTGCGCGGCGGAAAGTGAGTCGAGGTTGGCCATCAGAAGTCCTCCTCTGAGTCGCCCAGGATGGAGGGCACGCGGAAGTAGCGGTCGTGCGCGGACGGCGCGTTCTTGAGCGCCTCGTCGATGGGCAGCGCGCGGACGGAATCGTCCACGACGTCGGCCCCCATCACGTTGGAGAGGTCCCCGATGGGATGGAACGTTGGCTCGACGCCCTCGAGGTCGTACTCGCGAATGGGCTCGAGCAGCTCGACGGCCTCGTTCATGTACGTGGTCATCTGCGCGAGCTCGTCCGGCGTGAGCGCGATGCGCGCGTAGTCCGCGATGCCCGCCACGTCGTCTTGGGACAGTGCCATGTCTGCCCTCCTTGCAGGTTGGGTCTGCGGCACTCCGTGCCGCACGTGTGTCACGACCATGATACGCAAAGCCGACCGGATGGCGGCCGCGCCGGCGCGGGGCGCAACCGCACCGTTACGTTTGGGAGGGCCTGGGCACCCGCGGGGCAGGGCCGCGCGGAGCTTTGGGCCGCGCGCGGGCCGGGCCTAGCCCAGGCTTTCGCGGCGGGTCCTCGTGCGCGCCACGAACGCCACAGCGACGACGGCGACCATGGTGGACGCGCCAAACAGCACCGCCTGCACGCCAAAGGCGTCCGCAAGGAACGGCGCCACGAAGAGCGGCAGGACGCCCGCGCTGTTCATGCCGACGCGCATGACGGACGTGACGCGCCCGACGTGGGAAACGTCACAATGCGCCTGCGTGAGCGTGGTGCGCGTGGGCCCCATGGCGCCAAAGCCCAGCCCGCAGACGAGCTGGCCCACGCATGCCCACGCGATGGACCCCGTGCCAACATACAGCATGGACCCCAGCCCCGTGACCAGAAGCATCGCGGACAGCGCCGTCATGTCGAGCCGGCGCTGCGGGATCCGCAGCACAGCGAGCGACCCCAGCGTGCCGCCGACGCCGGAGATGGCCGAGAGCCAGCCCATCCACTGGGCGCCGGCGCGCAGCACATCGCGGTAGAACAGCGACTCGAGCGAGTCGAACGCGCCGTACGCGAAGAACCCCAGAAAGCCGATGAGGAAGAGCGTCCGCAGGCCCTCGCTTTCCCAGGTGATGCGCACGCCCTCGGCAAGGTCGGCGAGAAACCCGCGCGCGCCGCCCGCGGGGCGCGCCTTGGGCCGAGCGTCGCCGTCGCCCGCACCCATCGTGCCCGCGGCGCAGGCCTCCCCGGCCGCCGCCCTCTGCCGTGAGGGCGCGATCTTCTCGACCGTTGACCAGACGAGAGCGATCGCCGGGAGCGACGCGAACGCCATGATCGCGAAGTCGCACTTTGTGGGAAGCGCACTTACGATGAGGCCGCCGAGCGCCGGCCCCGCGATGACGGCCACGCTGGTGGCGGTATAGACAAGGCTGTTGACTCTCTGCAGGTAGCGAGGGTCGTCAGACACGAAGCGCGGATAGGCGTCCATGGAGGTGCTCCCGACGCCGAACGCCGCGCCCTGCACGGCGGCAAGGGCGTAGAGAAGCCCGTAGCTCAGCGGCAGGAGCCAGCCGGCGAGCCCCGCCACCGCCATGACAGAAAGCGTGACCGCGAGCGTGCGCCTGGGACCCACGGCATCCACCAGGGGGCCTGCCACGAAGCTCATGACCACGAGCATGACGTTGAGCACCAGAACGAGCGAGGAGACGACGAGGGCATCGGCACCCAGGTCGTAGGTGGCGCATCCGATGATGCCCACGAAGTATATGGCCTGAAGCCCGAGCTGCATGAGGAAGTTTGCCGCCACAATGCGGCTTTCCGGCTTTGCGAGGAGGGTGAATGCGGAATCGTGCGAATGCATGGCGCAGCCTTTCTGCAGGAAGTGACGGACCGAGAAGGGGACCTCCGTGCCGGCGGAGGGAAGCGGCGCATGGACAGCCCCGGAAGGCCGGGCCGGCATGGGTCGAGAAAGGCCGTCAGTGCGCCTCCGGTGCGGTCGGCGCGGATGTTGCGGGCAACGCGTCGCCAAGGGCGGGCGCGTCTGGCCGGACGCCGAGGATGCGGCCCATGAGCTTTCCGTACGTTGCGGCGAGCACCTGCTGAAACAGCGTGCCCGCCACGACGGGGAACATGACCGCCGGAGGGAAGAACTGCGCCGCGATGACGGCGCCGCACGAGATGTTGCGCATGCCACATTGGAACACCATGGACACCGTGCCGGGGACGTCCTGCCCGGCAAGGCGCGCGAGGGCGAGCCCCGCAAGGTAGCCCGTGGACGCGAACAGCAGGATGAAGACGAGAACCCCGACGAGCTGCGGCGTGAGGTGCGTGAGGTACGGCGCCGCGGACGTGGCGTTTGAGGCGATGACCAGCACGATGGCGACGCGCGCCGCGGGCATGAGGCCCGGCGAGAGGCTCCGCGCCGCCCAGCCATGGGTGACGTCGTTTAGTCCCATGCCGAGCACGGCGGGAAGCGCGACGGTGAGAATGACGTTGAGCATCATGGGGCCGGCATCGACGTGGACGGCGTGGCCGAGAAGGACCTGTAGCGTGGCCGGAATGGTGACGGGCGCGAGGACGGAGGACACCATGAGCGTTGCCAGCCCCTCTGCGACGTTGCCGCCGAACATGGATATCCACATGGTGGAGATTGCCGCGACGGGGACGCTGTATTCGAGCACGATGCCGGTGACGAGGTGCATGTTGCTGCCAAACAGGGCCTTGGCCAGCAGAAACGCGACAACCGGCATTACTCCGGACGCAAAGGCGATCGTGAGCAGCATGGGGATGGGCCGCCCGACGGCTTGGGCGAGGTTGCGGAGCTTGTTGGTGAGGGCCCCTTGGAACGACACGAGCGCGAACAGCCACGGGACCGCGGGCGCGAGGTGGGAGAGCTGCACGGGAAACGCGCACGCCGCCACGACGCATGCGACCGCGATGGGCGCCATGTGGGCTCCGATGAACTTTCCGAACGAGTGCCAAGCGTCCAAGATGGCCTTCTCCCCCGCCTTGGTAGCGCCAGCCATGGGCCGGCGCCCCGACAGGGAAATCCTAGCAGATGCGCCGGCTGCGGCGACGCGTCTGGGCAATCGCGACGCAGATGTTAACGCACAAGAGCGGGGGGCAAGCTGGGGCTTTTGTTGTTCCCGTGGAGAAGAGCTGCGGAGCGGTTGGCACGAGGTGCGAAGGATGGATGGACGTTCTTCTCGCCCGCGGCGTTTACCTGCGTAGTCGAGTGAAACGCGACCAAAAGTGCCAGATGCCGCAGTTAGCGTAAAGCTGGGTGCGAGCCATCTGCGAGTGCCGCGTGGCAACATGGCCGCATGAGCATCTATATCTCACATAGGACGGCGCTGTGGCTGATGTGCAGCCCCGGCATTTGGCCGCTCGTCGCAGGCGGGAGCGGTGACGCTGGCCTGAAGCCGGCATTTGGGATCGGCCGTACGAGCGGCATCATCGCGGAGACGCGGACGCTCCTCCCGAAGATATGCGCCCTGGCCGAATGGGAAGAAGGACACGTCAGGCCTCTGGACATGCTCGTTCCGAAGGGGGCAAGCAGAAGGAAGAACGACGTCTGCGTGCGGCACTCCTGGGGCCGTGCGCTACCGGAAAACGCCGTCGTCAAGCTGGATGAGGGCGTGTATCTATCGACCCCGGAGTTCGCGTTCCTGCAGATGGCGAACAGCCTCGACGAGATGGAGCTTGCGATCCTGGGGTGCAGCCTGTGCGGCCGCTATTACCCCTGCGAGGGACCGACGGGATTTGTCAGGCGACCGCAGCTGACGACGGTCAAGCGGCTGTATGGGTTTCTCGCCCAGTTCAGGAACGTAAAGAACGCCTCGAAGGCGCGCAGGGCGCTGAGATGGGTGCACGAGGGATCAAGATCGCCGATGGAAACTTCGACCGCCATGCTGCTGTCCGTTAGCAGGCGGATGGGAGGGTACGGGCTTCCGAAACCCATGCTCAACCAGATGGTCGAGCTTTCGGGAGGGTCATCTGCGATTGCGGGGACGCCCTACTATGTGGTGGACCTCTATTACCCGAAGTCGAAAGTAGCGGTGGAATACCTTGGCAAGGCGTATCACAAGGACGTCGACCGCGACGTGACGAGGGAATACGTCTTGAGAGGCGAAGGCTGCACCCTGTTCAACGTGACCATTACGCAAGTGGCAACGAGCTCCCTAAGAAACCGCCTGGTGATGGACATCGCCCGGGCCATCGGGTATCGCCTGCGAAAGAGCACTCCGGCCATAAGCGACAAGAGGAAGGCCTTCTTGAACAGGATTCTCCCCCACCGGTCGCAAATCCTGAAATCGGGAGAGGTCATCTGGAAAAGCGCCCCGTGGGCGATGCCCTCGCTTCGACTAAGTTAAGCGTTCGCCCGTTGGCGTAGCGCCGCAGATGCGCGGCGCCCATTAACGCGCCACCCATAAATTAACACGCCACCCTTAAATAAAGACGTTTGAGCACCGGCGACGTCCTTTTGCCCAAGCATGCCGCGCGGCGAAGACGCGCCCCTCGAACTCGAGGCTCCATGCTCCATGCGTGCAATGAGTTGGCGCACGGGAACTCCTGCGACGAGATCGTGGCTTTCGCAGGTCACGGCAGGGGGCGCATCCGCAGGTCGGACGCCCCTTCACGCCCCACTAACCTTGCAGGATAGACAAACTCGCCAAAAGTGTGTACCCGCATACCTGAAGCCGCCTCACACACCACGGACGAAATGACAGGATTTCGCGAATAAGCCCTGGCGTGCACCCGCGACTTTGACGACACCGCACGCACCCGGGATGAGTTTGTGCATCCACTCAAGCTTGCGGCGGGTGTGTTGCGCGAGAGGGCGCCCTGCGGCAGAAGTCGCCTGGCGTGTACCAGGGCTGCAGTAAAAAAGACATGATGCGGCCCGTCTGCCTGCAATCATGCTGTATTGAATCAACGGCGCGGGTAACACACCCGGGGATTCCTTACATTTCGCGCTGCACACCCGCCCATTCGTGGAGGCACGTCCCTCTTTCTGTAACACACCGGAGTCGAGCTTACGGGATCATGCGAACTGGGCACGAGTGTGCACCCGCTGCCATGAGCCCCTGCACACACCCTGGACAAGTTTGCAGCCATCCGAAAACCGGAGCCTAGCGTGTACCCGTAGCTTTGGAGCTGCCGCACGCACCTGGTTTGGACTTACGCATCCACACAAACTCGGAGCTGGTGTGTTGCGTTGACAGGGACCCCGTGGCGAAAACCGCCGGGTGTGTACCCGGAACGCATCCGAGCAATTCGCAATCCATCCCCGCTACCTGTAGTTATGCTCTATTGAACCAATGCCCCGTGTCGCACACCCAAGGCATTCTTGCATTTCGCGCAACACACCCCACCGTTCTTGGCGACGGTCCCCTCTCCTTGCAACACACCCGAAGCAATCTTGCGAAATCTCGCGAAACGGGGCCAGGCGTGCAACCTCGCCACATGGAACCCGTCACACACCAGCACCAAGCTCGTAAACCCGTGTGAGTCGGACGCGAGTGCGCACCCCATCCGGAATGCCCCTGCACGCACCCGATGCGGTGCTGCGGAATCACGCCGGATAGCCCTGCATGCGTACCCTGTTTTGCATCCCACCCACGGCCCGCCCGCAGCACAGCCCCACCCTCGTCCCCAAATTCCCACCGTCACGCCATGAATTAGCTGTGACCGCAGAAAAACATGGTCCAAACGATTGAAAACACCGCGCTCGTCGGGGTAAAATCCCCCTTCGTAAGTAGGATTTACGCCGAGACCGCCACGAAGACACGCGACCGCCCCGGCACAGACGATTCGGAACTTCCCGAAACAGAGAGAGGCGTCATGTCACAGTTACTCACCATCTCAGGGCTTTCCGCAGGTACGGACGAGAAGCCCATCCTCCATGGCATTGACCTTTCCGTCGGCGCGGGCGAGACCCACGTCCTCATGGGGCCAAACGGCGCCGGCAAGTCCACGCTCGGCCACGTGATCATGGGCGACCCCGTCTACAAGGTGACTGGCGGCACGATCTCCTTCGACGGCGAGGACATCACTGACAAGACCCCTGACAAGCGCTCGCTCGCCGGCATCTTCCTCAGCTACCAGGCGCCCGTCGAGGTCCCCGGCGTCCCCCTGTACAGCTTCCTGCGCACCATCACCCAGATGCGCCCCGAGCTCAAGACCACCGCGCGCAAGTTCCGCGAGCGCGTCGGCGAGATCTGCGACCAGCTCGACATGGACCAGGGCTTCCTCACGCGCGAGCTCAACGTCGGCTTCTCCGGCGGCGAGAAGAAGAAGGTCGAGATGCTCCAGCTCCTTCTCCTCCGGCCGAAGCTCGCCATCCTCGACGAGACCGACTCCGGCCTGGACGTCGACGCCCTCTCCGTGGTCAGTCGCGGCATCGAGGCCTACCGCAAGGAGTGCGACGGCGCGCTGCTCATGATCACGCACAACACCCGCATCCTCGAGAAGCTCGACGTCGACAAGACCCACGTCATGGTCAAGGGCCGCCTCGTCGCCGAGGGCCCGGCGTCGCTCATCGACGACATCGACCAGAACGGCTTCGCCCGCTTCGAGCAGGCGTCCACCAGCCAGAAGGCCGAGGCGTAGCAATGGCCGAGAAGAGCAAGAGGACCGAGGTCGAGGATGTCGACCGTTCCCTCTACGACTTCGTGAAGTCGGAGGAGGGATACGAGCGCTACGCCGATGGCCTCACGCCCGACATCGTGCGCTCCATCAGCGCCAAGAAGGACGAGCCCCAGTGGATGCTCGACATGCGCCTGAAGGCGCTCGAGATCTACCAGGACAAGCAGATGGCCCCCAACTGGGGACCGAGCATCGCCGGGCTCGACATGGACCACATCTCCACGTACGTCAGCCCCAAGACGAAGCAGGCCAAGGACTGGAACGACGTCCCCGCCGACATCAAGGACACGTTCGAGCGCCTCGGCATCCCCGAGGCCGAGCGCGAGTCCCTCGCGGGCGTCGGCGCGCAGTACGACTCCGAGATCGTGTACCACAACATGCGCGAGGAGGTCGCCAAGCAGGGCGTCGTCTACACCACGATCGAGGACGCGCTCCACGACCCCAAGTGGGAGCCCGTCGTGCACGAGTACTTCGGCACGCTCATCCCGCCCACAGACCACAAGTTCGCGGCACTGCACTACGCCGTGTGGTCCGGCGGCTCGTTCGTGTACGTTCCCAAGGACGTGCACCTGGACTACCCGCTCCAGAGCTACTTCCGCCTCAACGCCCAGGGCGCCGGCCAGTTCGAGCACACGCTCATCATCGTCGAGCCCGGAGCCGACCTACACTTCATCGAGGGCTGCTCCGCGCCCAAGTACTACGAGGCCAACCTCCACGCCGGCGCGGTGGAGCTCTTCGTGAAGGACCACGCACGCCTGCGCTACTCCACAATCGAGAACTGGTCCAAGAACATGTACAACCTCAACACCAAGCGCGCCACCGTCGGCGCGGACTCCAAGATGGAGTGGGTGTCGGGGTCGTTCGGCAGCCACGTCAGCTACCTCTACCCCACCACGATCCTGAAGGGCGACCGCGCCAGCTGTGAGTACACGGGCATCACGTTCTCCGGCGCCACACAGGACCTCGACACCGGCTGCAAGTTCATCCTGCTCGGCAAGGGCACGAACGTCTCCGCCGACGCAAAGTCCATCTCCAAGGACGGCGGCGTCAACACGTTCCGCTCGTCCGTCTTCGTCGGCAAGGACGCCCAGAACGCCCGCGCCACGGTCAGCTGCTCGTCGCTCATGCTCGACGACATCAGCCGCTCCGACACCATCCCGCAGATGGACATCCGCAACAACACCGCCCAGGTCGGCCACGAGGCCACCATCGGGCGCATCTCCGACGACACGGTCCTCTACCTCATGAGCCGCGGCTGCTCCGAGGCCGAGGCCAGGACCATGGTCGTCAACGGCTTCGCCGACCCGGTCTCCAAGGAGCTCCCGCTCGAGTACGCCGTCGAGATGAACAACCTCATCAAGATAGAGATGGAAGGGGCGATCGGCTAATGGCAGACAACGCCAAGACGGAGCCCACGGTCACGCTCGAGCGCGTCAACACGCCGCCCGCGCAGACCTGGAACTACCTCAAGACCAACGACATCACCCTCACCGTCCCGAGGCTCTCGCGCAAGGGCGACGTCTACTTCGCGCTCCCCCGCCTGTTCGACAGGGTCGAGACCGGCATGGGCCCCAAGGTGACGGACTGGGTCACCTCCCAGGCCGCCGACGCCACCTACGTCGAGGTCAGGGCGGGCGAGAAGAACCATGCCCCCATCGTCGTGGACGTTGACTCCAACGCGGGCACCGTCAGCGACACCGGCGTCATGGTCCGCCACGACGCCGACGCCACCGTCGTCGTGGTCTCCCACGGCGCGGACGACGCCGAACGCACCTCCGCCGCACTCGTCAGGATCGTCGTAGAGGCCGGCGCGCACCTCAGGCTCGTCGAGGTCGTCGCGGAGGGCGACGCCCACCAGCACCTCGAGTCCGTCGGCATCTCCGCGGACGAGGGCGCCACGGTCGACGTCCGCCAGTTCTTCCTCGGAGCGGGCACCACGGCCGCAGGCATCTGCTGCGCGCTCAAGGGCGACGATGCCCGCATCGATCTCCAGAGCCACTACCTCGGCCAGGGCACCCAGGTGCTCGACATCAACCACGTCGCGCGCATGGTCGGCAAGAACGACCGCGCGGACGTGCGCGAGTCCGGCATCCTCAACGACGCCGCCCACAAGACGCTGCGCGCCACGATCGACCTCGTCCACGGCGGCTCCGGCTCCAAGGGCAACGAGATCGAGTCCGCGCTCGTGAACGGCGACGACGTCGTCAACAAGACCATGCCCGTCATCCTGTGCGACGAGGACGACGTCCAGGGCAACCACGGCGCCACGATCGGCTCCGTCGACCCGCAGCAGATGGACTACCTCATGGGCCGCGGCCTCTCGCGCGAGCAGGCGCAGGACCTCTTCGTCCGCGCGCTGTTCGACGACGCCCTCATCGAGGCCGCCCACCCGCTCGCCCGCAAGGCCGTCTTCGACCGCGCCACGGCCGTCCTCGGCCAGGAGGTCGCGCGCGACCTCATCGACACCCTCGGCATCGAGCTTCCCGCGGATACCGAGCCCACCGCACCCACTACCAGGGAGGATGCAAGCAATGCTTAGCGAGCAGCAGCTCAAGGACATCGAGAAGAGCCCCTACAAGGCAGACTTCCCGCTCCTCTCCCAGAACCCGGATCTCACGTTCCTCGACAGCGCTGCCACGGCGCAGCGCCCGGAGGTCGTGCTCGACGCCATGCGCGAGTTCTACACCACCATGAACGCGAACCCGCTGCGCGGCCTGTACCGCCTCTCCGTCGAGGCGACGTCCGCAATCGACGAGGCCCGCAACAAGATCGCGCGCTTCATCGGCGCGGTGGACGAGAAGGGCAACCCCCAGGGCAGCCAGATCGTCTTCACGCGCAACGCGTCCGAGTCGCTCAATCTCGTCGCGAGGACCCTTGGCCCCAAGGTCGTGCTCGGACCGGACGACGAGGTCGTCATCAGCATCATGGAGCACCACTCCAACCTCATCCCGTGGCAGCAGCTGTGCAGGCAGACAGGCGCAAGGCTCACCTACCTGCGCCTGGACGACGACTACCGGATCACGCCGGAGGAGGTCGCCGCCAAGATCGGTCCGCGCACCAAGATCGTGTCCGTCACGCAGGTCTCCAACGTCCTCGGCGTCCAGAACGACGTCAAGGCCATCGCGCAGCGTGCGCACGAGGTCGGCGCGTACATGGTGGTCGACGGCGCGCAGTCCGTCCCCCACATCGCAGTCGACGTGAAAGACCTCGACTGCGACCTCATGGCCTTCTCGGCGCACAAGCTCGGCGGCCCCATGGGCATCGGCGTGCTGTGGGGAAAGCCGGAGGTGCTCGACGCCATGCCGCCGTTCCTCACGGGCGGCGAGATGATCGACGCCGTCACCGAGACGGAGGCCGTCTGGGCGCCGGTGCCCCAGAAGTTCGAGGCCGGCACGCAGGACGCGGCCGGTTCGTTCGCCACGGGCGTCGCGATCGACTACCTCGCCGGCCACGGCATGGACGCGCTGGAGCGCCGCGAGCGCGAGCTTGCGACCTACCTGTGCGACTCGCTGGCCGCGCTGCCTTACGTCGACCTCATCGGCCCGGCGGACGGCAGCCGCCACGTGGGTGCGGTGGCGTTCAACGTGCGCGGCGTGCACCCGCACGACGTCGCGTCCATCCTGGACATGTCCCAGGTGTGCATCCGCGCCGGCCACCACTGCGCGCAGCCGCTGCTCAGCTACCTCAAGGTGGAGAACGGCGCCACGTGCCGCGCCAGCGTGGCATTCTACAACGACAAGCAGGACGTCGACAGGCTCGTCGAGGGGCTGGACAGGGTCTGGTCGCTCTTCGGCGGCGCCGTCACGGGAAAGGCGTAGCATGGACCGCTCTACTCCGGCGAGCCTCTACAACGCACAGTTCATGGACCACGTGGCTCACCCAGACTACAAGTACCAGATGGACGACCCCACCTTCACGCACCACGGCGTGAACCCCTCCTGCGGCGACGAGCTCACGTTCTCCGTGCGCATCGGGGACGACGGCCGCATCGAGGAGGCCGCGTACCAGGGCCACGGCTGTGCCGTGAGCCAGGCCTCGGCCGACATGATGAGCGACCTCATGGTCGACAAGACGCCGCAGGAGGCCATCGACCTCTGCCGGCTCTTCGGCCGCATGGTCCGCGGCGAGGAGACTGACGACTCCAAGCTCGCCGCCCTGGACGAGGCGGCCTCGCTCAAGGACGTGAGCCACATGCCCGCGCGCGTCAAGTGCGCGGAGCTCGCGTGGCGCACGCTCGAGGAGATGCTCCAGAACGGTTCGGACAAGCCTGGCTCCACCGCCACGGCAAGCTGCGTCATGCCGCCCCACAGCCACGACGGGCAGGAGTAGTCGCCATGGCCTCCATGTTCTCCACAAAGGGGCGCTACGCCCTGCGTATCATGGGCGACCTCGCGACGCACCCCGGCTGGGTCTCGCTCGGAGACGTCGCCAAGCGCCAGGGCATCTCGCGCAAGTACCTCGAGCAGGTGGTCTCGCTCATGCACAAGGCGGGCTTCGTGGAGAGCCTGCGCGGCAAGGGCGGCGGATATCGCCTTACGCGCGACCCCAGCCAGTACACGCTCGGCGCCATCCTACGCGCCGCGGAGGGCTCGCTTGCGCCCGTCGACTGCCTGGACTGCACCAACGATCGCATCTGCCCGCAGTTCGAGACGTGCCCCACGGTCACCATGTGGCGCGATCTGGGCAAGGTCACGGCCTCGTACCTGGACAGCAAGACGCTGCAGGACATCGTGGACCAGATGCGCGAGCGCGGTACCATGGACACTACGGGCGAGAAGCCCGGCGCAGCTTCCTAGGCGCTCACGCCATCGCACGCAACTCAAACGCCAGCGGCGCCGGCCCACGTTCGGGTCGGCGCCGCCTCTTGTTAGCAGGATTGCCCCTTGTCCGCACGGTCGCCTCTCGTTCGTGCGGCCTCACCTATGCACCCGCGCCCACGGCCTTTATGCCCCAGGGCACGGCCGCAAGATAGTCGTGCGCCGCCATGCCCACGAGGTTGTCTCCCTCGCCGCGCCTCACCGCGTCATCGTAGGTGAGCGAGCCGCCGGTGGACAGGTCCACGAGCGCACGAAGCTCGCTGGTGCTCGAGACCCCAGTGTCGCCGGCGTTGCCGCTCGCCACGAGCCACGGCCAGTTCGTAGCCCACACCTCTACGTGGCGGCTGCCCAGCGTCTGGCTGTACGCCAGAAAGTTGCCGATGTCGCCGGCGACGTCAGGCTCCGTCCCGTCCTCCAGCTCGAGCGTCGCCAGCGGCTCCTTGTCATGGTCGTCGCCCGCAGCTGGCGCATAGCCCTTGGGATAGATATCCACCTCGTCCTCGTCCACCACGACGTCCACCTTGCCGCGCCAGTAGCTCGGCAGCGCAAACTGGAAGCCCTCCGCACGGACCACGTAGGAGGCATCGTCCGAGGTCGCGCTGCCAGCGGATCCGCCGTTCTTCTCGCCCGCGCCGGACTTCTCGTCCGCGCCCGCATTGCCTTGCCCGGACGTTCCGGAGGCATCGGACTTGCCCGCATCCACCTTCGTGCCGCTCGTGGGTTTCGTGCCCTTCTTGCCGCCGTCGGCCTTCTTCGCAGTTGTCTGAGATGCGTCCGCGCCCTGCCCCGTGACCGCGCGCGTCAGCGCGTACGAACCCACTCCCACCACGGCGATGGCCAGCACGGCCACGAGCGCAAGAAGCCACTTTGGCGTCGGCCTCTTCGCAGGCGCGGTCGGCGCTTCCGGCGTGGACCCTTCCTGCGTGGGCGGCGCTTCCGACGTGTCCGGCTCCGGCGTGTCAGCCGCATGCTCCGCGGATGCCGTCAGGTCGTGCCCGCAGTTCGTGCAGAACTTCGCTCCGTCGGGAAGCCTCTTCCCGCAGCTTGGACAGAACATCGCACCCTCCCAGGTCGTGGCCGTGGGGCAGCCACCCGTCGCCGCGATGAGCAACGCGAGCGCTCGCAGTGCAAAAGCGCAGG
>Ga0256406_1005181_pt1 | contig 14163 bp, 12 predicted proteins | sample RumenRJG_03DNA_FD_185986 | JGI IMG/M metagenome (GOLD analysis project Ga0256406, IMG submission 185986) | Bovine rumen microbial communities from Lethbridge, Alberta, Canada - RJG_03 | ecosystem: Host-associated > Mammals > Digestive system > Stomach > Rumen | place: Canada: Alberta | collected...
AACGTTTTACCCTCTCGGGGAGTTCATTAAGGAAAAAATGATTATTTTTGCATCGCCATTAGACTAAGCACACAAAAGTGAACGGATATCCCCGTTTTTGGTGGGTGGATATCCTCCGTTTTCACCATAAATTCAGAGATGGCCATGGAAGCGAATACCAATGAGTTCCATGACAGAGTGTAAGCGTTATCGCCCGAGAAGTCAGGCAGCGCCATCGGGAGGTTGTATGCCAACTGCAAGGAAGGACGAGACAGAAGACCGCTCTGGGCTTGCCGCAAGAGCACCTTCCACAAGGCGCGCTGCGCCTCCTGCTGAAGATGCCCATGGGGCATACCGCTAAGATCAATGGGCGTCATGCCTCCGGATGGAGGTGGCCAGGGAGAGGACGAAGTTCGGTAAGGTGCCGGTGGTGGCTCAGCTGATGCTGAGGATGGTCGGTGACGCCCTCGCCGCCCAAGCCGAAGGTGCGCAGCACCGCTGGCAAGGTGCAGCCAGCCCACAGGGCGGCGCACGAAAAGGGGCCGGACACCGAAGCGCCCAGCCCCATTATTATTCAGAAGTAAATTTTACTTTTTCTCTTTCTTATTATGGTATGGCAATGCAATCGGAAGAGAAAACTTAATCCTATTGCTTGATGAAGTTCCTGCTTCTTTTGAGGTGCCAGCTCCAATTTTTATAGCAGAAAAAACTTCTATTCCAGCTTCGCCACCATTTTTACTATGGTCGTTAACCGAGATAGCAATGTCAAAATCCACATCTCTAACTAGATGGGGGTTTCCTTCTTCATCATCTGTTGCTAATCCAGCATAGTTGCCATTCCCCCAATACCTAACATTTTCAGAAGGGATAAAGGCACCTTTTTTAGTCAGCTCTTCATTTGCTTGCTGTACACCATTGACAATCTGAACTAATGTGTCTTTAATATATTCTTCAAGTTTCATCCCTCTACTTATGAATTATTGTCTTCTAATAAATTATTAGCTGCAAGATATTTCATGAAGCCATTGATAATAACTTCATTACGTTCCTTGATATTGGCCTCTGTGAAGTCATCATGTGTATGAGCGAGGGTAGTGAGCTCGAAGTTCTTAGTGCCTGGTTTGAATACACCTCGTGCATTGGTAAAGCCATCATAGTATTTCTTCTTGTCACCGAACTTATAGTCTGACGCCCGAATATTGATTCGCTTCTCCAACAGGGCCTTGTTACCAAGCAGTTCGAGGTTGCGACGGTCGCCCATGCTATCATGATCCGCACGATTCTTCGCAAAGATGTGCTCGATGTCAAGTTTCGTGTCGATAGACAGGAGCGTCTGGTTCTCGTCGTTGAATGCCCACCATGCCAACATAGCCTTGGTTACCGGCCGACCGTTGTAGAAGCCATAGTTGTGGAACATGCTAAGTATGTTCGCATGGTTGAATTTGAATTCTGCGAAGTCAACCTTCTTACCCTGCACAACTTTGAGCATTTCTGCATAAACTGGTGTGCGAAGTGAGTTCACGCCTGGCTTGAACACAGAATATGCCCAGATAAATGCCGTAATCTTATTGAGGAATTCAAGAAGAGCCGCTTCTTCCAATAGGCCATTCTTATCCTTGTTGGTCATGTAGTAGACAGACAAGAAGTAGGTCCACATGCCATTAGGAGCATAATTGAGCACGAAGAGACGGCGAAGAATTGCCTGCGAGAAGCGCTCGCTATCCTGATTGGAAATGTCATTCCAGAAGTTAGCCAGGTCAACGAGATCTTCGAGCGTTCCATCTTTCTTCATCAGCGCATAGCTATCTTTTTCATAGAACTTACGCAATGATTCCGTGGTGGTATCTTTAATGTTTCTCGTCGCACGTACATAGTACATATAACGAGTGAATAGCTCATCCATTGGAGTTCCGGAGATTGGATGGAAAATCTTATCAGTTAGTTCCTCCAAATCTTTCCATACATCTATGAACTGATCCTTCTTGTCTATTGATGTGTAATACTTATAGAACTGTGCCTTGAAGATGTCGGAGTCCGAAAGCGGCAGGCCTCTATCATTCAGTGTCGAGAAGATGCGAAGTGCGGTGTCCTGTGATTCAGCTTCAATTGGCAGCAGGATGCAGTTGTTCATGATTCGCGTTGGCAAATATGGAAAGAATGTCGGGAAATCATGCAGGAATTGATCTATGCTCTTCTGGAAGAAGAGGTAGTTTTGGGCATATCGACTGGTATGTTTGGGATTGTATTGGCCAGTGCGAAGAATGGTAAGGAACTCGTCCTTATCATTATCCGTTGCTACCTCTGAGTCTATTTTGAGTTCGTCCATGTTGGGCTCGTCAAACTCGTTGGTTTTCCAAATACATCTTGCGATGTTCTCTCGTGTTTGCTTAGACTGCTTGTCTTGCATAGAAGCGAAGCGGTCGTAGAATGCACGAAGTACCAACATGAGAGTAGTAAGACGCTGTTGACCATCGATGACCTCCTGTTGACTGTTGTCATTCTTAAAGGTCACTATAGGACCAAGGAAATATTCATCGTTGGGGTTGAATTTCTCATAGTCCAATCCAGGGAAAGCAAAATCGAAAATGTCGTTCCACAATGTTCGACACTGATCTTCCGTCCATGCATATGGACGCTGATAGTCTGGAATCAGGAAATCGGCCTTGGGAGCCTGAAACAGTTGCTTGACTGTTTTCTGATCTACATTTAATTTTGACATCTTATATCACTGAATTTCTGTTGCTTGATTGTTAATATAGCTGCTGTAAATGCCATCAACTTTCGAATTAAGTTCGGACATACAAGTTTCCTCGTCTTCTCCATTTAGGATTCTATCTACGATTGCAACAACCGAATCATGGTCTTCTCTTGATGGAATAACGATTGGTATCAGTCGTCCATCGTTGATTTGCAAAGTATGAGTGATTGTTATCATGCTCTTTACATAAGCAGCCATGAATTCTGAATTCAATACGGCTATTACATATTTATCACTGACCAATGGACAGAAACTATGCATTTTGATGACATTCTTTGAATATGGACCGATTCCAACATTGAATGCCTTCAGTCGGTCTGTGAAGTAGTCGACCCACCCAAAGCCTGTAGTTGGGTAATACGGTTCGCCTTGCCATCTGGAGTTGCGGCTGTTTCTAAGCTCTGTCACATAGTCCCTTCTCCAGTTGATTACCTCTGTTGAAGGTACACTCCATCGGAGTCCGTCCCCATTTCCACGATTATATACTATCCAGCAATCGCCTTCAGAGCCGGTTCGTTGCGCCTCGGCATCCAGATTTTCGTATCTGCATACATTCCCCGGTGATACCACCTTATACAAGAAGAACTTGCCAAACAAGGCAGGCTTACCTTTCTCTTTTTTCAGTTTCTCTGCAAGGTCGTAATAAGTTTGTTTATCGTTTCTAAAATCCTGCAGGGTTAATTCGGTGTTGCCTTGTTGGTTTAGCTTGGCAACAAATTCTGATTCTATTGCATCTGCATTTGATTTGTCAGAACATATAACCCCGACATATTTGCTATTGTTGCCGGTTACTAAACCTTGGTCACCATCGGAAATGAGTCCAAGGCATGTCAACTCGCCGGGCTCCAGTCCTCTGGCGTAATCTTCAATGGATCTTCTTCTGTCAGTGCTTGTTATGCTGTTGTCTCTTGTGATGGTTCGCTTGTATTGTTCATAAACACTATTGAGCTTGGAGGCAATGCCGTTGTACATTGCCATGTTGTCTTCACTCGGCACGAAGATCCTGCTCAATATGTTCTGCCTGAACACATCTTTTTCACAATCATAGCTCGAACTTGTCTCTAAACTGTCATAATATGACACTACACCATTATCATTCTGAAGATTAAGTAGCTGGAATATAACAGTTTCAACATACGCATCCTCAAAGCAGTAGCCGGTGTATGTTATGTCGAGATTACCGTATTTCAGCAACTCCCGTCTCACATCGGCATGGGATGTAAGTGTAAAGTAAGTATTGGGCGTGATAAAAGAGAGGAGCCCTCCTTTTCTTGTGATAGCCAAGCCCAGGTAAATGAAATACACATACGAATCTGTCTTCCCAACCTTTCTCGAATAAATGTCTCTTACCCGAGTATCAAGATTGCGGTTGAAGATATATGGCGGATTACCAATGACAACGTCGAAGCCAACAAATTCTTTCTCATCGTTCCATACTTCAGGGAACTCCAGCATCCATTCGAGAGAGTTATAATATATGCCTTCACCTTTCTTGTCGTCAAACAATTCTATCTGCTCGGCATACTCTCCAATAAGATCCTTTATATTTTTTATATTTGTTTGAAGTTGGCCTTTTGTTGCCTTATCATTGGTTTCCTTATACTGGCTAACCTTTTCGGAATACTGATTGATGAGTTTACCTTCATTGGAATCAGGCTCTATGTATTTTAACACACTCTTACCTACTTGAATTGGGTATTTCTGTATGAGCGAGTCGCCACACTTAATATTAATGTCAATATTAGGTAAAGTCTGAAGCTTTCCATCTTCATTATAGTAGGCACATTTGAGCAGCTCAATCCATAGTCTTAACCTGCAGATATTTGCAGCATTAGGATTAATATCTACTCCAAAGAGACAATTTTCGATGATTGCCTTCTTTTCGTTAAATAATGCCTTTTGTATGCATCTGCTTTCCTCGTTACCTTCAATATATCTGAAAGGCTTACCGTCATCACAATTGACAATGCGCAGATCATCTGTCATAACATCAATGTTGACGCTTCTTGTTACCAGTTTACCATTCTCGTCCTTCATTAACCCCAGGTCTCTGCGAAGAGCTATCATCTTATTTAGCGCAGCCACGAGGAAATGGCCGCTTCCAACTGCGGGATCACAAATTTTCACAGAATAAAATATCTTATTCGCTTCTTCCTCGTTCTCTATCTTGTTGTAAATATCTGTAATCGTATTGCAAGTTGCATAGTGAGTGTTCTCCTTAAAACGATTGATGACGGCACGTTCTATTGTGTTGTCACACATGTACTGCGTAATATCCTCGGGCGTGTAGAATGAACCATCCTGATAACCATTTATCTTCTCGAAAATATAGCCCAGCACAGAAGCTGAAATCAACGTGTCTCTTGATTCCTCAGTATCATTACCAGATCCAAAGTCGAATTTGTCGAGAAAATGCAAAAGATATTGTAGAGGGCTGTAACTGCTTCCATCCGTTATATCATTCTTCAGAACAGAATGTTCGTAGAGCGGTAGGGGAAAGTTCTGATTCAAGTTACCAATGAACATGATATCCTTTTCCATATCCGTTGGCTCAAACAATGAACTGTTCAGATAGGGCACCATTGCAAACTTCTTGTCAAAGAGTTTTTCTCGTTTATTTTCTGGTACATCAAGTACATAGAAGAATAAATCATCTATATCGTCATAGGTGATTTCGTTATCTGAGAAATTCCTGTCAGCCTTGAAAAATCTGTATTTTTTATCGCCTCGATGGAAGAGCAACAACTGTCCTTCCAACAACTTTAAAAACAGTAGTCGATTAATCCAAGTAATAGAAAGGTTGAGAGCAGCGCTGAAAATCATATCATCTGTATCCTTGTCTCCATAGAATTTCTTGAGTTTAGAAACCATGCCATGGGACTTTATAAATGATATAACGTTCTCAACTAATGAACCTTCCTGACGTTTCTTTTTGGGGAGTCTTCGAATATATTTTGTGCTTCCGTCTTCCTCTTCACCGAGTCCCATGATATAGAGAAGCTCATTGTAAAAGGCAGAGTTCATCTTCACCGACTTAGTATCGTTGTCTTCTTTTAGCAGGTAATATGGTGAAAGAAGGTAATATAGGTCGGAAATATATTTCCTAACCTCTCCCGCCTTTGTATATGCCATATCATAGAAGTTGATATAGGCATATCGTAAAGTTATATTCGACTGACTGACGAAGTCAGCGCATTCGTCATAGAATGCCGACGTACTGGCATCTGACACTCGCTTTGCAGTGTAGTCTTTGTATTTCTTCAGCAGCGAAGATTTATAGAAAATGCGATTGTAGTCCAATGCATCAAATATGAACCACTCATTCATATTTGTGATTACTATTCTTCGCAGACTTTTATTTCCAGCCACACGCTCACGGAGATAGTAGAGTATGGTTTCATAGAATGCTTTGTGCATCATATCACCATCCTTTACCATTTCACTACCCTTAGCCTGGCTGAACTTATTTTCTATGATAACGCCTATAGGGGAATTTACATCAGCTGAGACATGAATCTGGCAGTCAATGTTATGGTGTGCCCCAATTCTGATAGCATGGTTTTCACTATAATAAGCCTCTTTCAGGAAATCGCCAACAAAGGTTTTTTCATCTTCCTCAGAAACTCCTTGATTGAATTTCTGTTTGAAGTTGACCAATGCTTTTCTGAAACGTTCATCTGCATCATTGCCAATGATGCCATAGGCATGGTGCTTCTTTAGTTCCTGACGTAAGTCTGTATATGCTTTGAATATCATGCTATTTCTTTATATTTAAATATCAAATAGTTGTCAGCCAAGGTATTCCTTGTTTTTTGCTGTAAGATACTATATTCGTTTGCAAATATAAAGAATTTACTCCAAACAAACAAACTAACTAACTGCTTTTTTATACCTATAGGAGAAAGAAAATGTGATTCACATCACCCCACCTGCTCCGACGGGATAGATATCGTGCTGTGGGAACTTCTCGCAGCCGATGTAGAGGGTGTCGAAGGCATCAGTGCCATCGGTGCGGTGCTCGAGCAGGTCCTCCTCTGACTCCGGGTCTTTCTCCTTTGACTTGTTTTTGCGGAAGCCGTTGCGGCCTCGCTCCACGCCAGCCGACTGGATGGCGAGGATGAGGTCGTCGTTGTTCTGTCGGTTGAAGAACGGCATGAGGCGCTGCTTGCCGGCGAAGCTCTGGTTGATGAGCAGGTACTTCTCATCGTGGCGCATGGGGTTGCCGAGATAGACGTCGATGACCTGCCAGCCGTGACGCTCAAACTCATGCTTCACCACCCAGTGGAAGGGCTCCCAAATTCAGCCGATTAAACTTAAGGGTATATGAAAAGACGTGGGAGTCTGTGCCCGCTTATCCCAGTCCTCAGGCCTTCGCATTGCCTAACCCAAAGGAGAAGCAACGCAAGAAGCCCACGCCAAGAAATATTATATACGTACGCCTTGTGAGGCGCAGATACAATACACCTAACGCGGACGTTCCGTTGCTGTATCTCTTTTGGGTTTAGTCAAAGTTGCGAATTTTGAACACGTTGTTTTGTTGAGGCTTGAATATCAGTATTTTATAATTGTGTATCAATTAGTTATGTTATTTTAGAAGTCTATTTAAATACTCTATTATGCTTAAAAATACTTAATGCGGAATATTTTATTCCACATATATTCCACACATCAAAATAATTTTGTACCTTTGCCAATGGAATAGAATTTAAATTTTGTGGAATATGGCGAACAGAAAACACGACCAAGTAAGAAGCAAGTCGGCATTGCTCAAATTGCCGGAAGAAATTATTGACACTTACGGACTTTTCACAAAGAAAGGTGAGCGCAAGGTTTCTTTGATTGGCAGGGCATTACCTAACAATACGGTATCACTCGTTGTCTACTCATACCAAGATGGAAGAAAGGTGCAGCAGGCTACTGGCGTTGTGCTTCTGCCGGAAACATCTACAGAAGTAAAGAACGAGAACAAGGAAAAAATCAGATTGCAGAAAGTCCACGTTGACGAGTTGAACACCAAAGCCGAGAAAGAAGATGTTGGCTTCAAGCCGACCAAGCGCACACGCAAGACACTGGCTTCTTTTATCACTGATATGATTAACGATGAAGACCACAAGGGAAGCCACTTTGCACCAAGCGCAAAAGCACTGATTAACCACATTAAAGGGTACGAAACAAGCCGTAAGAAGAAAACAACGCTTCTTTCTGACATCACAACTAATTGGGTACGAGATTTTAATGATTACCTAAAGAACGATGCAGTTGATACCCACTTTAAGAACGTTGATGGCGCACCACACATAAAGCCTAACACCCAAGTTAATATGCTTACTAAGTTGAGTGTTGTGCTTAATGAAGCCACACGACAAGGGAAAATCAATTACAACCCAGTTCAAAGCCTATCAAAGAGAGAGCGACCCAAGAAAGAGAACGAGAACCGCACGTTCCTAACACTTGACGAAGTTAAACGGCTGATGCAAACACCATACCCAGTAATCAAAGGAGGGGAAGATGTGCCAAACGCTTTTCTTTTCAGCGTTTTTAGCGGTTTGCGCTTTTCTGATGTGGCACGGCTGAAAGGTGAAAACATCTACAGAAATGGAGATAAGGTTTTTATCTTATTCACTACAAAGAAAACCACCACACGCCAAAACCTTAAATTGGGCAAGATGGCGTTGAAGTATCTTCCTTCTGACATCAAAGCAGGGAAACCAGTGTTCAATCTTCCAAACAACGAGCGCACCAATATAGACTTGAAAAAATGGATTGATGCAGCAGGAATAACAAAGAACATCACGTTCCATTGTGGTAGACACACCAACGCCACGCTTCTTCTTAATAGTGGCGCAAGCCTTGCAACCGTTGCTTTTCAGTTGGGACACAAGGACGTAAGAATGACCCAAATTTACGCCAAAATCACCAACAAATCACAAGAAGAAGCCGTCGACGGACTGGATAAAGAATTTGAGGGGTAAATGTTAACGTTAAAAGGAGGTGGGGAAACGACCCCACCCCCCCCTTATATAGACTCCAAGTAATATAATCAGTTTATATCTATTTTTTTTATTTTTTTTTCAGATGAGGACAAAGAAAGTCGGCGGAATGATAGTGGCGGATTACAATAAAGAAGAATGGGAAAAGTTCAACCGCCAATTTTTAGAGGGGCAATTTGCAAGTTATGTAGAATGTCCTTTGACAAGGCGTTGTAAGTGGTTATACAGATACGTTAAATCAATGGAGGAATGACGATGGCAGACAAGGAAAAACGCAGAAAGGGCGCAGGCAGGCCCAAGGAACGGTTAACCTATGGCAAAGAGTGGATAAGTTATGGGCAACGCAAGAAACGATGGCAGAAGTTACACCCACACACGCACAGAGAGCCGCCCTTTGACGATGGAACGTGGGTATATACAGCAGAAGTGTATGTGGATGATTTGTGTTTTTCCAAAATGACCGCCGAACAGCTAACCGCCTTACTTCCCACACTAAACAAGCATTGCTTTGTTGAGGCTCAGACCGCCAATGAGCTTCAAGAAGTCTTCGATGGCAAGCGCACGGCCAAAGTGAGGAACATAGGGATATTGGCCTATATACTCAGAAGATTGGCCGAGAGGGACTTAATTTGCTCTGATTGGCAACTACAAGCTGAGAGGCAAAAGATGTTTGTGAGCGCAAGGAATACGCCAATAAAAGCAAATAAACTGGCAAGTTATCTAAGCACATTCTTGAATCAGATAAAAGAATATAATGGCGTGATATACAAGGACGATATACCACCGACTTATAAGGCCAAAATGAGGCTGAAAAACGAGATAGACGATTTGATAACTTCTTTATAATAAGGCATAACTTTTACCACTTAGTGGTAATTTATGGGGTAATTAGCGAGCGGACTAATTACCCCTTTTTTATGCTCCTTTATACTACTAACTTTGCCCTTGAACTTCCAAGCAATGGCCAAAGCGAGGACAAAATTTATAGAATATGACAACAGACATATTGAACGCCCGAGAGGCAGCAAGCTACCTTAGTATGACTAAGGGGTTACTATACAAGTTGACGAGCCAACACCGACTTCCCTATTACAAGCCGTGTGGCAAGCGGATTTTCTTCCGCAAGAGTGAGTTAGACCAGTGGCTAAACAAAGGACGTGTAGCTACAGAAGCAGAACTTCAAGAGAAAGGAGGTAGCAATGATAACGCCTAATATTGCCTTTTACGCTTACTTCAAGCGCAACACTTCCAAAGTAAAACGCCACGGTGAAATGCAGGAAAGGAAAATACCACGCTTTGACCTGTGCGCAACTAATGGTGTGTGGACTGGCTTCCAACATTTGCAGAACAAGAAAGGCGAGGTTTATTTGAACCTTATTCCGAGTGATAAGAATCCAAACCGCAAGCACGACGGCACGGTGGTGGAATACTACCTACAGACACGCCCAAAGGAGTGCAAAGGCAGCTTTAATCTAAGTGGTTTGCGCCTTATGCAGGACACCGAGGAAAACCAGTGGGTTTGCAGTGGAGAGCCAAGCACCGAGTTTAAGTTAAAGAGTGGTTATTATAATCCGCTTTTTGACGAGCGCAACGACGGCTTTGTTTTCATACTGGACAAGGATTTGCAATGGCTTGAAATGTGGGTTGTAACCGACCAACGTTTGCTGATAGATGGCTATCGGAAAGCCTTTGAGTTGGGAACATACGACTACTATTTGAAGCAGATTAGAGCGACGGCTAAAGATGTTGGGATATGATACTATAAATTTCCACGTTGATGCAAGCTATTTATCAACAGACACCATAAAACAGCTGGCGTTATTACTTCCACGTGAGGGAGTAAATAACGCCACTGGCGCACGATGGCAAGCCGGTAACGTTGATAACCTTATAATGAGCCTCAACGAGTTGGGAATGAATGTTAGCGGAAGCCTTGCTTCTTTCTATTATGGCAATAACACCTTAACTCTATCCAAGCGAGAAGTCAAGAACGCCTTGCAAAAGCTGTCTGACACACTTCATTTTGATATGGCACAAGCAGAAGTTAAGCGTGTGGATATTTCCACAAGTTTTCAGATGCGGAATAAGGTTCAAGCGTATCTAAATATTTTGGGTAGTCTTACTTACTTCGCAAGAGTGAACACGACCAAAAACACGCTAACTTACACACGAGGGGAGCAGAGTAAGCAAGCGTTGTGTTTTTACGACAAGGAGCGTGAACAGAAAGACAAGCACCAATCCAAGGATTTTCCACAACCTTATAAGGACACTGGCAACGTCCTTAGATATGAAGCACGCCTTTTAAAACAGATACCCCAACAATTAGGGGAAGCCGTTGTAACCGGCGGAATGTTGGGTAATACTGACATCTTCCGCAAGGTTGCAAAGTTTTGGGGTGAATCTTATTTTTGTATTCAAAAATCATATACGGATATTGATATGAAGAAAGTAAAAACGCCCAAAGATGCACAAGACTTATTGCTTGCACATTTGCTCAATGAAGCAGGAGCCGGAACACTGGATAATTACCTTAACCTATTAAAGGCTAAAGGTGTGTTCAGCAACCGACAATATTACACTAACTTTAAGACTTCAATCAAAAAGATTATGGGGAAGTATAGCGACAAAGGAAGTGAAAGCCTTGCACGTGAACTTGATAATTGTGTGAGGACTGAATTAAGTTACCTTTAGGCATCTTACTATAGTAAGGGTAAAATGTATATAAAATCAATATACAATTCATATACAGAAGCCACACTTCAAGCACCCCTTTGACGTGTGGCTTTTCTCTTATTCTGATGGCGTGTTTTATTGGCATAATACCCAACAAAATATATTATCAGCAACTATTTTGACTTGTTTTTGTCAGATTTTGGCGAAAAAAAATTCACGCACGCACGAGGAACATTAATTTTGTGGTATGTTCAACATTAAAAGAAAGGATTAAAATGGAAATTTCAGAAAGTGAGTACAACGAGTTAGTTAGTGCAAGAAACTGGAAAGCAGCGCACGAGCAGGAACTAAAGGACTTCAAAAAGGAGCACGAAGAAGTCGACCCCGATGAGCAAGTTAAGCGTTACTTACAGTTGCAAGCCGAGAAAGACAAGGCACGTGCCGAGCGCATCGCCAAACTAAAGGCTTCATTAATTTAAAGAGAGGATTGAAGATGGCATTGAAAAGAACATTACCAACTTCCTGTTTTTCCAAGGAAGATGCAGAAGCAGCACGTTATCAGTTAGAGGACACTTTATACCGTGCCAACGATGGATTGTCAGCACTTCAAGAGTTATCCAACGAGTTAGGCACGCTTCCACAACTGGCGGACATTACGCCCCAGTGGGTAAGCAAGCAAATTGATGGCAAGTTGTTAGAAGTGGCAAAAATGCCTATCCCCACGACATCTAAAGAAGCATTGCGCCACAAGTGGCAGGACATCAAGGAGCGTGCGTTGTCAGCAGTGGAAGCCGTGCGTTTAATGGATAGATTCCTTGCTGATGGCTTGCAAGTGTTCCTTGCTGATGGCAAGATTAAAGTTGATGGCGTTGACGCATACATCAAGCACCTTGCAACAATTCCCACCACGCAGGAGCAGCAAGCACACTGGCGTTTAATCGGCAACTTGATAGAAGCGTTAAACAAGTTACGTGCGTTTGAGGAAAAGAACGGCTTGAAGCACCTTACACCGCAAACTTTGTCAACGCTTGAAGATGGCGAGGACTATTTGCAACGCTATAGTTACGGCTTCTTCACTCGCAAGCCAACGATTGCACAAATTAAGCGTATTCAATTTCCGCAAGAGAACCACGGAACACACAGATTTACAATAGGAGGGAACAGATGAAGATTAGACGCATCAACCGCACGACCGAGCAGCCGTCGGACACGTACACTATCCAAATCCAATATAGCGCAAGCGACATCAAAGATGCACTCATTAAGGCTTATTCAGAAGATGGCATTGCCGAGGAAATTATAAATTGTCCTCTTGATTGGATAAAGAACGACATTGCAAACGTTATTTCAGTTATGGACTTGAAGTTAGGCACACGCACAAACTTCGACAAATGGCTTGTTTCTTCTGCAAAGGCTAAAGGTTACATTATTCCCACAACTGGCGGACGATGGAAGCCAAACAAGGAAATTTTGCGCCTAAAGACTGGCAGAACGAGCGCACGTGTTGAAAAGATGTTAGACGAGTAACACCCCACGCCCGATTAAGTTTTGTTTTTCATTTTGTTTTTAAGGTTATTTAGCCCCATTTGATAGAACGTATCAATTTGGGGCTTCTTTTTGTCCGTATGACGTTTTATTATGGCGTTCGGATAACTAACAATGCGCACGCACGAGGACGCAACCACGAGCCTTAAAATAAGCCGTATGGAAATGGCTTTGAAAATCTAAGATTGAATTATTTTTCGTGCATTGATTTTGGGTAATTGGCTGATGGCTGATAAGGTTAAGAAAAGAAATTACCAGTGTTTGCACAAATGAATTTTTATTGGTAACTTTGTCGATTGAAAGACCGCATAAGATGGAGCGTTTTATTTCTATTCCACAAATATTCCACACGCCATTTTTTGCGGTTTTCTTTTTGTTTAATAATCAATGAGTTACAAAGATAATGTGTGAAATACGTGAAAATTGCGAAGTTTGAGGACCAAAAGATAACGTTCGTAAACGTCCTTTCTGAGCCAAAGACCTTAGGATATGCATATCCTGCTGCCTTGAAGACTCAATTCCATCGATGTCTGATCTGCCGACCATTTTTGATAATACGGCATCTCATTGGCAAAATTAGGAAATATTCCTTAAAGTCGCAACAGATAAGCGGACTTTTTTTTAGAAAAAATGCTGTTACCGTTAACAACAGGCTAAATAAACTCACACTATCCATTCTTTAAGCATGTGGAAAATTGATAGTGTGAGATATCACGACATCTTATAGGAATAGACTGTAAAAGGATAGAAAGGCATGGTGTTATTGCTGGGAGCAAGTCCCACATTATCTACTTTTTTGTTGTGTCGCAAATATGTTGCAAATAAGCCATAAACAAACGCATATCAAAGGCATAAGAACCAAGAACCCTATAAACGCAAAATGCGTGCAACTCATTGAGCTGCACGCATTTGCATGTTGTTTATTGTCGTTTTTCCTGGCGTAATTACTTGGCTCTCGCCGAGTAACCGTCGTTGCTCAGCAGTGTCAAGCGAGCTTGCCACTGCCTTCGCTCCTTGGTTACTTCACCTCCTCGAAAATAATCCTTGCTGATAATCAATAAGATACGGCAACGTGTCGCAAATATATCCCTATTTTTTGATAACAGATAGTACGTAGGAATAAGCATCCATAAGTAAAAGACGCAGATTGGGAAAAATTAACTACCGCATAAGATTAATATCAACTCACATACTCAGTTGGATTCTCTAACTTTAAAA
>Ga0256406_1005182_pt1 | contig 14158 bp, 11 predicted proteins | sample RumenRJG_03DNA_FD_185986 | JGI IMG/M metagenome (GOLD analysis project Ga0256406, IMG submission 185986) | Bovine rumen microbial communities from Lethbridge, Alberta, Canada - RJG_03 | ecosystem: Host-associated > Mammals > Digestive system > Stomach > Rumen | place: Canada: Alberta | collected...
TGTCCTGCTTATTCGCGCGGGCATTTTCTGGTTTGCTGATGCTTATGCGGTCAAATTTCGTTTTACTGAGCTTTCGCGGTATCTGTCTCAGCCGCTGCAGCCGCTTCCGTCGTTCCTTCCGCCGCTGCGGAGGTTGCATACGGAACAACGCCGGCGCCCTTGATCAGGTCGGCTGCATCTTCAGAGGTGCAGTAATCGAAGAATGCCTGAGCGGCATCACTGAGCGCTGTATCTTTCATGGTAATCAGGTTGAAATCTCTCTGAATTACATAGGAGCCGTCACCGATGGTGTCTTCGGTGCACGCTACACCTTCAACGGTAAGAACCTTGACTCCGTCCTGTCCTTGTGCTACTGCAGAGTAGGACGCATATCCGATTGCATTCGGGGAATTCTTCACAGCTTCTATAACAGCACCGGTAGATGTCAGTTCCTGAGAAAGTTTACACTCATCCTTAGTATCCGTGATCGTCTCAAAACCGTCTCTCGTTCCGGACCCAGCTTCACGCCCGATGGCTGCAATCTCAAGATCATCGCCGCCGACATCCTTCCAGCTGGTTGTCCCGCCGGTGTAGATGGAGGCAATCTGTTCAACACTCAGATCATCTACAGGGTTATCTGCATTAACGATGATCGCAATACCATCGATGGCGATGGTGGTCTGCTGAAGTCCCTTCGCGGTCTCTTCATCTTTCAGGTCTCTGGATGCAAGTCCGATGTCGCAGGCGCCTGTGCTTGCGGCTTCAATGCCGGCGCCGGAACCGGTTGCATCATATGTAATCGTCACATCCGGATGATCCTCCATGAACTGCTCGGAAAGAGCTCCGATGACTTCCTCCATGGAAGTTGAACCATTGGTTGCTACGTTTCCGGATACATCATCTGCAAATACGGAAACAGAAGTTCCTGCTGCGGTCATAGCCATAACAACGGAAGCTGCAACTGCTGCTAATTTTGCATTTCTCATCATCTTTATCCTCCTTTACCCTCTTGGGAACAACACCATCATAAATAACCCATATCAAATTAAATAGCGGATGAACGTAAAGTTTGGGTAAAGAATGTGAATAAACGTCGCGGCAGTATTTAGATGCATATTTTTGGATTTTAATCAGTAAGAGAAATAGTTTGCCGTCCGCCGTCCCTTCTTTTATAATCAAATCAAAATGATATGAGTGTCAAAAGTACCTTTTTCCACTCATTTATGATTACGCGTGGTTTCGTTGCTCCGCAACTCCCACCACGCTGCCACATTCGGCATTCTCGTGACGCTTTCGCGCCACTTCATGCCTCATGTAGGGCGTGTCAATAAGTCCTGCCACCACTCGCATGCAAGCATGCGTGGCGGCGGACTTTTGACACTGTAATCATCAAAATCATGCTGTTATGAAAAACAAGTGACATTGATTCCCCCGCCTGCCTGTGGCTGCTGCCTGCTGCAGACGGAGACAGAAATTTTTCAGAGGGATTTGCATGCTTAAAGATAAAGATATCCGGGAACCGCTTTTTGAGTTTCTGGAAACTGAATTTGGGAAAATACGTATTTACGAAGAAAAGGATATTGGCGCATCCCGCGCGGATGTATTGATGGTGACCGGAGATTCGTTCTGCGGGATTGAAATCAAGAGCGATGCAGACACGTTCACGCGGCTTTCGCGGCAGGCGGCGGATTATGACCGATACTTCGACTATAATTTTGCTGCCGTCGGCACCAGCCATGCGCTGCATGTGTCTGAACATATTCCTCCCCATTGGGGCATTATTACGATCGAAGAAATAGACGGAAAAGCAGATTTTTACATATATCGAAGGCCGCAGCCCAACCCAAACCTGAACCTGAAATTAAAGCTCTCCCTTTTATGGCGTCCGGAGCTGCAGGATATTATCCGCAAATATCCTTTCAAATATGAGTATCTGCGCCAGTCCAAGCCATTTGTTATCGATAAGATTGCCGCGGCTGTCCCCTATGAACAGCTGCGGCAAACCATGAGCTATGAACTTTTTGAAAGGGATTACGAACTGGAAATGCAGCAAATCAATACTTTTCGCAAAGAAGTTGAAGGTAAGAAACGGGCAAAAAGACGTTTAAAACATCCGAAAAGAAAAAGACGCGCGCTAACGCAGTAAAGAGATCCCGGGATATTGCCTCGTGCCGGACAGTGCTGCTTAAAACATCCCGCCGAGTGTAAAAACATGAAGCGCTGCCATGATCACATTAACGCCAACGTTTGCTACCGAAGCATTGATTTCCTCCATTTCCTGGTGAAAGACTTGCCGCAGCCTGGTTCAGCCGCTGCAGCCCGGTTCAGCCCTGCCGAACTGCCTGTGTCTTCGTTTTCGCGGCGAACCGCCCTGATGGCTTTAATCTATCATTCGGATTAGAATAAATCCAATGCATATTTTAATAAATATTCATGCGTTTTATGTATGATGTATGCTATAATGATAAAGCCAGGACGGGAGTCCGGAGGAAACGGAGCAATTCGTGGCTTCATCTGAGGTCAAAAGATTCTGTGCCGCTCATGTTCGCAGGAATCAGGGTATGCCCCCGGGATCCTGGCATCATTATTTTTTTCTGTACCCGGGTGATATAGAAGGATGGGAGATTGTGAGCTATGGATTTCAAAGATATGAGTTATGTCCTGGCGATTGCAAAATATGGAAATATAACAAAAGCGGCCGAGTCTATCTATCTGACTCAGCCGTCGCTTTCCCGGTTTCTTCAAAATGTGGAACGTGATATAGGACAGCCTCTGTTCAAGAGGGTCGGAAACAAGTACATACCAACCTATATCGGAGAACGCTATATTGAATACGCCACACAAATTCTGAATGAAAAGAGCGAGCTTGACCATGAAATCAATGACATTGTCAAGCGAAATGTCGGTCTTCTGAAGATTGGAATTCCCTCCATGCGGGCGACCTATCTGCTGCCCTGCACGCTTCCTATCTTCAAAAGTCTCTATCCAAATATGAAACTGGACCTGCGCGAGACTAATTCGGCTCAGTTAAGACAGCTGATCCTTTCGGGCGAGATCGACCTGGCCTTTTTTAATCTGGTCGAAAAAAATCCGAACATCGACTATGAAATCATTTCCCACGAAGAGCTGGTTCTGATCATGAGCCGGCGAAATGATCTTGTACGGTTTGGAGAATCCCGCCCGGACTGTAAATATCCGCACATGGATATAAGCAGGCTGAAGGACGCGCCTATTATCATGCAGCAGGAGAATCAGATGACGCGCCATGCCACAGAACGTGTCTTCCGAAAAGCGCATTTTGAGCCAAACATCATTGTCACAACCGGAAACATCCCTGCGGCGGCACAGCTGGCGGCAAAGAATTACGGTCTCTACTTTATTACAGAAACCCATCTGAAACACATGGATCTGGAAGACGAGATTGCATGCTTTTCCATAGGTGAGCCTTACACGACCATCGACTTTGTGGCCGCTTACCGCCGGAACAGTTATCTGCCGTACCACGCACAGGAATTCATCAAAATCGTACGGGATTTCACGTAATCCGGACCTTACTTCCTGTCTCAGATCAGTCCCGCGACCAGAATAATGACGATCAGGACCGGCATCAGGAACGTGAACAGCGGGCGCATCCACTTTTTAACTTTCAGCCCCTTGCCCGTGTCCGCCTCTGCTACAAAGGCATCCCAGCCCCAGCCTGCTTTTGTGGTGCAGAACAGTACGAAGATGAAAGCACCGATCGGAAGGATCAGGTTGCTGACCAGGAAGTCCTCCAGGTCGAGGAAGGTTTCCTTCCCGAACGGATGAACACCGGAAAGGACATTGTAGCCGAGAGCGCACGGCAGGGACAGAAGGATGACCAGGATGCAGCACAGGACACTTGCCTTCCTGCGGCTGATGTGGTGAAGGTCCATCGTCATCGCCATAATGTTTTCAAACACAGCCAGAACCGTGGAAAAAGCTGCAAATGTCATGAAAACAAAGAACAGGGAACCCCATACCCTTCCTGCCGCCATGTGATTAAAAATGTTCGGCAGCGTGATGAAAATCAGTGACGGACCAGCCCCCGGTTCCACTCCGTAGGCAAAGCAGGCGGGGAAAATAATCAGGCCGGCGGTAAATGCCACAAAGGTATCCAGAATAGCCACGTTCACTGACTCTCCGTACAGGGAACGGTCTTTTCCTATGTAGCTGCCGAAGATGGCCATCGCGCCGATACCGATACTCAGGGTGAAGAATGCCTGGTTCATGGCTGCGGTAATGGTACTCCATACGCCTGCCTCTTTCATCGTTTTCCAGTTCGGAAGCAGATAGAAGGAAAGTCCTTCTTTTCCGCCCGGAAGCGCGGCGGAATGAATGGCCAGAACAAGCATAATCGCCAGCAGCGCCAGCATCATAACCTTCGTCACACGTTCCAGTCCGTTCTGCAGTCCGAGTGCGATAATGGAAAAACCGAGCACGACGATAATGATCATAGCCGTCACCAGCTGCTGCGGGCTGGACAGCATACGGCTGAACTGTTCGGAAACTCCCTGTGCGTCCAGACCGTCAAAAGCTCCGGATGCCGTCTTCGCAAAGTAAAGGATCATCCATCCGGCTACGGTGGTGTAATACATCATCAGCAGATAGTTCCCTGCCAGGCACACATAGCCATGCAGATGCCATTTACTGTTTTTCGGCTCCAGTTTATAATACATTTTCACCGGGCTGGTCTGTGCCGCGCGGCCCATGGCAAATTCCATGGACATGGCCGGAATGCCCAGAACAATCAGGCATACCAGGTAAACCAGTACGAATGCACTCCCTCCGTACTGCCCGGCCAGCCATGGAAACTTCCATACGTTGCCGATGCCGATCGCGCATCCTGCACTCAGCAGGATAAACCCAAGACGGCTCCCAAGATGTTCTCGTTCCATTTTAAAGTCCTTTCTATACTCTCACGTTTACTCCTGATTTGTTTACAGCCGGACAAACCGTGTTTTTCCGTTCTGCCTTCGGCCCTGCCGGCGGCCTTCCCTGTTCTTCAGCCCCGCCCGGTGCCCTTCCCTGTTCTGCCCCGTCCCGCTGCACCGCTGATATTTCACGGGTGTTTCACCAGTCTTTACTCTGTTTTCTTCTGGGTATAGCATCTTCCCGAGAAGGCGGGCAGTTCAAAGGTGCAGCCGGGATCTGTCACCCGGATCTTTTTTACAGGAGATGCCGTACTTCCGCCGTAGCGTCTGTCATCCGAATCCATGACAAGCTCGAGCGTTTCTTTGCCCCTGCCCGGGTAGGTGTATACCTGCGGCCGGTCGGAAAAATTGAACAGGCACAGCATAACTTCCGCGGATGACATTCTCCGGAAAACGTACACGCATGTCCGGACAGCGTCTGCCTCCAGCCACTCAAAGCCGTTCCGGGAATAGTCCATCTCCCACAGCGCGCTGTGGTCCTCATAAGCCTTGCACAGATCCATGAAAAAGTGATGGAAGGCATCCTGCACCGGAAAATGAAGAATATCCCAATCCTGCTCCCGCTTCTCATCCCACTCGCGGAACTGACCGATCTCATTGCCCATAAAGTTCAGTTTTTTGCCCGGGTGAGCGAACATGTACGTGTACAGGGCCCTGGCCTGCGGAAACTTCTTTTCATAATCGCCGGCCATCTTCTGAATGATCGTCGCCTTTCCATGCACCACTTCATCGTGTGACAGCGGAAGCAGATAGTTTTCATTATAAAAATACTGCATGGAGAAGGTGAGCTTATGATAATTCTCCGGACGATACGGCGGATCCGTCCGGAAATAGTTCAGCGTATCGTTCATCCAGCCCATGTCCCACTTATAGTCGAACCCGAGTCCGCCCTCCGAAACCGGCTTCGTTACCCCCGGATAGGCGGAGGAATCCTCCGCGATGAGCATAACCTGCGGATGGCGCTGCTTAAGTCCGTCGTTCATACTGCGGATAAATTCGATGGTATTCGTGTTCACACCGCGTCCCTGATCTCCCTGCCAGTAAATCAGATTTCCGACTGCATCAAATCGAAGTCCATCGAAATGATACATGCTGATCCAGAAATCGGAAGCAGAGTTCAGGAAGGAGCGCACATCCCCGCGGGAGTGGCTGAAATTGCAGCTGCCCCACTCACTGTGGCTGACCGCCTGGTTCGGATACTCGTACAGATGAGTGCCATCGTACTCCCAGAGGCCGAAATCGTTCACCGCAAAATGAACAGTCACCACATCAAGGATCACACTGATATTTGCTGCATGAAGCTGATCAACCAGCTTCTGCAGCCCGTCCGGCTGTCCGTAGCGCGATGTCGCGCTGAAAAAGCCAAGCGCCTGATATCCCCAGGACTCATCCGAAGGATATTCATTCAGCGGCATAATTTCCAAACTGTTAAAATGGTTTTCCTTCAGATACGGAATCAGGAGATCTCCAATCTCCTCATAGCGGTACCAGCCGCCGGACACATCAATGCCCTCGCCCTTTTCCTTCGCCTCCTCCAGCTTTCGGATATGCTCCTTCGGGTCATCCTTTCTTCTCCACGAACCAAGATGAAGCTCGTAGATATTCAGCGGCTTGTTTTTATTATCCGTCCTCTTCTGCATCCACCTGCTGTCATGAAAATGGTATTTTTCAAGATCGGCGATGACCGAGGCTGTTCCCGGCCTGAGTTCGGAGCTGAACGCATAGGGATCCGCGTGATCCATAAACGAATTATCCTGCTTATAAATGCGATATTTGTACATCTGTCCCGGTTTTGCATCCGCGATAAACGCTTCCCAGAACTGACCGTTTTCCACGCGATGCATCGGTGTATCCGTCCAGTGATTGAATTCTCCGATAACGCACACCCTGGGCGCTGCCGGTGCGTATGTGCGGAACATAACCCCTCCGTTTTTTACATGTGCCCCCAGAAAACGGTATGTCTCAAATTCTTTTCCATCATAAAAGTTTCCAAGGTTCATACCCGATCGAATCCTCCTCCCGTAAAACCATCGCCCGTCAAACTTTACCTATAATTTACCACCCGGCAGAGAATATTTCAGCAGTTTTCCCCTTTCGATCTCATTTTTATCATCACTTTAAAGCTATAAATTTCAGGGCTGCCCCGGCATCGTTCTATAAAAAAGCCGCTTCTTTCTGCCGAATGTCCGGTTTTCAGAAGCGGTCCGCCTGTTTGCATCCCTTATGGCTGATTCCGATGTTTTTTTCAGATCAGTGTCTGTTCGTTAATGATGAGATGGAATTCCAGCCCCAGGAATTCGGCTGCCTTCTTGCAAAGGATCATCCGGTCCATGAAGATTTCAAAATACTCGCCGATCGCGCTGAAGCGGGTATCCAGATGAAGTTTCAGCTTGATGGCGGTGTGATCCTGGTTGATTTTCAGCTCCGAGGAGGTTACCGACGTATTGACACGGTCATGAATATCGTATTTGGAAACATCCTCCTCCTGCACACGGCTCCGGCGCACATCGGATTTATCTGCCAGAAGCAGGGCGGCGCTGATCCTGCTTACCGGCACTCCGGTCCCTTCGTCATGATTTCCGATCGCGCAGATCATCGGGGCAATATCCTCCGCCGGAACCTGCAGCCGGTTCAGAATCTGAAATGCCATAAGCGCACCGGACTGACTGTGATCCACCCGGTTAACCACATTCCCGATATCATGAAGCCAGGCGGCCGTCAGGGCCAGGTCAATCGTATGCTCATCCGTACCGAGCGTATCCAGTATATACTCCGTCCGCTGCGTGACAATGGCGACATGTGCAAAGCTGTGCTCGGTATAATGAAGCGCCTTCATCGATTTGTTCTGTTCTTCGATATAAACATGAACATCGTGATCGGATTTCACCTTTTCAAAAAGAGGAAATTTTCTTTTTTTCGTCTCGTTCATCCCACTGTTTTCCAACTGTCTTATCCTCCCGGTCTGCAGCCGGCAAAGCCGCATGGTCCGGCATCTGTACTTCCTGAGATACTGCCGTTCTCCCCGCCGCGGCCGGCGAATTCGCAGCATCTTCCGGCGTTCCCGTCTCTGCTGCGGCCGGCAGATTTTCGATGCCTGCCGGTAAGGTCGCCTCTGCCGCGGCGGTTTTCTTTCCGATCGTCTTATATAAAAAGGATGCAAAGGTGACGGTCATCGGAACCGCCAGGACGACACCAAAGCTGCCGGAAAGGCCCTGCATAATGCTCAGACCAATGTTATTCGAATTGATGATCTGGCGGTACGGAAGATCATACGCGTAGTCAAGTACCAGCGTGCTCATGGAACCTCCGGCGAAGGCCAGAATCAATGTGTTTGAGTCGGTTCCCATCAGGTCCCGGCCGATACGCATACCAGATTTCCACAGTTCATGGCGGCTCAGCTTCGGATTCTGATGCAGAACCTCCTCCATGGCGCTGGAAATGGACATAGCCACATCCATGACCGCTCCCAGAGTAGAAATCAGCAGCCCGGCAAACAAAAGCTCGCTCACGCGGACACCATCAGTATCCCACAAAACAACCAGAGTTTCAATGTTGGAAACATTCCATCCGGAAAGGCCGGTGGCAAGTCCGAACAGTCGGGCAACGGCGCCGGCCATAACAACGCCGGCGACGGTTCCGATGATGGCTGCCAGTGTTTTCAGGGTCTGTCCTCCGATCAGCAGCATCGTAACCACCGTTGTAATGGCGCAGATGAAGACGGCAACATAAAAGGGCGAATACCCCCGGTAAACCAGGGGAAGGTACAGCCCGATTACGGTGACAACCGTGTAAATCAGGGCCACGGCTCCTTTCAGACCTTTCCATCCTCCAATCAGTATAAGCGCCGCTATATAGAGCGCTGCAAAAATGTATGTCTGGATCTCCCGGTCCTGCGTATACACGGTCGTAATCACCGTCTTCCCGCTGCCGGATTCTGACTGCATGAGGATGACATGCATGCCGACCGTACATGCCGCCCCGAACAGCATGCCGTTGGAGCTTGTTGTCTCCATCTCCTCGCCCTTGTGCGTGCCGGTCAGCATGCGCACCATCAGGACCTGCTTTCCCTCCCGGACGCCTGTTTCTTCCTGATAATTGTCCCTGATGATTTCTGTGACAACACCTCTCTCGAAGGTCACTCCTTCATAATTGTTGAGTGGTGTTTTCTCAATTCCACGATTTACCCTGTAGATAAGTAAAATCCAGATAACTGCCAGTGCTCCGGCCAACAGGACTTTGCGAATTCTGCCTTTTTTCGTTTTCATAAATATCCCCGAATATCAAAGAACCGCCGGCCAGAGTGATGTACACGGTCTGACCTGCGGTCGTCAGTATTTTTATATTCTTCCTCTCCGGTCTTACCCGGTGCGGATTTTCGATATATTACCGGACTGTCCTGGTGATGGTGAAGGTATCGTCAATCTGTTCGGTTGTTCCGTCATCATTGACCTGATACGTATTGATGGTGAACGTATCACCACTGATCCCGATGACAGAATAGCTTGGCAGCCAGTTCTGGGAACGATAAGCTACATAATCCTGCTGTGTCGGCAAAAGTTCATAGTATTTGGAGCCGGAAGCGGAGTTTGCCGTCATGTAAAGAATGCCGGCCGGATCCGTAACTTCGCTGCTATTGGTATCCTCGATGGTGTAGCAGTTGTTGTCTGCGCGGAAGGCATCCAGTTTGGACTGGAATTCGCTCTCCGCTTCGGCGTTTTCCGTCTGACCTTCTTCGGTTTCTTCCGCGAAGGCAATCATCTGGTCCGTCGTTGTATCATGTGCATGATCCCAGTCATAATCGGTTCCGTCTGCATTCAGCCTGAATTCATAGCTGTCATGATCTTCTCCGTCGCTGGTAAGAAGCTTCGTGCGGCTGTAGGTATGATCATGTCCCTGAAGAACGACATCAATGTCATAGTTATCAAACACCGGTGTCAGCTGAGTTCTCAGGATCATACCATCGGTTTCGGAATGATCAAGGCCGGACCCATAGATATCCTGATGCAGGCAGGCAATTCTCCACTGAGCGTCACTGTCCGAGTCGACGGCGGCCTTTATGGTTTCCTCATGCTCTGCAACGTTATAGTTATTGGTATTGAGCACGATGAACAGCACATTGCCATAAGAATAATAGTAATCACCGCCGGCTGCCGTAGTACCGTTCTCCGTCATGTTCGGTGCATTGAAGTGGTTGGCGTAATCGTCATTCAAAGAGTCATGGTTTCCGATGGTCGTGGCGATCGGAAGGTTCGCCAGTGCAGAGGCATTCAGAAAGCCGGCGTACTCTTCTTCCTTTGCGCTGCCGGTGTGGTTAACCTGGTCGCCGGCGCTTACAATGAAGTCGATATCCGGATCCTGTGCGGTGGCAATGTCCAGGGTGCGGTCCCATGCATAAGCATCGTTTCTGGCTGCCGTATTATCCACGCCGCTTTCCTCCGCCAGTTCTCCATCACCCTGCGGCTGGCCCTTGGAGGCGCCGATCTGCGGGTCGCCTACGAACATAAACTTGAAATCGGAAGGATTACCGGTTGTGATGGTCTGAACGTCCGACGGCTCACCGTTTCTTTCAACCGCATAATAATAGGTAGTGTCCGGTTCAAGTCCGGTTACGGTTACCTTGTTGGAAACATAGGCATCGCTGCCGGTATATTCAGCGTCGACGTCGGTTGTCTTTCCGGTGTATTCGGTCAGGCTATTCTCGTCTGTACCCAGAAGAACTACCGGAGTGGCATCCTTACCCTCTTCCACCTTGCTCTGCCATGCAAAGTTCAGTTCCGTCTCGTCCCTGCCCGGAGCAATGGAAACCTTCGTATAATCAGCCGATACGGTTTCCCATTCCTTCGTCCACGCATCCCAGTCCTCCTGAGCACTGCTGTCCTCAAAGTGAGAGGTAGAAGCAAAAGCCGGTACGGTCAGCGCTGCTGAAAGTCCAAGGCATGCTGCAAGTGTCATACTTCTTTTCAAGTTCATACAATCTCCTCCTGTCATTGCGGTCTGCTCCGGCTGCCGTGCGCAGTAAAATTTTTCATTTTTTCTGCAATCTCAGCCTGTTTCGGCCGCATCGCTGTATCTTACTGTCTGTTCGATACCTTCTTTATCGTAAATTCGGAAAGTAAAGTATGACATCCCTGAAAATTAAATTCTGTGTAAATACCGGTCCATTCCCGATCCGATGGAAGTGTGATATGATAGGAAGACACTACTGCTTTTCGGGAGGTCATCTATGGATATTAGAGAAATGGCAGCACAGACCCGCGCCGTGCTTTTTGACATTGACGGGACACTGCTCGACTCCATGCCGGTGTGGATGAACATCGGGGAGCGCTATATGCATTTTCTGGATCCATCCGTCTATCCCTGTGCTCCGGGAACGGTTACCGCGCTTGACAAGGTTCTCTTTTCCATGACCTTTGACGAAGGCTGTGAATATATAAGAAAGTACTATCATCTTTCCCGCTCCTTTGCGAGGGTCAGGCAGGAGATTACGGAGATGATTGCCCGCTCCTACCGTGAGGAGGTTCCCCTGAAGCCGGGAGCCGCCCGTTTTCTGGAGGCCCTGGATAAGCGCAATATTCCTATGGTACTCGTATCTGCCGGTATGCCCGCTCTCGCGCTCCCTGCCCTGCAGCGCCTTCATGTTTATCCGTATTTTCGCAAAATATTCATATGTGACGATTACCATACAACAAAAAAGGAACCGCTGATCTACCGGAAAGCCGCGGATTTTCTGAATGTTCCGCCCTCTGCCTGCCTGGTTGTGGAGGATATTTACACTGCCGTCCATACGGCGCACACCGCCGGTTTCATGACACTGGCTATGGAGGATAAGGCCAGCGCGGCCGATAAGGAAAAAATCCGGCGGGAAGCAGATCTGTACGCCGCGCAGTTTCCGGTTATCCCGGATATTTGATTATGATTACAGTGTCAATAGTCCGCCGCCACGCATGCTTGCATGCGAGTGGCGGCAGGACTTATTGACACGCCCTACATGAGGCATGAAGTGGCGCGAAAGCGTCACGAGAATGCCGAATGTGGCAGCGTGGTGGGAGTTGCGGAGCAACGAAACCACGCGTAATCATAAATGAGTGGCAAAAGGTACTTTTGACACTCATATCATTTGATTATCAAAACGGATCAATTGCAGATCAGGACGAATGATCAAAACAGATAAAATTCCGGAATATTTTCGGATAATTTTGCAGACGCAAATTCCGGAAATCCGGTTTACTTTGATAGTTTTATAACATATAATGAATTTAACTTATTATATGATAATGCCAGGGTAGAAGCCCTAAAAACATCATAATATGTTGATGCCAGGGTCTCAAAGTCATAACCCGGTCATGCCTGCATAAATCGGGGTATGACTTTGTCACCCGCATCATTATTCGGGCTGTGAGATTTTGACCTTTTCCACAGTCAAAACAGGAGGGGAAATATGAAGGGAAAAGATGAAAAGGATTTTTCACGTCGTGTTCATCTTATTCTTTCCGCCAGCCTTACCGCCGGGCTGGTGCTGTCCGCCGGAATGACCGCCATGGCCTACACGCCGGGGACATATACAGCATCCGCGAAGGGCATGGAAAGTGACGTTACGGTCACGCTGACCGTTACGGAAGACGGCATTGAGAAAGCCGATATTGATTCCTCAGGCGAAACGCCATCCATCGGTGCGGCCGCGGAGGAAACGCTGGAACAGCAGGTTATGGATGCTCAGAGCGCCGATATAGACGGGGTTGCCGGTGCAACCGTAACATCTACAGCTGTCCGGACTGCTCTAAAGGATTGTCTGCAGCAGGCAGGCGGCGCAGAGGACGCAAAGGAAGATGAAACCGAAGCGGCATCTTCCGAAAAAGACACCGCCGAAACTGCCGGTAAACAGTCCGGTGCCAGAGTGGCCAAAACCAATACCGGCATTACTGTGACCAAAGCCGAAGACTGGGCGGAGGAGTATCCGGACATCTACAAATCCTACATGAAGAACGAGGAAAACTCTGAACAGACAGACTATCTGGAGGAGTATCCGTATCTGAAAACACTGTACGAAGGCTACGGTTTCGCTATTCAGTATGACAGTGCCCGCGGCCACAGCTACGTTATCGATGATGTTACATCTACCGGACGGCCGCATAAACTGGCAAACTGCTTTACCTGCAAAACCTCCGATTTCACTGGGATGACTCTGCAGGAAGGCGACGCTGCCTACTCAAAGGCATTCGAGGAGGTTCAGTCCCAGATCACCGAAACCTTCGGATGTTTCCACTGCCATGAAAACGAGCCGGGAACTCTGTATGTAACACATACCTATCTGGCCAACGCTCTGGGCAATGACATCGACACGATCGATCCGAAAACGCTTTCCTGTGCCCAGTGCCATGTAGAGTATTATTTTGACAACGATACAAAGGCTACCTCGCTTCCGTACACGAGCTACAGCACCATGAACCCGGATGACATTCTGAACTACTACAATACAGAATATCTTCAGGATGGACAGCCGTATGCAGACTGGGTCGATGAGAATACCGGCGTCCGCAAAATCAAGGTTCAGCATCCTGAATTCGAAACCTATATGGGCGAAGGAAGCCCGATGGCTTCCACCTATTCCTGTGCTGACTGCCACATGGGAGCTGCTGTGAATGACAATGGCGAAACCTATACCAGTCACTACTGGATAAGTCCGCTGAAAAATGAAGAGCTTCTGAAGAATGACTGCTCCAGATGCCACGCAGATCTGGCGTCCGAGGTAGCCGACATCCAGAAAAAGACCGAGGAGCGTACCAGTGATCTGGGGTACCGGCTGGAAGATATGACCAATGAACTGAAGAAAGCCGCTGCCAGCGGTGATTACACCGAGGATGAACTCAATGACATCCGCATGGCTGCCCGCAACGCTCAGTTCTACTGGGATTTCGTATTCGTTGAGAACAGCGAAGGCGCGCATAATCCATCCCTAACCGCCAAATGCCTGGACAGTGCGGAAAAATATCTCGGCCAGGCAGCCGGTCTCATGGATAAAACCGAAGCTTCCACCGGAAAAGCCGGATAATTTCGAATAATTATTCTGTTCATTATTCTGTTCATTATTCTGTTCAACAATGGTTCTTCCGGATCATAATTCTTAATACGACTTAACACGACTGTGTGATCGGACATGGCTCCTCACGTTTTAAGAACGAGAGGAGCTGTTTTCGTTTGAAGGGAATCGGACATGAAAAAAGTTCTTT
>Ga0256406_1005185_pt1 | contig 14146 bp, 14 predicted proteins | sample RumenRJG_03DNA_FD_185986 | JGI IMG/M metagenome (GOLD analysis project Ga0256406, IMG submission 185986) | Bovine rumen microbial communities from Lethbridge, Alberta, Canada - RJG_03 | ecosystem: Host-associated > Mammals > Digestive system > Stomach > Rumen | place: Canada: Alberta | collected...
ACGAGGATCCGGCCTGCTGGTTGTTGAGTTCGGCTTGGATCCGTTCGGTCAGTGTGCGTGACATGGCGCTGTTCGTTTCGATACGCGTATTGAGATTCGGGGCAAGGATCGCATGCCATGATTGCGCTTCCTTGAATTGCGCGTCGGTCTGCTCTTGACGGGCTGCCAGCGTGGACCAGTCGGCGGTGGGGGAGGCGCTGGCTTTGAGATCGGCGTTGAGACTGCGGGTCGCCTGATTGTAGGAGTGTTGCGCTTGGATATTCGCAATCGCGATGACGGCTCCGGCGAGTGCCAGAAGCGCGAGAATAGCTAGAATGATGCGCACGGCGAGCGGGGCTCGCGCATGATTCCGGGCGGACTGTTGATGTTCGGAACGCTGTGGTGTAATGCTCATAGCAGTCTCCTTGACAGGCCGATCCATGCGCCGAGTTCCCATGCGAGCAGCACGCACAGCGCGATGGCGATGGGCCAGACCACGGGGGTGACGCGTTGTCTGGTTTTCGCAGTGATGCCGGTGCGCCACTGTTTCGAAGCGGCGGGTAGTGAGTTGGTCACCGTGTGCGTGGCGTCAAGCATGATGGCTTTGCCGCTTAACTCGTCGGCGATGGTGTTGAGCGTGTCCGGGCTGAGTTTTGATACGCCCGGCTGGCCGGTAGCGGGGTCGGTCACCCATGTTTCGTTGGCGCTGTCAACCAATCCGTCGGCTGGAATATTGCCGCCCGCGGTCGATCCTACTCCTACGACGAGGGCGTCGGTCACGTAGCGTCGCAGCGAGGAGTATGTGCGACGCGTGGTGGTCGCGGTCTGCTCCCCATCGCTGATCAGCACCAGGACGATGGTGTCATCCGCGTGATGTTGGCGAATGTCCTTCAGCGTCAGCAGCAGCTTGTCAAGTGGTGTATCAAGCGAGGACCCGGATGATGCTGTCGTGGATTCGACATTCAGGGAATCCGCCCAATTGTCGATGGCGAGCGTGTCCGGGGTCAGCGGCACGTCCAGTGAGGCGCTCGCCCCGAAGCGTACTGCGGAGAAACTTGCCGCCGGGTAGGCGTCGGTCAAGTCGTGGACGGCATGTTTGGCGGCTGCGAGCCGGCTTATCGTCTCGCTGCTGCCGTATGTCGCGTCGTTGACGGCCATGGAACTGGTCGTATCGATTGCGATGACGATGTCCGTGGCGTTGACCGCTTTGCTGGTGGTGCTGGACACGGTGCTGGGGGTGAGTGCGGCGAGCGCGACCAGCAGGCAGATCAGCGTGCGCCGGACGCATGCGCTGACACTCTGATCGGTTGCGCCACGGGTGCGGACACGGATGATGATGCCGCCGATCGCGCAGGCGAGCATAATGATGGCTGTGGCGCATCCTACAGGCCAGCCGAGTGCGGGGGAGAGTGTCCAAGTCATCGTCTGAGCCTCCAAGCGAATACCAGCCATACGAGTACGCATACGGCGAGGGCGAGAGTCCACCAGCCGGGATCGTCATCAACGGCGGATTGGGCGTCCCTCTCGTTGCGGGCCGCGCTACGCTGCTCGATCTGCCTGACCAGGGATTCGATCGATGAACCGTCGGCTTGGGACAGGAATGTGCCGCCATGCGATTCGACGGCGGTTTTCATGGCGGTGGTCGTCTGATCGGATAGGCTTTCTTTCGCTCCCGCATAAATGGCATCCACGCTGATGGACGCTTGGGACGTCAAGTCGAGTGCTTGACTGAGCGTGTAGGTTTCCTTACCGGAGACGACGTTGTCGGTGGCGAGCACGATGGAAGCGGATCGCCGTCGCGCCTTGTTGGCGGCGGTGTCGCCCGCCGCCGCTGCAGTGCTGCCGTACGCGAATCCGGGTAGCATGGCCGCGCAGCTGACCAGCCCGTCGCCGATGAGGGATGTGGCGTTGGTTTTGTTTTGGGTGCCGTCCAACCAATCGGACACGTTCTGGTAGTCGTGGTCGCTCATCTTGTCGATGTCATCCTGGGTTTGCACGCCTTTGAGGATCGATGCCGCGGACTTGAGCTGGCTGGTGACCAGCGTGTAGTCGTCGGTCAGAGGGAAGACGGTTCGCGATGTCGAATTGAAAATACTCATGCCGATGCGTTCGCCTTGGAAGGTGGAAGCGAGCTTGAGATACGTGTCGATGATCTGCCGGTCGTACGGCAGGGTTGATCCAGAAACGTCGAGGCACAGGACGATGTCGCGGCTTGCCGAACGTTCCGTGCCCTCGTCGATGTGGGACGGGCGGGCGATCAGGATGACGGACAGGACCAGTGCGATAGCGAGCGCCGATGCGGCGATCCGGCTGAGCAAACGCCACTGGTGGAACAATTCGGAAGCGTATTCGGTGTTGAGGTCATCGTCCAGACTGTACGATTTGAGATCCGGCGTACGCTTGGCTGTCCGGCGTTCATGCCACGCAGTCAAAGCGGCTGCCGTGGCGGTGATAGCGAGTGCCGCCACGATGGCGATCAGTGCGGCCCACGGCCATTGCCATCTCATCGGCGCCACCTTTCCACCAGAGCGGACACCCATTCGGCGCCTTGCTCGACGCTGGTCGTCCGTGCGGCGTCATTGTACCGTTCGTCGGCGAATTGGGGTGGGTAGAGTGCCGCAATGGTTTGCCTGAGCAAGGTGAACCCCTCTTTACCGCTTGTCGGCGGTGTCGCACGATTGAGATCGGACAAGGTTTGCGTAGCCATGACGGTTCCTGAAACCCCTGACGCGTATTCGCGTGCGATGGCTGCGAGTTCGGTGAACGCTTGGTCGCGAGTGATGTCTTGCGCATGATACCGTTGCACGACCGCGTCGATGCGTTGCTGCCATACACGGGTGCCGCCGGTCGGATGATGGGCGCCTTTCGGACGTGGTGCGCGGGGCGGTGCGGTGCGTGGACGGGAGAGCACGATAATCAGGACGATGAGCAGACACGCGATGGCAACACAGCCGGCGAGCATCGCCGTCAGCATGCCGGACTGGTCCAGTTCGCCGACGGGGTTGAGGTCGTCGAGTTTGATCGCCATGGTGATATCCGCGGCGGTGGTGATGGGAATGCGGTTCATGCGCGCCTTCCGTGGGTGGATGGGGAAACGTGCCGTGCGGCGGGCAGAGTGGTGCGTCCGGCCCCGGCAAGCGACAGGGAAATGGTGCGGACGAACGTATCGAACATCGCTCGGCTTGACGAGGCGCGCATCAGCGTCGACCCGTTCGTACGCAGTTCGGATTCCAGTTGCGCGGCAAGATACTGCCGATGGGTGTCCACTTCGCCGCTGCTTCTGCTATTGAGGAGGAACGCCGGCAGTCTCCGTCCGGTATCCGCGTCAGCCACATGACGGTGCCGTGCGATGAAGGGGTTGATGGTCGAAACGTCGATAAGCACCAGGGGGTGTGTGCGAGTGATGGCGCGAATCGCGTCGAAGTGACGAGCGCCGATGGCATGCTCGTCGGTCGCCAGCACGATCAGCGCATCGCGATCATTGATACGCTGCGCATAATCGAGGAGCGCGTCCATATTGCGCGGATGTTTCCGCGCCTGTTCCAACGCGCGGTCAAGCATGCTTTCGAACTGGGCGAACCCCCCGTGGAATGGCACTCTAGTAATGCTGGATGAGTCCGCGCACACCAGTGAAATATCGTCGGAGCGTCTCAAACTGAGCGCGGCGAACATGCGTAAACCATTGGCTGCGACCTGCCAGGCCTGCTCGCCGCCTTCGCACGCGCCGGACATTTCTTTACCGGTATCCAGCAGCATCCACACCCGGGAGGTGACTTGACGCTGTCGTTGCACCACCATCGGCCTTCCTGAACGTGCGCTGGTACGCCAGTCGATGCGGCGCGCCTCATCCCCGGCTTCATAAGGGCGGATATCCATGATGTCGTCGCTGCCGAACCGTCGATGTGACGGATGCTCGCCCTCAATGACGCCGAGCGCGCGACGAACCGTCGGCAATGTCAGTGTAGTGGCGAGAGCTTCGATTTTCCGGCGGATCGCATCCTCGCCCATCGTCCGGTCGATCATGGCACCGGTACCGTGGCTACGACGGAGTCCACGATTTGATCGCTGGTCATACCGTCGGCAAGTGCTTCGAACGTGAGCAGGATACGGTGGCGCAGGATTTCATGCGCGAACATCCTGATATCTTCGGGGATGACATAATCGCGTCCTGCAAGAAGAGCGGCCGCCTGCCCTACCCTGATCAGGGCGATGGACGCACGGGGGCTGGCACCGAGCCGGACGTTCGCGGACAGTCCGGAAATCGGGTGGCTTCCCGCTCCACGTGAGGTCGCTGCGATATCAACTGCATAGCCCATAATCGCGTCCGAAACGTGGACACGGCGGGCGGCTGCGCGCAGGAATTCGACATCAGCCAGAGATAACGTGTCGCCTTGCAGCAACGAGGGATTGACTGTATCGCTGCCCCGCCGGGTGAGCATAGCCAGCATTTGACGTTCCTCGTCGGCGGTCGGATAGGTCATAACCGCTTTCATGGTGAACCGGTCCATCTGCGCTTCAGGAAGGTTGAATGTGCCTTCTTCTTCGATTGGGTTTTCCGTGGCGATCACCATGAAAGGCTTGGGTAGCTCGATGCGTTCTCCGCCGATGGTGGTAGCACCTTCCGCCATGGCTTCCAGCATGGCGGACTGTGTTTTCGCGTTGGACCGGTTGATTTCATCCAGCAGCACGAAATTGGCGTGGATGGGGCCGATTTGGGTGCTGAATCGTTGGGTGGAGAAATCGAAGACTTGGGTGCCTACCAGATCGGACGGCATGAGATCCGGGGTGCACTGGACGCGTTTGAAACTGCCGGACACGGAGGTTGCCAGTGTTTGTGCGGCGGTGGTTTTCGCCAGACCCGGCACCGATTCGATAAGCATATGCCCGCCGGCGACCATGGTGACGATAAGCGCTTCACGCAGATTATCCTGGCCGACGAGCGTCTGGGCGAAACGTGCGCGGATCCGGTCGGCGAGTTGCCTCGCCTTGTTCAGGTCCTCCGGAGCCAATCCGGCTGACGCTGATGCCACCGGCTGTTGCGGTATGGGCGGTATCGGTTGCGCGATACTGGGTTGTGGTGGGAATAATGCCATGATGTGCGCTCCAACGATTGATTGATGGTCGGGTGTGCGACCCGCGTGGCCGCGAACTGGTATTCCAGCATAGTAGCGTAAGCGGCTGGGCGTCTTATGCCAGTGGCGTCATCGATGCTGGCCTGCTGTTGGGCCGGCTGGTGCCGCGACGGGTCCGTATGCCGGTGATGCGGCAGGCGGTAGCGCCCAATCCACGGGTTTGGCTCCCATGGCTTCGAGCGCTTGATTGGCGCGTGAGAAGGGGCGTGAACCGAAGAATCCGCGGGAAGCCGACAAGGGGCTGGGGTGTGGGGATTCGATGATGACAGCGTTGGTGAGCAGCGGTTTGAGTGTCTGCGCGTTGCGTCCCCACAGGATTGCGACAAGCGGCTTGGGATTGCCGTGCTCGTCGGTGCGTGCGTTGAGTGCGGCGATTGCGGCGTCGGTGATATGCTCCCATCCTTTGCCTTGATGACTGTTGGGACGTCCGACCCCCACGGTCAGGCATCTGTTGAGCAGCATGACTCCGCGGTGCGTCCACGGGGTCAAGTCACCGTTGACCGGCGTCGGCACGCCCAGATCGTCGGACATTTCCCTGTAAATATTGATGAGGCTTTTGGGCAGCGGGTGCACATCGGGAGCGACGCAGAAACTCAAGCCCACCGGGTGTCCCGGTGTCGGATAGGGGTCCTGTCCGACGATGAGGACCTTGATGCTGTCGAATGGAATGGTGAACGCGCGCAGAATATTGTGTCCTGCCGGAAGATAGTGCCGTCCTGCGGCGATTTCCCCACGCAGGAAGTCGCCCATGCGGTGGATGTCCGGTTCCACGTCGGCCAGTGCGCGCGCCCACCCCGGGTCAACGAGTTCGGACAACGCTTTGACATGAGGGTTGTTCATGCTTCTACTGTATGGCGCATTTGGACGTTTGCCGTGCCGATGACGTGACGAAGCTGTGGATATCCGACACAGTGCACGCGATTGCGACCCTACAGCCCAGCCGACCATGTACACTCGATGATGAATCCATTGGGAAGGAACTGCATATGGCACGCAAAGACCGGAACACTGATGAGTCGTACGCGGAAGACGTGTTCGACAACCCGCCGCAGGGGCCTGTCGGTGTACATCGCGGCAATCGCTCTGTCGCCGCGCGTTTGGTGCCGTTCCTTATCGTGATTGTTGTCGCTGCGGTCGCAGGGCTGACGGTGTGGGCGGTGATGTCGGGCGAAGGCGCCAAGGTCATGCCGTGGAAGAGCGCGGCGACTTCCTCGCAGACAGCGCCCGCGTCCAAGTCGGCCAAGTCATCCAAGTCATCCAAGTCGTCTGCATCCGAATCGCCTTCCGCGTCTGCGTCGCAATCGGCTTCGGCGTCTGCCAGCGAGTCCGAGTCGGCATCCGCGTCCCCGTCGGACTCGCAGTCCCCCTCGACTTCCCCGTCGCAATCGCAGACGCCGGCTGCCGCCGCGAATCTGACCACCCAGGTGCGTGTCGTCAACGGTACAAAGAAAACCGGGTATGCGGCCACTCAGGCGTCCGTGCTCCAGAAGGCCGGGTACACCAATGTCGTCGCCGCCAACCCGTCCGGCAGCCTGCCGGCCGGATCGGTGGTGTGGTATCAGAACGAGGCTGATGTGGCGACGGCGCAGGATGTCGCAGCCAAACTCGGTATCTCCAATGTCCGTCAGGTATCCAACTTGTCTGCGCCGGTTGTGGTTGTGCTCATGAACTAGCGTTCGGCGTTTCTTTGCTTGCCGTCGCTACAATAGGGCACCAGATGGGCAGTGCCGGCGTGTATGGGGCGTCGGACTGGTCCCATGCAAGGGATGATCGATATGGCGCAAGGCACAGTAAAGTTTTTCAATGCCGGCAAGGGGTATGGCTTCATCGCTCCTGACGAGGGAGGGGAAGATGTGTTCGTGCATTATTCCGTAATCCAACAGGAGGGCTTCAAAAAGCTTGATGAAGGCGACCGTGTTGAATATGAGGTTGAGCATGGTCCGAAAGGCTTCCAAGCCACTACGGTGACCAAGCTGTGAATCTCTCCTGTCTGGTATGCAGGCGTCCCCGAATGGGGCGCCTGTTTTGGTATTCCGAGGCCGGTCGATGCCGGTTTCGGGGGAATCATCGTGCCCGCGACATCGTCCGGTATGCCGTTCATGGATTCATGACAGGGGACGCCCGTCATGCGTGTCTGATGACGCGATGCCACGCATTCGCGATCCTGTCCCATGCGCATGCCCAAACCGTCTGCCGACGCTGAGCCCGTCGTCAGTGTCGGCAGAAGCGGAGGAGTCGTTCCGTCGATGGGCTTGCGCGATGGTGCGTAACGGTCGGATGGTTCCCATGTGCGTGCGTTCTCCCGCTGGTTGTAATCGACACGCTTTTCATGCCAACAGCGCAATACCGAGGACGATGTTGGCACTCGAGGGCTGAGAGTGCTAATCTCCCAATTAGCACTCGGAAGCCGAGAGTGATAACCGGCAGCTGACGGTCGGCATACTTTGGGCATCGGGTGGAAGACCATACTGTGTAGCCATATGTGGAGGAACAATGGCAAAGATCATTGCATACGACGAGGAAGCTCGCCAGGGAATGCTTGCGGGTCTCGACAAGCTCGCCAACACCGTCAAGGTCACGCTCGGTCCGAAGGGCCGCAATGTCGTGCTCGACAAGACCTATGGCGCTCCGACCATCACCAACGATGGCGTCTCCATCGCCAAGGAAATCGATCTTGAGGAGCCGTATGAGCGTATCGGCGCCGAACTGGTCAAGGAAGTCGCGAAGAAGACCGACGACGTCGCAGGCGATGGCACCACGACCGCTACCGTGCTCGCCCAGTCCCTGGTGCATGAAGGTCTGAAGAACGTGGTCGCCGGTTCCAACCCGATCGCCCTGCGTCGCGGCATCGAAAAAGCCGCCGATGAGATCGTCAAGGAACTGGTTGCCTCCGCCAAGGATGTGGAAACCAAGGACCAGATCGCCGCCACCGCAACGATTTCCGCTGCCGATCCTGAAGTCGGCGAGAAGATCGCCGAGGCACTCGACAAGGTCGGCCAGGATGGCGTCGTGACCGTCGAGGACAACAACCGCTTCGGTCTGGACCTCGAGTTCACCGAGGGCATGCGTTTCGACAAGGGCTATATCGCCCCGTACTTCGTCACCAACGCCGACGACCAGACCGCAGTGCTGGAGAACCCGTACATCCTGCTCACCTCGGGCAAGGTGTCCAGCCAGCAGGACATCGTTCACCTGGCCGACCTGGTCATGAAGAGCGGCCGTCCGCTGCTGATCGTGGCTGAGGACGTCGACGGTGAAGCGCTGCCGACCCTGATCCTCAACAAGATTCGTGGCACCTTCAACACGTGCGCAGTCAAGGCTCCTGGCTTCGGCGATCGCCGCAAGGCCATGCTGCAGGATATGGCTATCCTCACCGGTGGCCAGGTCGTCTCCGATGAGCTGGGCCTGAAGCTTGATTCCATTGACATGGACGTGTTCGGCACCGCTCAGAAGGTCATCGTCTCCAAGGATGAGACCACCATCGTCTCCGGCGGCGGTTCGAAGGAAGACGTGGCTGCCCGCGTCGCCCAGATTCGTTCCGAGATCGAGAACACCGATTCCGACTACGATCGCGAGAAGCTCCAGGAGCGTCTGGCCAAGCTCGCCGGCGGCGTGGCCGTCATCAAGGTTGGCGCCGCGACCGAAGTCGAGGCCAAGGAACGCAAGCATCGCATCGAAGACGCCGTGCGCAACGCGAAGGCCGCTGTCGAAGAGGGCCTCGTGCCCGGCGGCGGTGTGGCGCTCGTGCAGGCTGCCAAGAAGGCCGAGAAGAGCGAGGCTCTGGCTTCTCTGACCGGCGAAGAGGCCACTGGCGCCGCTATCGTCTTCCGTGCCGTCGAAGCTCCGATCAAGCAGATCGCCGAGAACTCCGGTGTCTCCGGTGACGTGGTCTTCAACAAGGTGCGTGAGCTGCCGGAAGGCCAAGGCTTCAACGCCGCCACCAACACCTTCGAAGACCTGATGGCCGCAGGCGTCACCGACCCGGTCAAGGTCACCCGCTCCGCACTGCAGAACGCGGCTTCCATCGCCGGCCTGTTCCTGACCACCGAGGCTGTGGTGGCCAACAAGCCGGAGCCGAAGACCGCGGCTCCTGCCCAGGGCGCTGACATGGGCTACTGATCGCCGGTATCGGTAGACTGCTCGTCTCACCTCATGCACGAGGGGTGTCAACGGTATTGCCGTTGGCACCCCTCGTTTGTTGTGCTCCGCGGATGCCGACGTGTGCGATTGCCGCATTCCACGCGCGCCGGGAGCGTCAGGCGAGCGTCAGGAGAGTGTGAACAGTCTCGACGCTTGCGCTTCAGCGTCCGCATAGACAGCTGATGCTTGGGTCAGGGATTGGCCGATCGCTTCAAGCGAAGCATCCATCTGTTGTTGAGCTGCCCGCCACTGCTGGATGACTCCGGCGAACTGACTTGATGCGGAGCCGCTCCACACACTTTGCAACCCTTCAAGATTCGCGTACATGCCTTGCACGGCTTGTCGGATTTGCTCGATGGATGAGCGCACCGCTGCGCTCGATGACTGGATTTGTTCACTGTCAACGCGGTATTGTGGCATGATTGTCCTTTCTATCGCCGTCATAGGACGGTTCTGGCATGGTTGGTGCAGACCGGAGGCTTCTGCCGCTTTTGGCGAAACCGGCCGCTACAGTGGAGCCTATGCGGTTGTTGAATAGGTCTCACGTTCACACGGGAAATGTGGTCAGAAGATGGGAACGCTTGCGCGTCCGGGCAACAGGGGCGGTGTTACCGGCACTCCGACGGTTCATTATGGTGCCGCTGCTTGTGGCATGCGTTGCCACCATCGCGTATCCTACGTTCGTATGGGCCGATGACGCGTCCAACGCGAGCCCGTCGGTTTCGGCGTCGGCATCGTCATCAGACGCGGATTCCTCATTAGGGGCCACACTGAGTACGGATATCACCGATCCGAACAACCTGCTCGGCGACAACGTGACCGCTGTCACTGACGCCATCGCGAAAACCAAGAAGAAGTACGGTGTTGCCGTACGTCTGCTCTATCTGAATACGTTCACCACCGCCAGCACCAAAGACGATCCGACCACGTGGGCGAGCAAACTGTTGCAATCGACGGATCCCTCACCCAACACTGTCATGCTTGCGGTTGCCAGCCAGGATGGCAATCTCGTGGTGGCCGTATCCAACAATTCAGAACGATGGCTGGCCAGTCAGGCGACCGTCGACGAACTGTCCGCCGCCGCCCAGGAGCCGCTCGCCAAGAAAGGTACTCCTGACTGGTCCGGATCCGCGATCGCGATGATGAACAAAATCGGGGAAATCAAGGAAACCTCGACATCGCGCAGCGCGAAGGTGGCGTCGACACTCATTTTTGTGGGCGTGGCCGTGCTGATGGCGGCATTGATCATCGTCATCGTCGTTCTCGCCCGGAACGCTCGCGGCGCCCACAGCCGTGGTGGCAAACAACATCGCGCGCGACAGGCCAGGAGCAGACAGATGGCGAGAACCTCCGCAGCGCGTCATGATGGGCAAGAGATTGACGAATATCACCAGTACGCACAGAATGACGGGTCCGCTGATTCTTCTTACAGTGAAGCATCGAACGATGGCGGTGCGGTAGGTGAGACGACGCAAGTCATTGATGTCGAAGCGTATCTGAAACGATTTGCCCAGCAAGACACAGGACATTCTCAGGAAACTCGAAGAGAAAAGAGGAATGCTGGACGACATGAGCAAAACAATTGAAGCATCCATCGTAGTTGTCGATGACGAGCCGTCCATTCGCGACCTGCTAGTCGCCTCGTTGCATTTCGCTGGATTCGAAGTGAACACCGCCGCCTCGGGCTCGGAGGCGATTGAAGTCATTGAGAAGGTGCACCCCGATCTGATCGTCCTTGATGTCATGCTCCCGGATATCGACGGATTCACCGTGACCCGCCGCATCCGTCAGGAAGGCATTGACGCGCCGGTACTGTTCCTCACTGCGCGCGACGACACCCAAGACAAGGTCATGGGATTGACCGTCGGCGGTGACGATTACGTGACCAAACCGTTCAGCCTGGAGGAGGTGGTGGCACGGATTCGCGCGATTCTGCGCCGCACCAGCCATCAGGAGGCCGAAGACCCGATCATCCGCGTCGGCGACCTCGAAATCAACGAGGACTCCCACGATGTGACGCGTGCCGGCGTGCAAGTCGATTTAAGCCCCACCGAATACAAGCTGTTGCGCTACCTGATGGACAACGAAGGCCGTGTACTGTCCAAAACGCAGATTCTCGACCATGTCTGGCAGTACGACTGGGGTGGGGACGCGGCGATTGTCGAATCGTATATCTCCTATCTGCGCAAGAAAGTCGACGGCGTCATGGTCGAAGACGAAAACGGCAATAAGCATAAGGTAACCCCGCTTATCGAAACCAAGCGTGGTATCGGCTACATGATTCGTGCGCCGAAGGCCCCGTCGAAGAAAGACGCCTGATGCGAGTCGAACAAGACACGCACCGGCCCGAATCCCCGCAAAGTGCCCAGACCGCAAGCGGGGATTCCGCGTCGACGCCGCAGCCAGCGCCGCCTGATGCTACGGCGGATACCGGCAGGCGTCTGCCCAAACCGCTTGCCGCGGTGGTGCGCGGATGCAGCGGCATGCACACCATGGTTGCCCGACGTCTGGATGCCGTTCCGCTCAGCACGAAACTGCTCGCGTGCATGATGGTGTTGTTGACGGTTTGCGCCGCGGGTATCACGTTCTCCATCCGTGAGCTCGTCGGCTCATATCTGCTGCAGAAGACCGACACCCAGCTTGCCGAACAAGCGCAGCTCGTCTACGACAATATCGATGTCCTGCGCAGCAAAGACAGCAGTGAACAAGGCAGTGTGGGCCCCAACGATTATTTCATGCAGATCCGCGACACGGATAACCGCATCCTCAATACGCCGTTGGTGCCGGTGATGCGTGAAGACGTGATATCCGTGCCTCGTCTGCCGGCTAACGGATCGATGGGGAACGTGAACATCGGCGAACCGTTCACCACATCCGCTGAAGTGCGTACCGCCAACAATTCTTCGGTCAGCCGCAGCACCCTGCAGGCGGCGAACGCGCCATGGCGTGTGCTCGCGCTGTCATGGGGGAAGAAAACCGCTGACGGCGGGGCGCAGATCCAAGGGGTCATCTATATCGGCTTGTCGCTGAGCGACCAGATCGATACAGTGAACACGCTGACCAAATACTGCACGTTGGTGAGTATCGCCATTGTACTGATCGGTGCTGTTATCGCCATGATTGTCATCCAAAGCACGCTTGCCCCGCTCAAACGGATCGAGAAGACCGCCGCCAAAATCGCCGCGGGTGATTTGAGCCAGCGTGTTCCGAGCGCCCCAGAGAATACGGAAGTGGGTTCTCTCGCGGCTTCACTGAACACGATGCTTGCTCGTATTGAGCGCAGTTTCCATGAGCAGCAGGAGACGACGGAGAAAATGAAGCGTTTCGTCTCCGACGCCAGCCACGAGTTGCGTACTCCACTCGCCGCAATCCACGGGTATGCGGAACTGTACACATTGCAGCGTGATATGCCGGGGGCTTTGGAGCGTGCCGACGAATCCATCAGTCATATTGAGGCGTCAAGTGCGCGAATGACGGTCCTCGTGGAGGATTTGCTCTCGCTGGCCCGTCTTGATGAGGGGCGCGGCATCGATGTCACCCAACAGGTGCCGATCACGTCACAGCTCAATGATGCATGCGATGATCTGCACGCCTTGGATCCTGAACGCGGTATCACCAAGGGGGTGTTGCAGCTGCGTCATGGCGGCGAACAGCAGGGGACATGGCTTGCGTTCGACGAACAGGATCTTCCGCATATCACATTGACCGGTGACGGGTCGAGACTTCGACAGGTGATTACCAATATCGTGGGCAATATTCACCGGTATACTCCCTCAGATTCGCCGGTGGAAGTCGGGGTGAGCGTGCTGCCGGCGTCGATGACCCCCAAGCAGCTTGCCTCGCTGGCTTCGAATGGCAAAGGGCTGACATCCTTCTTGGAAGCGGCGGAAGTCGGACAGAGTCTGGGCACTGGCGTGCCGTACGCGGTGATTCGTTTCATCGATCACGGGCCGGGTGTGCCGGAAGCGTCACAATCGCAGATTTTCGAACGCTTCTATACGGCAGACCCGTCGCGGGCGCGGCAGAAAGGCGGTACCGGCCTTGGCATGGCAATCGCCCAGTCCGTAGTCAAAGCGCACCGCGGTCTGATCAGCGCCACTACGACCCCGGGAGGCGGATTGACGCTTACGGTCGTACTGCCGTTGGATCCCAAGCAGACCACCATCCCGCCTGCGCCAGAATGCGCTGCCGCAGCATCCGGGACGGCGACAAACGGTCGGGGCAGGAAACCGAAAAATGACCGACGGCGCAAAGACAACCAACACCAAGTCAGAAAGAAGTGACATTGCGCACAGCTGATACGCCTTGTCATGCGGTACACTGATAAGCTGGTTTACATGCGGCGGGCGCAGCCTGCCTTGGTATGGAGTTTGAGAGGTGCGGATATGCCCACGGGACGGGTACGTTGGTTTGATGCGAACAAGGGGTATGGTTTCATTATCGCCGATCAGGGCAAGGATGTGTTCCTGCCGGCGACCGCCCTGCCGCAGGGGGTCACCACGTTGCGTAAAGGCGCGAAGGTGGAGTTCTCCGTTGTGGACGGCCATAAGGGACCACAGGCGATGGGGGTTAAGCCCATCGCCTCGGCGCCGTCTTTGGTCAAAGCGACCCGGCCGAAGCCGGACGATATGGCCGCCATTGTTGAAGATCTCATCAAACTGCTTGACAAAGCGGGCAACGACCTGCGCCGCCATCATTACCCGTCGCCGACGGACAGCAGGAAGCTGGCTACGGTCATGCGCGCGGTCGCCGATGATTTCGACGTACAGGATTGATGAATGACTATGGACTTGGAAACATCGCAGCAGGACGACAGCCAGCGTATACAGGTCACGCCGCAGGCGTTGGCGCGTTCCATCGCCCAGACCGTGGCTGACGAGCCTGATCAGGTCGGG
>Ga0256406_1005186_pt1 | contig 14145 bp, 12 predicted proteins | sample RumenRJG_03DNA_FD_185986 | JGI IMG/M metagenome (GOLD analysis project Ga0256406, IMG submission 185986) | Bovine rumen microbial communities from Lethbridge, Alberta, Canada - RJG_03 | ecosystem: Host-associated > Mammals > Digestive system > Stomach > Rumen | place: Canada: Alberta | collected...
ATCTGAATGGCTCGGCAAACATTCTGAGAAAAGCCATACCGGACGCTTTTGAAAGAGGGATAGAACCTGATTTCAGAAATATAAGGGCATATTATCATCCTGATCTGAAACTGGCATAAAAGCAGTGCGGGCAGAACCGCATATGGGACCGTGAATGCCCCGCTGTACGGAACGGTAAACTGTTCCGCCTGCAGAAAATGAAGCCATGCGTAACTTTCCGCATCAGCGGATAAGTCAGACATGGTAATTCACTTATTTCAAGTCTTCCCCATTGCTGGCAATCACCTTCTGATACCAGTAATAAGAATCTTTGACAGAACGCTTGAAGCTTCCCTGACCATGGTTATCGGCATCCACATAGATCTGACCATATCTCTTGGCCATCTCACCTTCACCATTGGATACCATATCCACACAGCCCCAGTACAGATAGCCCATCAAATCAATACCGTCAAGTTCCACCGCATCCTTCATCGACTGAATATTGACGCGCATGTAGTCAATCCGATAGTCATCATGCACTGTGCCATCTTCAAACTTGTCATTCCAGCCAATACCGTTCTCTACGCAGAACAGCGGGCAGTGATAGCGGTTGTGGAAGATGTTCAGGGCAATGCGCAGACACTGCGGATCTGTTCCCCAGCCCCAGGCATTGGTCTTCAGATACGGGTTAGCTACCTTGCCGTCACCTGATCCGCCATTGCCTTCACCAGCCAGTGCATCTTTATGTGTTGTATACGTATTGGATCCATAGCAGGAGAACGACAGGAAATCACAGACACCCTTCTTCAGAATCTCCTGATCACCAGGCTGCTCCGGCAGGACAATGCCCGCTCTCTTATAGGCAAGCAGCTTATAGGCAGGATATTCACCAGTCATCTGTACATCAGAGAATGACAGTGTATTGTTCTGTCTTTCGGCTGCCAGCAGCTGATCATACGGATCAGCAGTCAGGCCATAAGAAGGCCCGAACGCAAGCATCATGCCAACCTTGATGTCCGGATGTTTTTCATGGGCTGCAATCACTGTCTTGGCCGAAGCCAGAAACTGATGATACGCCGCATTGGCAATATTCTGAGGATCCGCATGGATCAGACCGGCTGCCACATAGGGTGCTTCCTCTACCAGATTAATCTCATTGAAAGTCAGATAATACTTCACTTTTCCGGCAAAACGGTCAAACAGTGCAGTTGCGTATTTAACAAACAGATCCACCAGTTTCCGGTCATTCCAGCCATTGCACTGCTGGGCAAAGATCAGCGGTGTCTCATAGTGATGCAGTGTAATCAGCGGCTCAATGCCATACTTTCTGCACTCATCCACCACATTCTCATAGAAGCGCAGTCCTTCTTCATTCACTTCCCCTTCCGGATCCGGGAACACTCTGCTCCACTTCACTGAGAAGCGCAGGCACTTGAAACCCTCTTTTGCCATCAGGGCAATATCCTCTTTGTAATGATGATAGAAATCTGAGGCAATGTGGCTTGGATAGTAATACTTCGGATCATCCAGCTCACATGGCACAGCACCCTGTGGCAGATGGCGCTCCGGTGACCCAAAGCAAAGCGGCGTAGAACCAGTTGTACCATCCGGCTTGCGCCATGTCACCTGACGTCTGACCGTGTGAGAACCATTGGTCATCACATCACCTGTGCAAAGAGCCGCATTGCCCTCATGCACACCACCCTCATACTGATTGGCAGCTGTTGCGCCGCCCCAAAGAAAATCCTTGCGAAAAGACATATAATCTCCCTTTCTATGTTCAAGCGCGTTTCGCACTCATGTTACTTCTATAATACAGCCAGGTTGCGATCATGCACACTAATAATGGCAATAACAGCGACATCAGCAAAGAACCAGGCAGTGACCCTGTCAGCACGCCATTGCCGGCAAGTGCCTTGAGAATCACACACACATACATTGCTGCGCTGACTGCCACAAAGCAATAGAAACTGACCGTCTCTCTGGCAATGATATGATGCAGATCTTTCTCCAGATAGCCAAGATGCCGCATCGTCTGGAAGTATTTTTTCCGGTTCAGAGCTTCCGTGCCAAAGCGGAACAAAATGGCCAGTGACAGCAGCACATTCATCATCTGATAGGCCAGAATCATCAGGACTTTCTCCATGCTGGTAATGGATGGCGTACTCATCAAAGAAATCAATACAACCGAGCAGATCACAATCAGGACAACATTTACCTTCATGATGGAAAGATCGGTGCGGAAAAAGCCAAGTACGGCAATCTGGTTTGGCTTGTCAATTGCCTTCCTGTCCAGCCATGCACTCAATAACGGCTCAAACACATGCCTGCAGCAAAGATAAAAGCCCATCATGCCAAACAGGGCAAACACAAAGGCATCTGCCGGGGCATTGAGAATACCAAGCATCGGAGCCAGCCACAGAATCAAAGCAAACACACCCGCTGCGTCATTGGAAATCTTCGCAGCCTTTTTTGTATGAGCAATATTGAACACACTGCCCGTGGAACGGATGGACTGGCTGTTGAGCAGCGTATAGGCATTGTTGCGGTAGGCGTAGGACAGATTCAGATAGGTTGTCCAGAATACCAGTGTCAGCAGCACAAACAGCGTTGCCGATACAGCACTGCCTGAGATCGGAATGACGCACTGTGTCTGCAGCCAGGATGTCATCAGTACTTCCAGCAATGGCCGCAATGCCAATGCCAGCACAACGCCAACCGGAATGGCTAAAGCCAGCAGTAAGAACGTCTGAATCAGAAGGTAGCCAGCCAGCTGTGAAAAGCCGGCGCCGCAGATCAGCTGTACGGCAAGATCCTTTGCCTTTGTGCGGACAAAGAAGTCATTGGCGAAGAAGACATCCACCATGCACACAAAGACAGCAAAGAATGTCACATTGACGGCAAGGCCGCCCTGTGAATTGCGGAAGGTCATGCCTACTGCTGGTGAAACAGCAATACAGAAAAACAGAAAGACAAAGGCTGTTGTGAGCATAAATGTCAGCCAGTAGAAGAAGGAGCGGTAGAAATCCCGCTTCAGCGATTTCAAAGCACTGGCGAAGATCATTTCGTCAGCAGCTCCCTTGATTCTGCACTGTTGATCTCGACAATCTTTGAGAAGAACGTATCCTGATCCATGTCATTTCTCTCCAGGACAGTATCGATACTGCCATCACGGATATACAGAAGACGCTTGGCATAGGATGTAATCAGCGGATCATGGGTAACCATGATGATTGTGACACCCTGTTTATTCAGATCAGAGAAGATTTTCATCAGTTCCGCACTGTTGGCACTGTCCAGATTGCCGGTAGGCTCATCCGCGGCAATGATATTGGGATGATTGACCAGCGCACGGCAGATGGCAGCACGCTGCCTCTGGCCGCCAGAACACTCATAAGGATAATGATCCAGCAGATCCAGAATGTTCATGGACTTTGCAAGCTCTTTGACACGCTTGTCGATGGCATCCTTCTTCACATGGGCCAGTGCCAGCGGCATGGCAATATTCTCATACAATGTGTGGGTATCCAGCAGATTGAAATCCTGAAAGATAAAGCCAAGATTGGAGAACCGAAATCTGCCGATCTCATTGGCACCCATGGTGCGCACTTCCTGTCCATTGATCAGAACTTTGCCGCCGGTAGGAATATCGATGGTGGAAATATTGTTAATGAAGGTGGATTTGCCAGAGCCGGACGGCCCCATGACGGCAACGAAGTCGCCTTCGTGTACCTGTACATTAATATCATGCAGTGCTTCAAAAGCATGAGAAGTGCCTGCATTGTACACCTTCTTCATGTGAACGGCTTCCAGAACTGTTTTACTCATAGTGAAATTCTCCTGCTGCAGGCTATTATACCACCCGCCTTTCCACCAAAAAAAGCAGACATGCGCACATGTCTGCTTTCAATCGAATGCTTACTTAACGATGTCCTTGAGTGCCTTGGCAGCCTTGAACTTCGGGGCCTTGCTTGCCGCAATCTCAATCTTTTCGCCAGTTGCCGGATTAACACCCTGACGGGCAGCTCTCTCTGCAACTTCGAACTTGCCGAAGCCGGAGATGGAAACCTCACCGCCGTCCTTCAGTGTTTCTGCAATTGCATCAAATGCTGCTGTGACAGCATCAGCAGCCTGCTTCTTTGTCAAACCCGCAGCTTCAGCGACCTTGTCTGCTACATCCTTCTTTGTTGCGGTAAAAATACCCTTTGCCATATGATAAAACTTCCTCCTTTTATGGTCTTCTCCTATTCTATACAGGACATTTCTCTCTTGCAATCACTAAATTTAACACTTGGACTGTCAACGTGCCACAGTGATTCAGTACTGTTCAGGATTGAATTTGGCATACAGCCATCACGCCGCAGTGCCTTTGCTCTGATTAATGAAGGACATGATACTGCCGGTATTAACATACAGCTGCGCTCCTTCAGAGCTCTCCACCACCATCGTCGGTGCCTGCAGAATGCCATACTTCCGGGTCAGATCCTTGTTCTCCAAAGCATCCTTGATCTCATAGTCCACATGATGCTCATCCAGGAACTTCTCAATGATCCTGCAGTTCGGGCAGGTCGGCGTAGTAAACAGCAGATACTTCTGGGCAGAGCTGCTGTTAACAGGTTTCGTTTCTTCCACCCTGACAGCCGGCTGCTGATCTTCCTTGAAAGATGTGCAGGAAGTGATGCCATCCACTGCATATGTCTTTCTGTCCTTGAACTCCTGTGCCTTGCCGGCATTCCAGTTCTTCACCGGACGGTAGTATCCGGTAATACGCGAATACACTTCCGTCGGCTTACCGCAGACCGGGCACTTCCAGACTTCACCCGAGATGTAGCCATGCTGGGCACACACGCTGTAGGTAGGTGAAATCGTATAGTATGGCAGCCGGTAATTCTGGGCGATTTTTCTGACCAGAACAGCCGCCGCATGCCAGTCGCTCAGCCGCTCGCCAAGGAAGGCATGGAACACCGTGCCGCTTGTATACAGCACCTGCATGTCATCCTCAATATCCAGCGCCGCAAAGATATCATCCGTGCAGCCAACCGGCAGATGGGTACTGTTGGTATAGTATGGCGTACCCGCATCATTGGCTGTCATGATATCCGGATACTTTTCCTTGTCATGACGGGCAAGACGGTAAGCCGTACTCTCTGCCGGGGTCGCCTCCAGGTTGAACAAAGCACCATACTGTTCCTGATAATCAGACAGACGGTCACGCATATGATTCAGCACATCAATGGCAAAGGCTTTTGTCTCCGGATGGGTCAGATCTTTGCGCAGCCACTTTGCATTGAGGCCGACCTCATTCATGCCGACCAGGCCAATGGTCGAGAAGTGGTTGTTAAAGGTGCCAAGATACCGTTTGGTGTATGGATAGAGACCTGCATCCAGCAGCTTGGTAATGACTTTCCGCTTGGTATCCAGACTGCGTGCACTCAGATCCATGATGTGATCCAGACGGGCATAGAAATCATTCTCATCTTTGGCAAGATACGCAATTCTAGGCAGATTGACCGTGACGACGCCAATCGAGCCCGTGCTTTCACCAGAGCCAAAGTAGCCGCCGCTCTTTTTACGCAGTTCACGCAGATCCAGACGCAGCCGGCAGCACATCGAACGCACATCCGAAGGCTTCATATCACTGTTGATATAGTTGGAGAAATACGGCGTGCCATACTTGGCAGTCATCTCAAACAGCAGACGGTTGTTCTCGGTATCACTCCAGTCAAAATCCTTTGTAATGGAATAGGTTGGAATCGGATACTGGAAGCCTCTGCCATTGGCATCACCCTCAATCATGGTCTCAATGAAGGCCTTGTTCACCATATCCATTTCCTTCTTGCAGTCCCTATAGCAGAAGTCCATCGGCTTGCCGCCGACAATGGCAGGCTGATCCGCCAGATCCTCCGGCACGGTCCAGTCCAGCGTAATATTGGTGAATGGAGCCTGGGTCCCCCAGCGGGATGGCGTATTGACCCCATAAATGAAAGACTGAATATCCTGCTTGACTTCCTTATAGGACAGATGGTCCACTTTTACAAACGGTGCCAGGTACGTATCAAAGCTCGAGAACGCCTGCGCACCAGCCCACTCATTCTGCATGATGCCAAGGAAGTTGACCATCTGGTTGCACAATGTACTGAGATGCTTGGCTGGCGCAGAGGTAATCTTGCCTTCGACACCGCCAAGACCTTCCTGAATCAGCTGCTTCAAAGACCACCCGGCGCAATACCCCGTTAACATGCTCAGATCATGAATATGAATATCGCCAGACCGATGGGCATTGGCAATCTCATCATCATAGACCTCAGACAGCCAGTAGTTTGCCGTGATCGCACCGGAGTTGGACAGAATCAGGCCGCCCACAGAATACGTGACAGTACTGTTCTCCTTGACACGCCAGTCCAATGCCTTCAGATAATTGTCCACCAGCTTCTTGTAGTCCAGGGTTGTATTCTGGATATTGCGCAGATTCTCATGCTGGCGGCGGTACAGGATGTAGGCCTTAGCCACATCCGCATAGCCGGCATCTGACAGCACTCTCTCCACACTGTCCTGAATGTCTTCCACACCAATCAGATGATCATGCACCTTGGGGGCAAAATTGCTTGTCACCCGCAATGCAATCAGATCGATCACATCATCCGCATACGGCTTATTGCAGCCATCAAAAGCCTTCTTCACCGCATTCCTGATCTTGTCCAGATCAAAATCGGCAATCTTGCCATCACGTTTAACGACTCTGTACATCCGTTTCTCCTTTCACCCCACGAAGTTCTGTCTGGGGAATCATTGTTCTCACTGCTTCACAAAGTTCTTCCATCTGCCGGGCATCATAGCCGTGGTACCCTTCCTGAATCAAAGTCCCGCTGTCATGAAACTGCTGCAGATAATAATGCTTTGCACCACGGATCCATGAGGCCGCGGCCAGCAGATCCTCTTTGTCATGCAACTCCCTGACAACCGTTGTACGAAACTCATAGTCCACATGTCCTGCCAGCAGATAGGAAACACTTTCCTCGATTCGATCCATCTGGAACACCGCCTCCTGCATGCCGCAGGTCATGGCATACTTTTCTTTACAATTCTTCAGATCCATGGCGACATAATCCACCAGTCCTGACTGCACTGCTTCTTTCAGCTTCTCTGGCTCATAGCCATTGGTATCCAGCTTGACCAGGAAGCCCATGTTCTTGATCTTCTCCATAAAGGGAAGAAGGTCAGGCTGCACCAATGGTTCCCCGCCCGAGATACATACACCATCCAGAATGCCTTTGCGCCTGCCAAGGTAAGTAAAAATCTCATCCGGATTCACAAAGGAATAATCTTCTGGCACAAACACAAGATCCCGGTTGTGGCAGAACGGACACTTGAAACTGCAGCCAGCGGTAAATACCGTTGCGGCAAGCCTGCCCGGATAGTCCAGCAGCGTCACTTTCTGCAGACCGCCGATCTTCAGATCATCAAACGAAGGCATCACAATGTTGTGGCTGTTCTCACATGTCTTCGCCATCATCTTTTCAAAGGCATCCCCATCAATACCGTCAAACACGGAATTGCGGTAGGCAGAGCGGAACTCATAGAGCTTGTTCATGATCTTCCCGCTCTTTTCAGTTGTGTACAGGCGCTTGACACGCTTGTCCTTCTCATCTGCCTTACTGACAACATAACCCTGATCCAGCAGTTTCTGCATCGACTTGGTCGTTGTTCCCTTGTCCACCTCAGAAATCCGGGTCACTTCCTGCATCGTGATTCCCTCATTCTCATAGATCACAAACAGAAACATCAGCTGTCCCCAGCCGATTCCATATGGCTCCAGTGCATGGTCAAAGTATTTCTGCGTATTCCGATACAGCACTGAAAGATGAATCATGAAGTTGCCCTGCTCTGCCATCACTGTCTCCCCACCCAATTAGTTGCATTTCCAACTATTACTATCATGATAATCGAATTCACCAAAAATAGAAGAGAAATGTCTGCCACTTCTTTCCCAATTCACTCACAAGGTATAATGATTCCCATGAAGCATACCTTTTCCTTCACACTGATCAGAATCTGCGCATCTGCCTGCATTTTCATCCTGCTTCTGACCGCCATTGCCTCACCGATGCCGATTTCCTTATCCCTGGCAATTGTGGCTGCCATCATCGCCGCACTGCTGTTTCTGACAAGAAATCTGCAGATACGGCCGGGATATGTTGATCATATGAGCGGTGAGAAGTTTGAAAGATACTGCCGGGCATGGTTTCACCACCGCGGCTATTTCGCCATCCGGACCACGCAGAAGACAAAAGACTACGGTGCGGATCTGATCATGCGGAAAGGCCTGCACAAAATCGTTGTACAGGCCAAACGCTATGACCGCAATATCGGTGTCTATGCCATCCAGCAGGCCATGGCAGCCAAGGCATACTACAACGCCGATAAAGCCATCGTCATCACCAACCAGTATTTCACCTACAGTGCCAGAAAGCTCGCTGAAGTTAATGATGTTCAGTTAATAGACAGAAGTGATCTGTTTCATATTCCAGGATCAAAAAAAGACTGATGCTTACATCAGCCCTTTGATCAGAATCACCAGCACAAGGATTGGCAATACAAAGCGGAAATAATATTTCAGGAAAGAAGGAATCCTGACACCTTTGCCGGTATTGGCTTCCTTCTGGTAGTTGTCAAAGCCCCATCCAAACCGATATGAGCAGAACAGCACCATCACCAGTGAACCAAGCGGCAGAAACAGGTTGGAGACCAGGAAGTCTTCGATATCCAGCACACCCTTGCCGGCGATGGTGAAGTTTGACCACACATTGAAGCCAAGCACACATGGCAGTGATGCCAGCAGGACAACAACCAGGTTGATGAAAGATGCCTTTTTGCGGGTAATGCCGAAGTTGTCAGTCAATGTCGCATTGAGGTTTTCAAAGACGGCAATGACCGTTGAGAATGATGCAAAGGACATGAACAGGAAGAACAGGGCACCCCAGAGTCTGCCAAATGCCATGTTGACAAAGACATTTGGCAAAGTGATGAAGATCAGGGATGGACCGGCATCTGCCTGTACGCCAAAGGCAGAACATGCCGGGAAGATGATCAGGCCTGAGACAATGGCCACAAAGGTATCCAGCACACAGATCCAGCCTGCTTCAGATGCCAGGGTGCGGTCTTTGCTCATGTAAGAGCCAAAGATTTCCATGGCACCAATGCCAAGAGACAGTGTAAAGAATGACTGGTTCATGGCCGCATTGATCACATTGCCAAGGCCTGCTTCTTCAGCCCTTGTCAGTGATGGCAGAAGGTAGAACTGCAATCCGGCCATGCCGCCTTTTAACGTCAGAGAATGAATGGCAAGGACAACAATCAGACAGAGCAGTGATACCATCATCACCCGGGAAATTCTTTCCAGGCCATTCTGCAGACCCTGCGCCACAATCAGGAAACCCGCAATGACTGTAATTGCCATCCACAGCGTCATCTCTGCAGGATTGGCAAGCATGGCACTGAAAACACCCGATACCGCATCCTTGCTCATGCCGGAAGTAAAAGTACCGGTCAGAAACTTGAAGAAGTAGCCAAGCATCCATCCTGAGACAGTTGTGTAATACATCATCAGAAGATAGCAGCCGATGGCACAGAACCAGCCATGGATATGAAACTTTGATCCAGGGGTTTCCAGTGTCTTGTAGCCTTTGACGGCTGACTGGCGGGAAGCACGGCCGATGGCCAGCTCCATAGTCAATACCGGAATGCCCATGATGATCAGAAACAGCAGGTAGAACAGCACAAAGATCCCGCCGCCGTTCTGTCCTGTTACAAACGGAAATTTCCAGACATTGCCGATGCCAATGGCACAGCCTGCCGAAACAAGCAGAAATCCAAGGCGGGACTGAAACTGATCTCTCTTCACAATTCTTCCCCCTCTTCCAGCTTCTTGCGATAGTCAGATAATATCACTTCAAGATCATGCAGGTTTTCCAGGGAAGACATCTTTGCCTTATACGATGCCGCATAGGGCATGCCGGTTAAAAACCACGGCGCCATGCCCCGCATCATATGCATGCCATCATGCTCCCCTTCCAGATCACACAGATTTTCTGCATACTTCCGGCAAAGAGACAGCCGCTCCTCATAGGATGGCTCTGTATATGGCCGTCCTTCTTCATGCGCAAGCAGCTCCTGCAGGAAATACGGCCTGCCAAGCAGACCTCGGCCGATCATGACCGCATCACAGCCCGTTTCTCTGCGCATCCTGTCCGCATCTGACACACTCTTGATATCGCCATTGCCAATGACCGGAATAGATACTGCTTCTTTCACCATGCGGATCCATTCCAGGTTCACGTTGCCCTGGTACATCTGGCTGCGGGTGCGCCCATGCACCGCCACCGCATCCAAGCCCGCTTCTTCCAGCCGTCTGGCAAAAGAAGCACAGTTGATGTGGCTGGCATCATAGCCTGCCCGGATCTTAGCTGTGACAGGTCGATCTGTATTGTTTTTCACAGCTTTGACAATCGCAGCGGCAAGATCCTCATCCTGCATCAGCCAGGATCCGGCATGCGACTTGAGCACCTTATGCACCGGACAGCCCATATTGATGTCGATGATGTCGCAGTCCGTATGATCACTGAGATATCTGGCAGCCTCCCCCATCGTATCCGGATCCGAGCCAAACAGCTGCAGTGATACCGGATGTTCATGAGAAGATGTGCGGCACATGTCAAAGGTCTTTGCATTGTGGTAGTGCAGTGCCTTGTCTGAGATCATCTCCGATACAACAAGACCTGCCCCAAAGTCATGACTCAACTGCCGATAGACCGGATTGGAAATACCAGCCAGCGGTGCTGCCACAAACGGATTGCTTATTCTGACACTGCCGATGTTCCACATACTTTCTCATCCACAATCTTCTCCAGCTCCTCTGGTGAATATTCATATTTTTTCCCACAGTACTGACATACAATCTCCGCCGGCTTGTTCTCTGCCACAAGTTCCTTGAGATCCTTCACTGGCAAAGTGGCAAGAGCCTCACGGTAATGATCACGCGAGCAGCCGCAGTAATACTGAATCGGCAGATGTTCCAGGATCTTCGCATCCGGGAACACAGAGAGAATCATCTGTTCCACGCTCATGTCACTGTCTGCCATCTCCGTCATCGGCTTCATCGTTTTCGCGGCATGTTCACAATATTCAATCGCATCCTCCGTGGCTTCCGGCATCAGCTGATAGATCATCCCGCCGCCTGCCTTCACTGTATTATCCGGAGAAACAAGCACGCCGACTGCCACAACACTTCTGACCTGTTCACTTAAAGCAAAATAGTACGCATAGTCATCGCCAATCTCACCAGTCTGCAGATTCACCACACCGGAAAACGGCTCTTTCAGGCCAAGATCCTTGATGACAGTCAATGTGCCATTGGTACCAACGGCCTTGCCGACATCCAGGTGGCCGTCTTTTCTAACCATGTACAGATTTGGATCACTGATAAAGCCGCGCACATGCCCGGCACCATCACCCTGTGCCAATACCGTACCAGCCGGACCATGGCCATTGAACACACTTGTGATCTTTGCCTCAGGATCCTTCAGATCACTGGCCATCAGACCAGTGACAGTCAACACACGCCCCAGGGCAGCCGCACTTGTCGGCATGCAATGGTGCGTGACACGTGCTTCCTCACACATCGCGGTTGTTCTGGCCGCATGAATGCGCACCTGCCCATCCATGGCCTCTGCAATAACAATTTCATCCTGCATCATATTAATTTCCTCTGCATTCTTTCATTCATCTTCTTCATTTTCTTCATGTCAATCTTGACCACCCTGCGGTCAGCTGTCAGAAGACCATTGCATTCGGTCTCCACATCACTCAGCTGGGTATAGATACATCCCGCAAGTCCATGATCAATGTTGGCAAGAATGTCATGTTCATACAGTGCATTGACGGCAAGATCCAGATCCCGCTTATCGCGGAACTTCCTGTAGCCAAACAGCTTGTCGGCATTGCTGTGTCCATATTCCAGATACGCATAGCCGCCAAACTCAGATAACAGCAGAATTCTCTGGTCCAGACGGGGCACATGGAAGGCATGGAAGTACACATGGCGGCTGTTGAAGTCACCGCAGCCCTGATCATGCCAGCCCGAAGCACTGTCAATCAGTCTGGTTGTATCATAGTCGGCAATATGGTCTGTGACCTGCGAGCTGTCAAACTGGCCCCAGCCTTCATTGAACGGCACCCAGGCAAAGATGGAAACACAGTTATAGAGTGTATCCAGCATTTCATCCAGTTCATGCATGTACATCTGCCGGCTGTCTTCACTCTCTCTGCCAAAGCGGCGGTAATTGCCATCGTTCATTGTACGGATGCCAATCATCGGCAGAGCCTGGTGTGTCCAGAACGAGAATGTATTTCCGCCATTAGGCATATCCTGCATGACCAGGATGCCCATCGTATCACAAAGATAATACCAGCGTCTGTTTTCCTGCTTAACATGTTTCCGCAGCATATTGAAGCCCATTGCCTTCACTGCAGACAGTTCATACTTCATTGCCTCTTCACTTGGATACGTATACATGCCATCACAGGAATAGCCCTGATCCAGCAGGCCGCTCAAAAACAATGGCTGATGATTCAAAGCAAAGCGGATATGGCCGGAACCATCGTGGCAGCTTGTAAAGGAGCGCATGCCAAAATAGCTCTGCACGTCATCATCCTCGGTCAGGATCTCAACATCATACAAAAATGGATCATTCACAGACCATGCATGGAAGTCATCCATCGGCACAACGTAATGGCCGTCTTCTGTCAGTCCTTCATGATGAAAAGAGCCATCCCGGGCACTGACAATAATGCGGGCCTGATGAAATGGACCGGCCAGTTCCAGGAATACCTGATGATGGTCAAAGTCCGGTGTGATCTTGAGATCTTCAACGGCATGCACAGGCAGCTGTTCCAGCCAGACCGTTCCCCAGATGCCAGCCGTCGGTGTATACCAGATGCCCCTGGGATTGATGCGCTGCTTGCCAAAGGCACAGACACCCTGGTCCGATGCGTCCTTGACCCTGACCATTAATGTATTCTGATATTTGATCAGATGGGTGATATCGATGGAAAATGGCGCATAGCCGCCAAAGTGGCGGCCTGCTTCGACACCATTGACATAGACAATGCATGTCTGGTCCACGGCTTCAAAGTTGAGCATCACTCTGCCTTCATCCGGTTTCCAGGCAAAATAACGCCGGTACCACAGTGTTTCACCAGGAGAAAGATTCTCATTTGTCTGACTCAGGGCACTGCCTAAAGCAAACGGCACACAGATCAGCTTCCAGCCATCCGGAACGGTATCCTGATTTCCATTCACAATCTGATATTCCCACATGCCATTGAGATTCAGCCACTGTTTGCGGCGAAACTGCGGGCGAGGATATTCCGGCAGCGGATGATTCACATCCAGTGCTTCTCCCCATTGACTCAATACCGTCATCCCCATCACTTCCTTTTATTCACAAGCAGAATGCGCAGGGCAGCACAGCCATGCACGATCAAAGCATACAGCACAATCTTTGTCTGCATATTGCTTGCGGCCACAGAGCGCGTCACGGCAAAGCTGTAACCAACGCAGATCACAAATGACACAGTACACATCACGATCTCAGCAAGCCACGGAATCATCCCTTTTTTATCAATCGTATCCAGCACCCCCGGCAGCATCATCCCGATGACAACCGTCAGAAAGAACGGCATTGTCCAGAATGCATACTCAGAACGGATCATGCCAAAAAGCACCACCACAGCCATGCCCATGCCAGTGCCGATGCCTAACAGAACACTGAAAATCTTCGCTTTTTTTGTTTGATTATCCATGCCACCCATTATAGCAAATCATGACAAAAGGACAGAATGACCAGCACATATTGCCAAAGGATTCCTCCTTTCTGTCAGTCTTACTGTCAGTCTTTCTGTCAGTCTTTCTGTTTGTCAGAATAACTGGTTTTTCCAGCAGATATTTACCTGGGCATCATCATCCTTCAATGATTTCCAATAGGGTAGAGTGAGCCGCGTTAGCGGCTCGACCCTCCCGTTGCACCGTACGTACGGTTTTCCGTATACGGCGCTACGTTTGTATTTACTTACGATTATTGAGGTAGTATTCCAACGGGTTGACCA
>Ga0256406_1005188_pt1 | contig 14138 bp, 13 predicted proteins | sample RumenRJG_03DNA_FD_185986 | JGI IMG/M metagenome (GOLD analysis project Ga0256406, IMG submission 185986) | Bovine rumen microbial communities from Lethbridge, Alberta, Canada - RJG_03 | ecosystem: Host-associated > Mammals > Digestive system > Stomach > Rumen | place: Canada: Alberta | collected...
CCTATGAGCTTGCCTTCCTTGTCAACAACTGGCAATTTCTCGATTTTATAGGTTTGGAGTATTTTGGCAGCTTCCTCAAGGTTGGTGGTTGAATTGGTCGTGACAAGATGGTCCTTGGTCATCACCTCATCGATTTTGCGCTCCATGTTGTCTTCAAAACGCAGGTCACGATTGGTGACAATGCCCACCAGTTTCTTGTTTTCATCGACCACAGGGATTCCACCTATGTGATACCCCTTCATTATCTTGAGGGCATCAATGACACGGCTGCCACGCTTGATGGTTACAGGGTCATAGATCATGCCGTTTTCGGCACGTTTCACAGTGTGCACTTGACGAGCTTGCTCGTCGATGCTCATGTTCTTGTGTATAACGCCGATTCCTCCCTCGCGAGCAATGGCAATGGCAAGTCCCGATTCGGTCACAGTATCCATGGCTGCCGAAATCAGTGGCACGTTCAACGTGATATTGCGAGAAAAACGAGTCTGCAATTTCACATCTTTAGGCAACACTTCAGAGTAAGCAGGAATAAGGAGGACATCGTCAAAGGTGAGTCCTTCCATTTTTACACGATCAGCAATAAATGACATATATATAGTTGTTAAAAAATGAATTCCCAATGCCTGGAAGCAGTTCAAGGCTACACTGTAGCGAGTGACACTGCATCATTTATTGCGCACAAATTTACACATTTTTCTGGGAATTACCATAGGCCAAACTTAAATTTTACTCCACATGCACACACTTTTTACGCACTACCGCCCTGTGACACAAAGCACAAGGCGGGTCCAACCTGAGACAAAGATGCGCAATAAGCCATTTGGCAGTATAATAAATAACAGCATAATGGCGTTTTAAACAAAAAAGAAGCGTTATGAAAGTATTGTTGATCAACGGCAGTCCGCATGTGAAAGGATGCACGGCCACTGCACTCGAAGAGGTTGCCCACACCTTAAATAAATGTGGCATCGATACCAAGACATCGTGGATAGGTGCACGCCCCATTTCGGGCTGTGTCGCGTGCAACCAATGCCGAACGACGGGACAATGCGTATTTAACAACGACATGGTCAATATCGTAGCTGCCGAGGCGAGTGAGTGCGACGGCTTCGTCTTTGGCTCCCCTGTGTATTATGCCAGCCCAAATGGCACGTTGCTCTCATTTATGGACCGCTTGTTTTATTCGGCAGCCGAAAAACTGGAGTTCAAGCCTGCAGCGTGCATAGTAAGCTGTCGCCGTGGCGGCGCTACTGCATCATTTGACGTCATCAACAAGTATTTTTCAATCAACAACATGCCCATTGTCACGTCGCAATACTGGAACCAGGTGCATGGCAACACTCCCGACGAGGTGAGGCAGGATGCCGAAGGCTTGCAGACCATGCGCACACTGGCCCGCAACATGGCATGGATGCTCAATTGCATAGAGGCAGGAAAGGCTCAAGGGTTGAATCATCCAGAGCTGGAGCCATGGCAGAACACCAACTTCATAAGATGAGCTTGTGCACACCGCTTGGCGTGTATACCCAGCATACACGATTCACTCCTCCCGCCCCCCTCCTTCGACCGTCAAGCTCGGGAAGGAGGATTTTTTCTTGCAATTCTGAGCTATTGCTTGCCAAAATTCCGTAATTTTGCAGAAAAAATACACACAACAAGATTACAACAGCAAGCAAATGCACTTCACAATACAATCTCAATCTATAAAGCTACTCTCGGGAGCATTGATATTTTTGGCAATTGCCCTCACGCTTGCGAGCAGCTGCACGGGCAGCTCTCGTCACTCCAAGGGCAAATCGGGCGACACCGCCGCCCAAACACAACAAGAAGCGCCGTTCTATTTCGACGACTATCAAGATGTACAGCTCGCCGCGGCACAGAAATGGGGCATTACTCCCATAGCCAGCCGCGACACCGATTTCACCAAGATTCCCCAACTGGAGAAAATCGAGTCGTGCGACCTGTACACCGTCGAGTACTTGTCGCACTCGGTTCCCTACCTCACCCATCACGCCAAGGCACTGCTCGACACGATTGCCAAGGCCTTTCAGGACTCGCTGGCAGCCCGTCATGTGAGAATCGAAAAAATCATTGTCACCTCGGTCACGCGCACCATGGACGACGTGAAGCGCTTGCAACGCGTCAACAGCAATGCCGTGTCGCAATCGTCGCACTGCTACGGCACCACATTTGACATAGCGCACAACAACTTCTATGCCGTAAACAAAGAGGGGGAAGAGCTACCCTATAGCGAGCAGAAACTGATATTAGGCCACGTGCTCTACAGGCTGCGCATGCAACACAAGTGCTGGGTGCTCGTCGAGGAGCGGCAACCGTGTTTCCACGTCACAGTGAATTACTAACATTGTGTGTGTGTCCTCGAAATAACGCGAGGCAAGCAGAAAACTGCACAGCTGCGCTCAGGCATCACTATCCTGCTGTGGCTTGACCAACAACGCGCTCAACTCATACAGAATGTAAATGGGCATGAACACGATGGCGAGTGTGAAGGGATCGCCAGTGGGAGTGATGACTGCGGCCAGGACGAGCAAAACCACTACCGCGTGCCTGCGGTATTTCTTGAAAAAATCCCGATGCAGAATACCAAACTTGCCTAAAACCCATGCCAGCAACGGGAGTTCAAACACAAGACCCATAATAAAAATCATCATGAGGAAAGTGTCCATGTAACTGTCGAGCGAAATCTGGTTGGGGACCATCTGGCTCACATGATAGTCGGCAAGGAACCTCAAGGTAATAGGGAAAACAATGAAATACCCCACCATCACCCCGAGCAGAAACATCACGAGGCCCAACCCGAAAGCTATCTCAAAGCCGCGTTTCTCATTGGGATACAGTGCAGGGCTTACAAAGGTCCATAGCAGGTAGAGCAAAACAGGAAAGGTGAGCACCAGTGCAAACCAGAAGGCCGACGACATGTGAATGAAGAATTGAGACGCGAGCTGAATGTTGATCAGGTGCACTTGAAATCCCTGAGTGGAGAAGTCGGGAACAAAAGGCAAACCCGTTGTGATTTTTTCGAAAACACGGTATAGTATGAAATCTCCCCTGCACGGCGCCAGAATCACATTGTCAAAAATCTGGGGCATGAAAACAAAAAGCACACATGTTGCGACCACCAGCACAACAATCATCTTGATGAGCACAGCACGCAATGCATCGAGGTGATCCCATAGCGACATCTCCTCGAGCGTTCCCTTACCCTGGTCTTGAGTCATTGCTATTTTTCAGGTATCTTTTTTCCCTGGTTGGAAGATTCCTTTTTGTCGTCGATGGGGTCGGCATTCTTTATTTCCTTTTCCACCTCATTCATGCCTTGCTTGAAGCTTTTCACGCCCTTGCCCAGGCCACGCATGAGCTCAGGTATCTTTTTGCCGCCAAACAACAGCAACACAATGAGCACGATTACAATGATCTCTCCCGTGCCGAGATTGAATATCGATAATAATATAGAATTCAACATATCGTTTTCGGTCTTTATTTTTTACAAAGGTAATGAAAAATTACGGCAACTCACAGTTGCATTCGGCAAAAAACATCCACTTTCCACACTTTACCGCTCACAATCGCCCCCTTACACTTGCAACCTGGAAACGATAAACTCGACAACAGCATTGTAACACTCACTTTTATTTCGTATAATTGCAAACAAAAAAAATGACACGATGAAGAAGATTTTGTTTATAATAGGCTCACTGCGCAAGGCGAGCTTCAATCGAGAAGTGAGTGAACTGGTCAAAAACATGCTCAAGGGCAAAGCTGAAGTGACCGAACTGGACTATTCAAGCGTGCCGCTCATCGACCAGGACATCGAGTATCCCGCACCACAAGCAGTTGCCGAGATGAGGCGTGTTGTGGCCGATGCCGACGGCGTGTGGATATTCTCGCCAGAATACAACTACTCCTATCCAGGCCACGTCAAGAACATCATCGACTGGCTGTCGCGCCCCGTAGACCCTGCCTGCCGCACAGCCCCCACTGTGCTCGCCGGAAAGAAATTCACAATAACGGGAGCCGGGGGGAAGGGAGCCACTGCCGCCTGTCGAAAACAACTCACCACATTGTTGACGGCATTGAAGGCCGACGTGATGGTCGAGGGGCAGACAGGCATTGCCCTCAATCTTGAGGCTTGGACCGAAGGGCGCATGATACTCACCGAGGCGCAGAAGTCGCAACTGGCTCAACAAGCTGACTGTTTCCTCAACTACTTGGAAGCATAACCGATGCCTACACACTGCATCATCGGTCGACTGCCGACTCTGCACAAATGCCATTGTGAAGCGGCAACTGCCAGAAAACGCAGCACAGAGGAGCATGCATGAAAAAACTCCAGTTTAATGTCACTGGAGTTTTTCGATTTCATGCCTTCTGTGCTTGCCAGCAATCAAGGCCCTGCTTAATAAAATTGTGTGTTTCTCTAAGAAAAAGTTAGTGAATGTTTGAAGCTTTATTGTTGCAGCGAAAATTGTTTTATTACGAATTTTGTAATTGTGACAATTTTCAGAGCAATAAGTTTAACTCGAGACAAAACGTTTAACGTTTATTAATCAACTTTACACAAATAAACACTGCATTTAACACACTACCCAAACAAGTATCTGAAGGCCTCCTCCACCTTGGATACTTCTATAAGCTTGATTTTGAAATCGCTTGAGTGAAGGCCACGCGTATTGTTTGCCGGGATTATGATACTCTCAAAACCCAGTTTCTCGGCTTCGCCTATGCGCTGGTCGATGCGAGTAATCTGCCTGATTTCACCCGAGAGGCCCACCTCGCCACTCATGCATATTCCCTTGTTGATGGGCATGTCGACGTTGCTCGAAAGTATTGCACATATCACGGCCAGGTCGAGTGCAGGGTCGTTGACCTTGAGACCGCCAGCAATATTCAAGAAAACATCCTTCTGCGCGAGCTTGAAGCCCACGCGCTTTTCCAGCACGGCAAGCAGCATGTTCATCCTGCGCTGGTCAAAGCCTGTGACCGAGCGCTGAGCAGTCCCGTAGGCAGCAGTACTCACCAGCGCCTGAGTCTCGATCAAGAAGGGGCGGGCGCCGTCGATAGTGACACCAATCGCCGTGCCCGACAGGGCCTCGCCGTGCAACGAGAGCAGCATTTCGCTGGGATTGGTGACCTCGCGCAGCCCGTCTTCTTTCATTTCATATATCCCGATTTCGCTGGTGTTGCCAAAGCGATTCTTGATGCTGCGCAAGATGCGATACATGTAATGCCGGTCGCCCTCAAATTGCAATACAGCATCGACGATGTGCTCCAGCACCTTAGGGCCAGCAATGCTGCCCTCTTTGTTGATGTGCCCTATCAATATCACGGGGGTGTTGGTCTCCTTGGCATAGCGCAAGAATGTGGCAGCACATTCCCTCACCTGGCTCACACTGCCAGCCGCCGACTCGAGCTGGTCGCTGGCAATCGTCTGGATTGAGTCAACTATAATCAAATCGGGCTTGTTGGCCTTGATGCTGGCAAAGATGTTGTCGAGCGAGGTTTCGCACAGCAGGTAGCACTCACAATCCATTTTCCCGCCCGCGATGCGGTCGGCCCTCATGCGCAACTGCTGCGGGCTCTCCTCTCCCGAGATATAGAGCACCTTGCGAGAGCGAATGCGAAGCACGTTTTGCAACACCAGCGTCGACTTGCCGATGCCAGGCTCACCGCCAATCAAGATGATAGAGCCTGGGACAAGGCCGCCGCCGAGCACCCGGTCGAGCTCGGCACTGGGCAACTTGATGCGAGGCATTTCCTCGGTCTTGATTTCACTTATCTTGATTGGCACCGCAGGAGTCTGGCCGCTGCCCGCGTCGCCGAGCAAAGCACCATGCTTCCCCTTGGGCGCCACAGGCTCTTCCACATAGGTGTTCCATTCCCCACATGCGGGGCAGCGCCCAATCCATTTGGGCGACTCGGCGCCGCAATTCTTGCAAAAATACATTGTTTTCACTTTAGCCATAGCACACATTCATAGTTTTAAGAGTCACACCAAGTTGTTGCGTCTAAACTCGCTGATGGTGATTGCTGCAGCTATACCCACATTGAGCGACTCGCTGGTGCGGCCGGCATGTGGCCATGCAGGAATGAGCAACCGCGAGGTCACCTGCTGGGCAACGGCGCTGCTTATTCCCCGCCCCTCGTTGCCAAACACTACAAATCCCTTGTTGTCGAGCTTTGTTGCATAGATGTTCTCGCCATCGAGAAACGTTCCCCAAACGGGCAAATCTGGGTGCTGCCCAAAAAGCTGCAGCAGGTCGCAGTAGTGAACCTTGACACGAGATATCGCACCCATCGTTGCTTGAACTGTCTTGTGATTGAAAACATCGACCGTGCCAATGCTGGCAAACACATTGGTGATGCCATACCAGTCGGCCAGCCTCATAATAGTGCCCAGGTTGCCTGGGTCTTGAATGTTGTCGAGCACGATGTTGAGGTTGTTTTCAACTGCGTCGCTGTCGATGCTGGAGTCAGGCAACCGATACACGGCAATCACATCGCTTGGGTTGCTGAATTGCGACATGCGAGACATGTGCTGATTGCTTGCAATCACAATCTTGTCATACATCGATGCATTGGCCATGCGGTCGTGCCAGGCACGCGTGCATATGAGCCAGCGACAATCAAAGGCCCCCCACGTGTCTCTCACGCATTTTGTTCCCTCGGCCACAAACAGGCCCTCTTGATCGCGATATTTTTTTACAGCAAGCGATCTCACAACCTTAATGATACTGTTGTTGATGTCTATCATATCTATCTCGTAATCTCAAAATCGTTATTATACAATCAACGGCAAAATCCAAAATATTATTATAATGGCAATAGTCCCAATCATGCCCACTATGTTCTGAAACCTGCGGCTGGGCCGGCGGTGAGCAACCATCTCATAGATGCAAAAGGCCGCCGCTCCCCCATCGAGTGGATATATAGGGATAAGGTTGAGCACAAACAATCCTATGGAGAAAGATGCCAGAGTGGTGAGAAACGGGTGGGCGTGCATGCTGCTGAGCACACACACGCGGTAGCTGTCGTGAGAAAACGGAATCGTGTACCGGGCTTTAAGCCCCATCGCACCAGCCATGCTATAGACCACACCCTTAACCTGGTTGATGACCATGTCGGTAATGAGCCTTGCCGACTGACTGGCGGTTATGGTCACATGCACAACGGGTTGTTGCGATCCGGCTTTGGACTGGTAAACCATGAAATAGGCATTAGGGTCGTGGCGGCTACTCTTGTAGACACTTTTCAAAGAAGCAGGGATGGCTATGTCGAGAGTGTCGGTGTGATTTCTCAATACCGTTACTGTTTTGGCGTCGAGCATCTCGTTGATCTCATCGTCGGTGAGATAATGCAGTGGGCGGTTGTCGGCCCTGAGGGGAATGTCGCCATTTCTAAAACCTGCAAGTTGAGCAAGCGAGCTGAAGTACATCCCGTCGCGGTTGGCAACATAGGGAGTAATTTCATAATCGGTAGTGAAAACGATTGCAGCCAGAATCGCAACAGCAGTGAGCAGATTGAAGGAAACTCCTGCTATGGCAATGAGCAACCTTGCCCAAGCAGGCTTGTTGCTATAATACCAACTGCGGCCGGGCGGTGTAACCATAATCTTGTTGCTTTGCTCATCGACATGCTCATAGGGCAACGGCTGGTCCTCATAGACGGTGACCCCACCAAGGGGGAGCCAACCAATGGCATACTCGGTGTCGCGCCACGACGGTCGGCCGTCGGGGCGGGGATTGGGCTTAATCGAAAAAATCTTGCCAAAAAAAATTTGTATCTTGCTCACCCTGCACCCCAAAGCACGAGCCACCACATAGTGCCCGATTTCATGAACGAGCATAACAATGGTCAATATCAGCAGGACGAAGAGTATTCTCATATCGAAAAAAAACAATCAGTATTTCACCTAAGCACAAAGTCAACCCCTGTCATGAAATTGTGGCAGAAGTTGGCTTTTGGTTCGGTCGATTCATTCACCGCGATGTGTGTGACCACAACAGTAAACGCGCATGAGTACAGCGTGAGCTTAGTTTCCCATCTCACTTATAAACTTGATGCGCACAAGGCGTATCTCCTCTTCGGTATAGTCGGGTCCGAGTTCTTTCTCGGCTATCGAGATTTTGTCGGTATCACTTTCTTTGAAATAGTCAAAGATATCCCACATGTGATCTTCGTCCATGTTCTCCTCAAGATAGTAGTCGATGTTGATCTTGGTGCCAGAATATACAATCGACTCAATTTCATCCAGCAGTTCGTCAAAATCCAACCCTTTGGCTTGAGCAAGTGCATCGAGGTCGGTCTTGCGGTCAATGTTCTGAATGATGTCGATCTTGAAGCGGCTCTTGTTGGGCACCGTGCGAACCCTCAAATCCTCGGGGCGCTCAATCTCGTTCTCGTCGACATACTTCTTGATGACTTCAACAAACTCCTTGCCATAGCGCTTTGCCTTGCCTTGCCCCACGCCAGGAATGGTTTGCAACTCTTCAAGCGTCACAGGATAGGTCGTCGACATGGCTTCGAGCGACGGGTCTTGGAATATCACATAGGGCGGCAACTCGTTTTGCCGGGCGATTTTCTTGCGCAAATCGCGAAGGATGCTATAGAGCTCCTGGTCGAGAGCGCCTGCCGCGCCACTGTGCATCTCGACTTCGCTGGTGTCGCTGAAATCACGGTCCTCGACCATGGTGAACGGTGTGGGATGCTGCAAGAATCTCCTGCCCTGGTCGGTGATTTTGAGCAAACCGTAGTTCTCGATATCGCGAACCACATATCCTGCAATCACTGCTTGATTGATAATAGCATTGAGAAACTTGGCATCGTGCTGCTTCTCGCACCCGAACTCTTCGATTTTGTCGTGCTGATACGACTTAATCTCGGTGGTGGGTTCACCAAGCATGACCTTGATAACATAGTTGGCCTTGAACTTTTCCCTGAGCGCCAAGATTGTTTCGATCAAAGCGCACAGCTCGTCGGTAGCCTCGATGCGCTTGCGTGGATGCAGGCAGTTGTCGCAGTTGCCGCAATTATCCTCGGTATACTCCTCGCCGAAATAATGCAGCAACGACTTGCGACGGCACACCGACGACTCGGCATAGGCAGCAGTTTCCTGAAGAAGCTGCTTGCCTATTTCCTGCTCATTGACAGGCTTGCCCTGCATGAACTTCTGCAACTTGATCAAGTCCTTCTGGGCATAGAAGGTGATGCATTGTCCCTCCCCACCGTCGCGGCCAGCACGACCAGTCTCCTGGTAATACCCCTCAAGACTCTTGGGAATGTCGTAGTGAATCACAAATCTCACGTCGGGCTTGTCGATACCCATGCCAAAGGCAATAGTGGCCACGATCACGTCGATTTCGTCTTTCAGGAAGGCGTCTTGGGTGGCACTTCGCGTGGCACTATCCATGCCTGCATGATAGGGTTTGGCTTTTATATTGTTGACCTGCAACGTTTTGGCCAAGTCTTCGACCTCTTTGCGACTCAGGCAGTAGATGATGCCCGATTTACCTTCCATCGACTTGATATAGCGTATGATTTCCTTGTCGACATCGGCCATCTTGGGACGCACCTCGTAGTAAAGGTTGGGACGGTTGAACGATGACTTGAAAACCTGCGCGTTCTGTATATCAAGGTTCTTCATGATGTCGTGCTGAACCTTGGGCGTGGCTGTTGCAGTCAAAGCAATGACAGGACGACGGCAAATCTCATTGATGATGGGCCTGATGCGACGGTACTCAGGGCGGAAGTCGTGTCCCCATTCCGAAATGCAATGGGCCTCGTCGATAGCATAGAACGATATCTTCACGCCCTTGAGAAACTCGATATTTTCTTCTTTGGTGAGCGACTCGGGCGCCACATAGAGCAATTTGGTCTTGCCTGCGAGGATATCCTCTTTCACCCTGTTGATTTCCATTTTGTTGAGCGACGAGTTCAAGAAGTGAGCAATCCCGTCGTCTTCACTGTGCATGCGCATTGCATCGACCTGGTTCTTCATCAAGGCGATGAGCGGCGAGATAACGATGGCCGTGCCCTCCATTAGCAATGACGGCAATTGGTAGCACAACGACTTACCCCCTCCCGTAGGCATAAGCACGAAAGTGTCGTTCTCGTTCAGGAGATTTAAGATAATCTCTTCCTGGTTGCCCTTGAAAGTATCAAAACCGAAGTATCTTTTCAGTACTGTCGTAATTTTTTTCTTGTCAGTCATTGATATGTAAGTTAACAGGTATCGTATTTAGACACAAATATAATAAAATAGAATGAAACACACAAATTTTGTTTCATTCTATAAAAAGTAATTATAAAAGATAGAATACAGGAATAAATCAGCTCGCGTCTTTCAAGTATTCTAAGCTGGATTTCTCGAGTTCTTGCTTGGCATAGTCGAGTGTAACTGTGAATTTTTTCTTTCGCGATGACGGGGCCTTGTACATGGCGTCGATCATGATGGTCTCAAATATCGAACGAAGTCCCCGTGCCCCCAGCTTGTACTCGATGGCCTTGTCGACGACATATTCCAGCACCTCGCGAGGCACCTGCAGGTCGATACCGTCCATGGCAAACAGCTTTTGATACTGCTTGACAATAGCGTTTTTGGGCTCGGTGAGAATGCGCAGCAGCGCATCGCGGTCGAGTGGCTCAAGGTTGGTAAGAATGGGCAATCGGCCTATGATTTCAGGAATCAGGCCATAGGATCTCAAGTCTTGAGGTGCCACAAAATGCAGCAGCTTCTCTTGCTCGACACGCCTCACCTTGCTGTTGGCGCCATAGCCTACAACATGGGTGTTGAGGCGCTGGGCAATCTTGCGCTCTATGCCCTCAAAGGCTCCGCCGCATATGAACAAAATGTTCTTGGTGTCGACGGGGATCATTTTCTGCTCTGGATGCTTGCGGCCTCCTTGAGGGGGCACGTTCACAATCGAACCCTCGAGCAGCTTGAGCAAGCCCTGCTGCACGCCCTCGCCGCTCACGTCGCGGGTGATCGACGGGTTGTCGCCCTTGCGGGCGATTTTGTCGATTTCGTCGATAAAGACGATGCCTCGCTCGGCCTCTTTCACATTGTAGTCACAAGCCTGGAGCAGCCTTGTGAGGAGCGACTCGATATCCTCGCCCACATAGCCCGCCTGCGTGAGCACTGTGGCATCGACAATAGCGAAAGGCACTTTCAAGAGCTTGGCAATTGTCCTGGCCAGCAGTGTCTTTCCTGTGCCAGTGGGGCCAACCATGATGATGTTGGACTTTTCGATTTCTACATCATCGTCGGTTTTCTTCTGCACAAGACGCTTGTAGTGGTTGTAGACGGCAACCGAGAGGTACTTCTTGGCCTCGTCCTGCCCTATCACATACTCGTCAAGATATTCCTTTATCTGCTCGGGCTTAGGCAATGAGCTGATATCCAGCTCAGGCACCGACGCCTCGGCCATCTTGCCCAGATACTCCTTGGCAAGCTCGTTGGCACGCTCGGCACACTCGTTGCATATGCATCCGTTAAGGCCGGGCATGAGCAGTTGCACCTCACGCTCGCTGCGGCCGCAGATGCTGCACCTCATAGTTTCTTTTTTCGCCATGCTTACTTTGCCTTTTCAAGAACCTTGTCGATCATGCCATACTTCAATGCCTCGTCCGACGTCATCCAGTAGTCGCGGTCGCTGTCGGCATACACCTTGTCATAAGGCTGCCCCGAGTGCTCGCTGATGATGGTGTACAGCTCCTTCTTGAGCTTGAGGATTTCGCGCGAGGTGATTTCAATGTCCGAGGCCTGGCCTTGAATGCCGCCCATGGGCTGATGTATCATCACGCGAGAGTGCTTGAGAGCAAAGCGCTTGCCCTTCTGGCCTGCAACCAGCAGCACTGCAGCCATCGATGCTGCCATGCCGGTGCAAATGGTCGACACATCGCTTTGAATATATTGCATGGTGTCATATATGCCCAGTCCGGCATAGACCGATCCGCCAGGAGAATTCACATAGATCGAGACATCCTTGCCCGGGTCGGCCGAGTCGAGATAAAGCAGCTGGGCTTGAATCACATTGGCTGTATAGTCGTCGACTTGAGTGCCTAAGAAAATGATGCGGTCCATCATGAGGCGTGAAAACACATCCATCTGAGCCACATTGAGCTTGCGCTCCTCGATGATTGTGGGACTGATATAACTGTCGCTCACTTGACTTGTGTACTCGTCGAGTGCAAGACCGTTCATTCCAAGATGATGAACGGCATAATTTCTGAAATCGTTGTTCATTGTTAAAAACATTTTGAATAAAAGAGAATTGGCAATAATTGTGCCAAAATACGAGCAAGAGAGCGGCATCGACTACAATGACCGCTCTCTGTGCTGTTTAATATATGCTTATCGCTCAGCTGGTGAAGTGACAAGATTTATTTCTTGTCGGCCTCAAAGAGCTTGTTGAACTCTTCGGCAGTGACATTCTTCTCGTCGATGCCCACTGCATTCTTCACGGCAGCAAACACTTTGTCCTCCATAGCGCGGTTGGTGATGTCGTTGCTGTATTCAGGCTTCTCAAGCAGCTGATGAGCATACTTGTCGATGACATCGTCGGGGAGGTTGCCCATGCCATATTGAGCAAACTGCTGTGCGGCATAGAAGCGTGCAAGGCGCAGCTTGTCTTCGTTCTCCACCTTCACATCATAGTTGTGAGCCACTTTCTCCTTGATGAGCTGCCACTCAAGCTGCTTCTTGGCATTGGGCCACTCTTCTTCGATCTTCTTCTCGTCGGCGTCCTTGTTTTGCGCAAGCAGGAAGCGTTTCAAGAAAGCCTCGGGCAACTCAAGCTCGCCCACTTTCTTGCGCAACACGCGCTCGGCATCGAGCGTGAAGCGATAGTTGCTGTCGTTTTTCAACTGATTGGCAATCATCTCTTTCACCTTCTCGGTGTACTCTTTTTCATCTTTGGCTACGTCCTTGCCCAGAACGTTGTCGAAGAATTCCTGATTCATCTCGGCAAGCTCATCGACGAGAATCTCGGTGATCGTGAACTTGAAGTCGCTCTTCACCTCGGCGTCTTTGGTGTCGAGGTTGAGCGTAGCGGCCAGCTCGTTCACGTTACCATCAACGGCTTTGTAGGGATTGTAGACAACTTCCTCGCCCACTTTCTTGCCCACAAATTTCTTCTTTTCTTCCTCATCCTTAAAGTAGCGAGGCGAGACAACGGCTTTTTCAACCTTGATGCCATCTTCTTTCACGGTGCCGTCGGGATTGAGCTCGGCCAGCGAGCCTCTTAACACCGACTCCTCGTTGGACACCTCACCAGGCACTTGCTTGCCGAAGCGCTTACGATAGGCCTCGTTCTGCTTGTCGAGCATGTCCTGGCTCACCTCGATGTTATAGTAGGGAATCTTAACACGCTTGTCGAGTTTCAACTCAAATTCCGGAGCCAGGCCGAGGTCAAACTTGAAAGAAAACTCCTTGTCTTTTTTCAAGTCAACCTTGGTGTCGTTGCTCACCATGGGCTCACCCAGGATATCGATCTTGTTGTTCACGATGTAGTCGGTGAGAGCTTTGCTCAACTTTTTATCTATAACGTTGGCCATCACCTGGTCTCCGTAGAATTTCTTCAGCATGCCAAAGGGAACATGGCCCAGGCGGAAACCCTTGATAGGACGAGTGCGCCCAATTTCGTTCAGTTCCTTTTTAACGTCGTTTTGATAGTCATCTTCAGTAAATGATATTGTGAGCGTTGCGTTCACATTATCAATTTTGTCAAGTGTTACGTTCATCTTTTGTGATAAAGTATTATTGTAATTTATGTATTATTCTATAATTAAGCACATTCGGCTTTAGCAAGTGCAAAATTACATTTAATCTATTCTTTTAACAAATTTCATTCCAAATTTTTTGTTATTTTATGGTTTCAGGGGCGGCGGCGGATTCCAGAAGCAAGTGCAAAGTTACGCTATTTTTTCTTTAATCATGTCTTTGGGCTTGCGAAATCCGTTTTTCTTTCTTGGCCTGTTGTTTAATTTTTCGATGATGCTCTTGACATATAGCCTTGAAATACCCCTAAAGTCCGTCTTCTTCGGAATATATTGCCTGATGAGCCCGTTCATGTTCTCGATGGCTCCCTTCTCCCACGAGCAGTACGGATGTGCGAAGTAAA
>Ga0256406_1005189_pt1 | contig 14136 bp, 7 predicted proteins | sample RumenRJG_03DNA_FD_185986 | JGI IMG/M metagenome (GOLD analysis project Ga0256406, IMG submission 185986) | Bovine rumen microbial communities from Lethbridge, Alberta, Canada - RJG_03 | ecosystem: Host-associated > Mammals > Digestive system > Stomach > Rumen | place: Canada: Alberta | collected...
GCTGTCGGGCACCAGCTCTCCAAGCTTGGAGAGCTGTCACGAAGTGACTGAGAGGTTGTTCAATCAGTCAAGGCACAAATGAGGCTAATTGACAAACCATTCCCGGGACAAAAGACACAATCGGCACGCGAGTTGGCTTCCCCTCGGGGAAGCTGGCCCGAAGAGCCTGAAAGGGCAGGGAATGAGAATGGCGGCGAAACCGCCAAATGCTAAACCTTCCCTAGCTAGGGAAGGTGTCGACGAAGTCGACGGATGGGATGATTAATGTATGTCCCGCACTACCCATACAAGTCGAAAATGAAGAAAACGGAAATCATGCTGCAGGGCACCAGCTCTCCAAGCTTGGAGAGCTGTCACGAAGTGACTGAGAGGTTGTTCAATCAGTCAAGGCACAAATGAGGCTAATTGACAAACCATTCCCGGGACAAAAGACACAATCGGCACGTGAGTTGGCTTCCCCTCGGGGAAGCTGGCCCGAAGGGCCTGAAAGGGCAGGGAATGGAAATGGCGGCCATAGGCCGCCAGATGGTCAGCCTTCCCTGGATAGGACAGTCGCCGAAGTCGACGGATGGGATGATTGATACTTTCCCGCACTACCCATTCAAGTCGAAAATGGAGAAAATCATAGGAGTTCCGAGTTCCGAAGGGGCATCAGGGTCTATGGATTCGACTTGGGCAAGAGAGGCCATCCTGTTTACCATCACGGTATACCGGAAATCGGAATTCGGAATCTGGGGAGGTGGCGCGGCATTATACAGGAAATTCACCATATGTATAAAGAAACTGACATCCTCGGTAGCTTTTGAATCGGGAATCTCGTGGATCCCGGGGGTGTCGGGATTGTCAGGAAGGTGGCGCAGCACAATTCGTATAGCTGCGCCTTTTTATATTGGGTCCCATATAAGTTTCCGGTTCCCAGACTTCCATCATGACTCGCATGGGAGTTCCGAGTTCCGAGACTCGCATCAGGGGCTGAAGGTCATGAGACCTTGATTGAATAGCCGTCTTCGAAACCTTGAGTTGTCCGGTAATCGGGACTGGGGACTCGGGGCGGTGGCGCGGCGACAGCAGAAGGCCGCGCCCTTTTGTATTTTTTTCATTGAAGTTGCCAGTTGCCAGAGAGTTACATAGAAGTTCCGGGTTCCGATTGAAATTAACGGGAAAGAAATCGTTGTGATTTTTTAAATTCGATCAATTTTAAAAGGCTTAGTTTCAATAGCATATAAATTTTGACATTTTGCGACACTTGAAAATTTCTGAGAAATGATATATACTTTCTGCCCCATTCTGTGGCTGGATGTGATAATATGAAATAAAATGCTAATATTGCGATTTTTTACAACTTTATTCGTGTAAATATGATAAAATAATATATTTTTCACCTAAAATATGGTAATAAAAACAAATTTTTATAAATCTTGATTTAGCTCATCAATGTTTGGGGATAGTGATTCTGAATGAAAAGAATTTTATTTGACAAATATGAGGCAGCTATTTTGCTGAATGGCTACCTTCAAACTTTACAAGGAAAAGATAGAAAACAGGCTGTCAAAGATGTTTCGGAATCATTACGCAAAATGGCTGTAAATCGTGGGCTTACTATAGATAAGACATTCCGGAATTTTACCGGCATTTTCATGCAAATGGCCGTAATCGAGTATCTCTATACTAATGGTAGATTAGGCTTGAAACATACATCAAAGTTATTTAGTCATGTAATTGATTTGTATAGAACTGATTCCGAATCTTATAAAAAAATCCTAAATGAAGCGAAAGAAAAGATTGGTGAGCGAGCATCAACTCCTGTAGAAGCAAAAGAAGAAATTGAATCATATGGGTCGACTGAATCCTTCCCAAAGGTAGAGATTAATCTATCTGTTCAAAATTTGGAAGATCAATTGGATGAGATACTTCATGAAAACTTTTCTGAGGACGGACTTTACCCTGATGTTATCGGCTTTGATGATTTTCGTTATGCTTTTCAGGAAAAATATCATAAAGAACTTGAGATTGACGACGAGACCTTAGAGGCAAAACTTAAGACAATTGGTGTTACCATTGGCGGATATATTTTTTCGAAAAGGGATAAGGAAGGTAGCAGTCTGCTTCCTAAAATCTGGAATGACATCAAAACGACTTTGGATCAGGGAGCAGGATGTATCTATCTCAGTTGTTTGTTTGAACGTTGGCAAAAAGAACTGGCAGATGAGCTTGGTATCTACAGTGATGATGCTTTGAGAGGACTGCTGAAGGTACAGAATGAACCTGGATATCATATAACAACTACCTATATCAGAATGGATGATCAAAATATTTCAATTTGGGAAATTGTTGATAAATTCATGCAAAAGCAGCATGTGAGGATTTCAACGAATTCAGTGCAAGAACAGTTATGGTATCTTCCGCCCTCTTCGGTAAATCAGGCACTCAGGCAAAACAAAGCAGCTGCATCTACGGGTGATGGTCAATACTTTTATGCACCGAATTTTCCGGTTACTGAACAGGAATTGAGTGAAATTAAATATTTTATGAAGCAGGGCATTGAAAGTAAAGGGTACCTTGTCGCAAGCGATATTAAGGACATTCTTATCAATAAGGTCCCTTCGGTTGGACTGAATGCTCCCGGATTTTCCGATTACGGTTATAGGGATATTCTTAGCTATTTTTTGAAAGATGATTTTGACTTTAACAGTGCCGTAGTTACTGCTAAAGGTGAGAATCTCGATATCAGGAAAATTTATAGAAATTTCTGTCAGGAACACCCCAAGTTTACTTTGACTGAATTAAAGCAATTATCCTCGGATTTAAAGGTAATCATTTATTGGGGAGAAGTATTTAACGAATCGGTAAGAGTCGACAATAAAAATTTTATTTTAAGGGATAATATTCACTTTGACAGTAAAAAAGTTGATGCAATTCTAGATAAAATGTGTCCGGGGGAATATATCCCGATACAGAGCGTCAATGTTTTTTTGCAATTTCCGTACGTTGGATATCCATGGAATAGCTTTCTGTTGGAAAGTTATTTATTAGAGAGTGAATTATTCCATCATTTCAATAACTCGTATTCTGAAAGTAAAGTATGCGGAGTGATTGTTAGAAAAAATTCGCGGTTTAAAAACTATGTGCAGGTAGTCATTGATATTCTTGCTCATGATGATTCCTGGAGTTCATCTTCTGATGCTCTTTCCTTGATTGTAAATAAAGGGTTACAGGCAAGAAGAAAATGGAAGGGCTTCGCTAAAGTCGTTAAAGAGGCCGGACTTCTTAGAGAAAATCTCAGAAAAGAAAGGAAGTAAGCTCGGCTATGTATAAATATATTTGGGATCCAGAGACTAACGGAGTCCTTTTAATAACAGAAAAAGAGCAAAGAGGGCAAGGCCTAACCAGTAATGAGCCGAGACCAGTTTATTATAAGGAACTGGATTTATTAGGGTTTGATAAATACTGGAACTATCCGAAAGATGATCAAGCACCATTGATGTGGGCAGAGGCGAATAGTTATATATATAAAGGGAAAGTCGTTGCTAAAACATCAGGTGGGTCTATGTATATAAAACCGGGCCTCATTCTACTTGACGATATTAAGGAACCATTAGATTTTGTGGATATACCATTGATGTGCAAAAAGAACCACGACTTAATGGAAGCACTGATTCAGGAGACGATCAAAAAAATATACAATGCATATAGAGATTATCAGAAAAAGATTGATATTTTCTATGTTGCATTTAGTGGTGGAAAAGATAGTGTAGTAGCTTTAGATTTGGTTCAAAGGGCGTTACCGCATGATAGTTTTTGCGTGGTTTTTGGAGATACACAGATGGAATTTCCAGACACGTATGAATTAGTAGAGCAAGAGCGGGAGCTTTGTAAAGAGAAAAGTATAAATTTCTGGGTAGCCAAGTCAGAACAAAGCCCTGACTATACATGGATGCAATTTGGACCTCCTGCCCAAACGATACGTTGGTGTTGTAGTGTTCATAAAACAGCACCACAGATTCTATTACTGAGAAAATTGACTGAAAAACATGAATTTAGAGGGATGGCCTTTACTGGAATTCGTGGTGATGAGAGTGCTTCACGAAGTCAATACGGTGATATTAATGAAGGGAAAAAACATAAAGGTCAATTTACTTGCCATGCGATATTAGACTGGAATTCAGCTGAGGTATTTTTGTATATTTTTGCAAATAATCTATTGCTGAATAAGACTTATAAAGAGGGAAATAGTAGAGCCGGATGCCTGGTATGCCCAATGGCAGCAACAAAGAATTTCTATTTTAAAGAAAAAGCCTATGGCAACAACTCTAATAATAGATTGAATTATACCGATCGTTATAACCAAATCATTCTGAAAACATCTTCAAAAGAATTCGCTACTAAAGAAGATGCTAAAGAGTTCATGAATACTTGTGGCTGGAAAGCTAGAAGGAGTGGGAGAGAACTTAATTTATCTGCGGATTACTGCGTTGAAGAAAGCATAAATGGAATTCTAAAAATCACTTTGCTGCGTGAGAGAACTGACTGGAGGCAATGGATAAAAACATTAGGCAGCATAATCAGTATAGACGATAATCTAATCGAAGTACTATACAGAAATAAAAATTATCATATACACAGGAACGTGAAAGGCACTAAGCAGATATTTACTGTCGATTTGAGTGATAATACTAAAGACGACATTAAATTTGCATCTGATTTGAAGATAGTCTTGAGAAAATCTGCTTATTGTATAGGATGCCATGTTTGCGAAGCTAATTGTCCACATGGATATCTAAAAATGAAACAGGGTAAAATCATTATTGATGATAAATGCGTTAAATGTAAAAAGTGTTATGAAGTATTTCATGGCTGCTTAGTTGCTAATTCGCTTAGGTTGCCAAAAGGAGTTACTAAAATGGGCAGTGTCGATAGATATGGTAATTTGGGAATAGAATTTAGCTGGGTTGATGAATATTTTCAAAAGAAGGACGATTTCTGGGATGATAATGAACTAGGTAATAATAAGATTATCAACTTGAGAAAGTTCCTCGCTGATGCAGGTATTACAGTACCAAAGAAAAATACTTTTAATGCATTTGGTGAAAAAATTGATCAAATAGGCATTAGAACACCGGAAGCCTGGGGCATTTTACTGACCAATCTTGCTTATACCTCTGAATTTAATTGGTGGATTATGAATATTAAATTCAATCATGCATATAGCAAGGAAGAATTAATTCAAATGCTGGAACCAACAGTATCCTCAAATAATTCCAGACAACATATAGTTTCTGCATATAAAAATATTTTTGTGTCCAATAATATTCTTGGAAATGAGATGGGTCTTGGCATTTGTCGTCTAAAGGATAATACCAATAAAAGGTCTTTATTAAGTGTTACCAGAGAGGCGTGGGCTAATCCGGTTTCTGAAGTAATCTTGTATTCTCTTTATAAGTTTGCTGAGGAGTGCGGGGATTATTATCAATTTTCACTTAAAACTCTTATGGACGATTCTATTGAAAGAAATGGAATAAGTCCTACCCGTTTATTCGGTTTGGATCGTGAGACGATGGTTCGAATTTTAAATGGATTGTCGACAAATTATCCTGATTTTATTTCGGTTTCATTTACACTGGATCTTGATAATATTACGCTTAGAGATGATAAATCATCTGAAGATGTGTTGAAGTTGTTCTAAGGGAAAGAGGATAACTATGGCTGCAAAACTTCTATACAAGGATTACTTTAATATAGACCCTGAGTACTATCCGGTTGTCACACAGAAACTGATTGACGAAGGTAAAGTTGACTGGAGAAAATTCTACCCTCATGAAACTTTCGTGAAGTTACTGGAAACGACTTATAGAGTGCTGAATGGCGGAAATAAGTCCATTTGGGTAGAAGGCGCTTACGGGACTGGTAAATCTCATGCAGCTTTAACTGTCAAGTCCATTTTGACCGCAAGTTCAAAAGATATTGCCGATTACTTTGACGAATATCACTTAAGCACTGATTTAAGGGATAAGTATATTACGCTTACAGAGACTGAAAAAATTTTGACTGTTCATCGTATTGGCTCGTCCAATATAAAAGATGACTCTGATTTAGCTATCGCTGTTCAGGAGTCTATTCTTGCTGCCCTGAAGGCCAATCATATGACCAATCTGGGAGAATCTTCCCTGAAAGATGCATTTTTTGAATGGGTTTCCCGTCCAGGAAATCATAAATATCTCGATGATATGATCACCAATGATATAGATTGCAGCCTGGTGTTCAAAACAGGGATTAAAGTTGATGATATCATTGACCAATTGAACAATGGCAGTGATGAAGAAGTTGAAACTCTCATGCGTAAGGTCATGAAGGTAATGAAACTTCTTGGTATTACCAGTATCATTAGGAATGTAGATCTGATGCCGGGATGGATTGAAAAGGTTCTTGAAAGTAATGGATTATCTTCTATTTTGTTTATCTGGGATGAGTTTTCTGAATATTTTAAAAATCATCCGACAGGGCTTACCGGTTTTCAGACATTGGCGGAAATCAGCTTATCTCGCCCCTTTTATTTTATGATTGTCGCTCATGAAAGCCGAAACTTGTTTTCTGATAATGATACGGCCAATAAAACACTGGGGCGCTTTGAAAGGCCGATAAAAATTGAATTACCTGAAAATATGGCTTTCCGGTTAATGGCACAGGCCATGAAAATAACAGATGATGCAGTACTTCAGAATGATTGGGCAAATAAATATAAACAGGCGCTAAATGATCGATTGATTGGTGTGAGGAAAAGTATTGAAGATAAGACGAAAAAACAGCATTTGTTAAGTCAGAAAACAGCGTTATCTGACACAGAGCTTCAGAATGTTGTACCGGTTCATCCTTATGCAGCACTGGTATTAAAGAATATTGCAGTATTATTTAACTCCAATCAGCGAAGCATGTTTGATTTTATCGTCAGCAATGATATGGCTGATACTAAAGGATTTAAATGGTATATCAATAATTACGGGCCCAATGATCGGTATAATAATTTACTCACGGTGGATATGCTGTGGAGCTTTTTCTACAGCAATGAACTACCCGGATTGAATGATGATGTTCGCGGAATCCTGGATAATTACAACATGCTTCAAGGCGATAAGCTGACTCCTGAGGATCAGCGCGTATTAAAAACGATTTTATTGTTGGAAGCTGTTTCGTTACGCGTCTCCGGAAATGATTTACTGATTCCTGACGATGAAAATCTGGATTTAGCATTTGCCGGAACCTGGCCTAAAGGCAAAGCTCTTGGTATAGCTCAAGGATTGATTGACCATGGTATTCTTTTTAAAACACCTCTGGGAGGCGGAAAAGAAGAATACTGCGTAGCAAATCAGGGGGGTACTGGCGATATTGAAAAAATCAGAAAGGATGTCATTAAAAATACCCGGGCTAGAGATCTTATCGTTAATGCTAAAATGAGTGACGGTATTACCATCCCCAGCCAGATCAATAGTAGATTTAGTGTACAATTTGCAGGCAGTGATACTTTCACTTCTGCAGTGCAGAGCTTGAATAACAATCATAAGTCAAATCGCTTTAAAGTGCTGTTTACATTTTCATTAAATGATAAAGATGCAGATAATCTCAAACATCAGATTTTAACCAGAATTCAAATACCGGATAATGATATTATCTTTATTGACTCTCTTGTCCCCCTGGGAAAGGAGCTTTACGATCAATATATCAATTATATGACGTTCAGTCAGTATAATTTAGGGAAAAATGATACTCAGTCTAAGCATTTTGAAGATCAGGCCAATTCTGTCCTTGCTACGTGGCGCGACCGTATTGTTAATGGAGGTGCTTTTGATATTTATACTCCAGAAACCAAGAGAGCAGATCGTAAGCAGACATTGGCCGATGTTAGTACTGACTTACGGACTTTTGACCAGAAAAAATATCCTTTTGGTGTAGAACAATATCAGTTGAATGATACAATGTATCGGCCATATCAAATGTTGAATGGCGCAAAGTTTGGATTGACAGAAAAACTTTCTGGAGCTTATCACAATAACAATAAGAAGAAAAGCATAGAAAATGCATTATCGGGGGCATGGCAGGTTCCCAAATACTGGGAAAATGCGGCTATGCAGAATAAGCCTATTGCTAAAATCAAGAATAAAGTGGATGAACTGGTTGCAGAAGGCCTCGAAACACCTGAAGGCATGGGAATCTTTAAATTGTTACAAGATCTCGAAAAGCCGCCGTTTGGCTTCCTGCCATCTTCTATTTGTTCACTTGTACTTGGCTTTGCTTTAAAAGAGTATGCGACCAACGAATATTTGTGGCGAGATGGCACCAGCAGTGAAACTATGACAGTTGAACATATGGCTAATGCTATTGCCGGAGCTTTTAATCAGATTCAAAATCCAAGTGACAAGTTCAGAGATCAATATATTGTCAAACTTTCTCCGGAAAAACGTGCTTTCCTGGATGGATCTGAACAGGCTTTTCATATTAAAAAACCGGGAACTGTAGAGACGGCCAGAGATCTGATTCGCGTCAAAATGAAAGAATGGGATTTCCCTATCTGGTGCATTAAGTATGCCCTGAAGGATATGCAGCTGTTGAGCTCGGAATCTTTGATCAAGCAGGTACTTGATGAATATTGCAATATCGCTAATACTGCAAATGGAAATGGTGACTCCGAAAGTATGATTGCAGAAAAAATCGGTGCCATTATGAGAAAAAATCCATTGGTGGTGCAGGATTTGGGAAATCTTCTTAAAAATGAGACTTGTGTCAATGGAATGATTGCTTATCTTAACCAGTTTGATGAGGGAGAGGGTAAGCTGCCGGATCTTGCCATTGAGATTGCAGATAGTGGAAAGTATTTAGGCATTGTAAAAAGCAAAATCAGTGCCAGTGATGCCAACTGGGTTTGGAACAGATCAACTGTTGATGATAAAATCAGGGATACAATCTTAGACTATAATATTATTAAGGAAAGTAACAAATACCTTGGTAAATTCAGCAGTCTGAATATGGTCCAGGAAGCCTGGGAAAGAAAAGTTGATCAGATTAAGATGCCATATGATGTTCTTGAAAATATTACTGGAGATTTGGCACCTTTCCTTAAGCAATTAGATTATTTAAAGAAGAGCGGCTTTACTCAGGAACATAAGCTCGATTTTTATAATTCGTTAAAAGATCAGGGAGACAATTTTGAACATTTCTATAAAAATCAGGTTGATTACTTCAAGGCAGAAGCACAATCAATTGTTGGAGAAGTAGATGACAAGGATTTAGCTGATTTTTATAATGAATTACCTGCAGGACAATTTAATAAATCCAGCACTGATTATTATCAGTTCGTTCAGGAACAAGTTACAGAATATACCAAAAAGCAATGGGGCAAAAAGCTTCTTGATTTGTGGGCGCAAAAAACCGCAAGCATGAGTCCTGAGGCATGGTCTGAAAAATATTGGACACCTATTCTTTGTATGTTTAATGACAATGAACGGCCGACAGCAAAGAGAATGCTGGATATTATCAAATCAAAAGACCCATTAGATCTGGATGCTCAAGCTGCTATGAAATGGCTTGAAGACGGAACTTTTTATGATCGCTTGAACAGCCAGGAAGAGCGAGATAAATGCTTCAAGGAACGTATCATTAAAAGCAATTCTGTGCTGCTTACAGATGTTGATAAAGTCAGGAAAGAACTTCAAATTCATACCCAATACAGCTGCTACGACTGGATGGATAATACGGCTGTAGATAACTATATCAGTCTTATGGCGGATAAGGCGTACAAGTTGTCGGGAAAAGAAAAGGCACTCAAATTAGTGGATGATATGGATGCAGAGACATTGAAGCAATATCTTTATAAACGAATTTCCAAAGATCCTAAGTTCGGTATGCAATTCCTGAAAGGTGAAGACTAAGGCAAGAAGGAGAATTGCCATGGACTGTGATAACGTAGAGGCTTGTATTACTGAAATCGGTAATTACGAAAGAGGACGTGCTCTTGGCAGGGCGTTACTGGTTAATTCTGAAGATTATCAAAGCTATCAGGAAGTGCGAAAGGCATTGGAAGCTGACCAATCCATGAATTGCGTTTGCGCTTTTAATTCGGACCTATGTATTGCCGATGGTTTCCCTGATTTTGATGATGCACTAAAGACGGTATCAGGAGATGGAAACTGGGCTCTAACCGGATTGTCCCAGGTGGCTTTTCTGCGTTCTGCAGAATCAGTTGATGAGCTGATTGGTAAGATTTTGGGACTGTCATTTAAGGGGCATGTTGTCGTTTTATTGAATCATTGTGAACAGTTCCTTCAAAAGCATTTCAGGGACCACATTGATGTCAAAAAACGTGTTATCCTTATAAAGAACGGTATTTCTCCCAAGCCTAAAATCCGTTTACTTAATGCTTCTCAAACAGGTTTGGGACCGGATCCTTTAAACGGTATGCGGACACTTTTTGACTATTTGGAACAACTGGATTATGGGGAAAACGGTGAAGCGCCAGAGGTTGTAGTTAAAACTCGATTTCCGTTAAGAATATTTACGAGGGCCATGTATTCTGTTACCGAGTGTGATGGAGTATATGAAATGCTTGCCCAAAATTATCAAGACGTCAGATTAAATACTGTAAAATCATATGGAACAGATGATCAATGGGCGTACCTGGCAGGCTTGCTCGATAAATACAAATCCATTGCGGCTATTGCCAAAGATAAATTCGGCAGAGATAGTAGTCTGGGTTTATGTATCAGTAAAGTTACTACGGAGAAAAATTCTCTAAAACTATGGTTGCTTTGGCTTTGCATGAAAATCATTGAAAGCAACGGAAGCAGCTATCTTTCAAAAGTTTTAAGCAAAAGCCAGACGGTTTCAGATTTTACTGACTGTGCATATATGACTCTTTTGGAAATACCCTATAATGACAGTAATTTTGTACAGTACTATGTGGAACGAAAAGCCCTTATTGCCGAACTTCCTTCTAACATTACCAAGGCACAACAATATTGCAATCAGGTTGGTGCGCTTCAGCAAAATGGTATTTACTATCTTACCGATAATACGGATTTCGAAAAACGTGATTTCTTTGAATTGTTGAAAAAATACGATTATTCTGAGGATAAAATCCTTGAAATAACGAAAATCGCTTATCCCGAGATATACAAATATTTGCAGAAATTCAAGTTTAATGAATTCAATACAACAATTCCGAATAGTGTGCCTCAAATGTGGGATGCACTTACCGATTATTTCAACATGTACAAATGGCAAAAGGTCACTAGTAAGATATCCCCCAAGTTTATGGATACGGTCAATCGTTATGCGGTTGAACGGCCTTATAATAAACTGCCATCAAGAGATAAACTGGTATATCGGGCAAATAAAAAAGAAGCAACATTGTATTTCTTTGATGCACTAGGAGTTGAATATTTAGCATATATTCAATCCTTATGCGAGAAATATGGACTTATCGCTGATATTTCCGTGGCAAGATGTGAATTGCCTTCGATTACATCTCAGAACAAAGGATTCGTTCAGTATTTCAATAATGAGTACAATGATATTAAGGATTTGGATGATCTGAAACACCATAATAAAATGGTGGATTATCAAAAGTGCAAGGTACCGGTACATCTTTTTGATGAACTGAAAGTTTTAGATGAGAAATTCCATGAAATTCGAGCCCAGCTTGATTTAAGTGGCTCTGATCATGCAAAGGCTTTTGTTGTTGCGGATCATGGAGCCAGCCGTTTAGCAGTTATCAGCGAACAAGTTGCGGATTTAATTAATCTTGATGACGAAAAAGGAGAGCATGGCGGGCGCTGCTGCAAAGCTCCGCAAAATCCAACGGAAAATTATGACTATATTACTTACGCCAATGACTATGCAATCCTTGCCAACTATAAGCGGTTCAAAGGCGGAAGAAAAGCAGATGTGGAAGTTCATGGCGGAGGTACTCTTGAAGAAGTTTTAGTTCCAGTTATCATTATTACAAGAAAACCTGTGGGGGCTGTTATTAAGCTTACCAATGATACAATTACTTTGAAGGCTGGCGTTCCTGCTAAAGTTGAGATTTACTCTACCATTCTTATGAATAAACCTGTTTTGCTAGTGCATGATAAACAGGATCTGATCTATGAAGGAAGGGTCAGTGAAGACCATAAGTATGCGACTTTCGAAATGCCGGATCAAAAACGGACTAAAGATTTAACGGCAGATCTTTATGATGATAAGAAATTGTTACGGGCTGGTTTGGCATTTAAGGTTCAAAAAGGTACAAAAGAAATCGGCCTCTTTAAGAAGAAACCTTTTTAAGCATTAAGGAGTGCAGTCAATGAGCGAAGCAGATACGAAAGAAACTGAATACATTGAACGTCTCAAAGATGCCTTTGACGAAATGGTGGTTTATAAAGATTTGAAAAAGAGCAATTTCATTTCTTCATTTAAGCTGCCTTCCTTTATGAGAGACTGGGTCCTGAAACATTTTCAGGACGATGATGGAAATATTGATGTTGATGGTGCAGCTGATTTTATTCGCGAATATATTCCGAAGAAAGAGGACTGGAAAGATATTCTGAATCGAGTTGTCCATCAGGGTGAAACTGTTCAGTTCCTGGCCAAAATATCTATTAATATTGATATTGGAACTCAGAAAATATCATTTGAACTTCCTGATTTTGGCCTTGGTTTTAAGGAAACGATTATCAATCCGGATGTATGGGAAACCTGCAGCACTGATTTATTAAAATCGGAAGAAAATTGGGGGATTATTGAGATAGGGTACCAATACCCGACGTCTCCAAAGGAAAAAGGGAAAATTAAGCTGGTCAGCTTCCGGGATTTCTGCCCATACCAAGTAGATCTTGATGATTATAAATATGCCAGAAAGAATTTTTCCCTCGCAGAATGGATAGATATTCTCCTTGGCGCAGCTGATTATAATGCTGCAGGGTATCATGATAATTTGGAAAGACTGACAGTTATTCAGCGTTTACTGCCCTTTGCGGAAAAGAGAATCAATCTTCTGGAACTGGCTCCGGCGGGCACAGGAAAATCCTATCTTTTTGGACAAATCAGCCGCTATGGCTGGCTGGTTTCCGGCAAGGTTACTCGTGCAAAGCTGATTTATGATATTGGAAAGAAAAAAGATGGAGTTGTTGCGGTTCGTGATTATGTAGCCTTGGATGAAATTCGTGAAGCAGAATATATGCAGGATACAGAAATCCAGTCTGCTTTACAGGCTATCATGGAAAATGGTGCATATAGAGCTCCGGATAATCATGAGGTCAATGTGGATGCCGGTATTATTTTCCTTGGTAATATCAAAACTTCCGTGATGAATGAATACCAGTTTATGTTTGATGAATTACCGAATCCATTCCATAAATATCCTTTCCTGGACCGTATACATGGATTTATCAAGGGCTGGGATATCCCAAGAATGACAGATGATTTGAAGGTATGCGGATGGGCATTGAATTCTGAATATTTCTCGTCAGTCCTTCATAATCTGCGTGATGATCCTACTTATCGTGCAATAGTTGACCAATTGGTAATTCTGCCACATGGGGCAGATACTCGAGATACGGAAGCGGTTAAGCGTATCAGCACGGGATATTTAAAACTGCTTTTCCCCAATGTTCAGGATCCTAAGGATATTACGCCTGATGATTTTAGAAATTATTGCCTGCAGCCGGCAATGGATATGCGTCAGATTATGAGAATTCAGATGGGATTCACTGATGAGAAATACCAGGGTAAAGTCGTACCTGATTTTAAGGTGGTTGGTGAATGATGCGGCGTAAACAGATTTCTGTGGAATGTGTCGCTTGCGGAAAAAGACCATTGTCAAAGGATGAAATAGCTATTACGAAAAAGCTTTTGGGTAGAGATGTAAAGAATTTCTATTGCCTTGATTGTCTGGCTGATTATCTGCAAGTTGAGCCGCAGGATATTCTTGATAAGATCGAGGAATTTAAAGAAGAAGGCTGCGAATTGTTTGATTAAGGAGGAGAGATATGCCGAAATTCATTTATGCGGATCATGCGGCAACCACTTCTCTTTCGGAGGCTGCACGGGTTGCCATGCAGCCTTTTCTTTTGGATGAATATGGAAATCCTTCGGCTTTGTATTCCATGG
>Ga0256406_1005190_pt1 | contig 14127 bp, 10 predicted proteins | sample RumenRJG_03DNA_FD_185986 | JGI IMG/M metagenome (GOLD analysis project Ga0256406, IMG submission 185986) | Bovine rumen microbial communities from Lethbridge, Alberta, Canada - RJG_03 | ecosystem: Host-associated > Mammals > Digestive system > Stomach > Rumen | place: Canada: Alberta | collected...
TGCTGCCCCTTCTGGAGCACATCAACCCTGAAGCCATGAAAAACCTCGCCTCCACACAAGAGAACCTGACGGAAGCGATGAAAGTCTATCAGCAAGCCATGCAGCAAGCCCTTGCCCAGTGCGTGGAAAACAAAACAAACGGCGAGATTCTCATCCATATTCCCGAACTACAAAGCCAGCCCTCCCCCATCTCCCTGCTGCACGAAGTGCTCTCCCCCTTAGGCTTCAACAAGGCACAAATGCGGGACATCCTGTCAGCACTCACCGAATGTGGCAAAGTATTTGTGGCTGAGGGAAGACGTCTGCTGATTGACAGACAACACCTCATCATAGAAGCGACACACTACCCCATGCCCACCATTCACCAGAAAGTAGTGCCCATCCAAGACCTGCACATCCTGAAAGACCCCCACTTTGCTTATCTCGATGCTGACAAACTCACCACTACCACCTTCACCCAACTGACAACAGTCAACTGTCAACTGTCAACTCATTTGCCCCTCCGCACTCCCCGAACAGGCGACACCTTCGCCCCCTTCGGCATGGGCGGAAGACGCAAACTCCTCAGCGACTTCCTCACCGACCAGAAACTCACCCTCTTCGAGAAAGAGCACCAGCCCCTCCTCATGGACGGTGACGAAATTGCCTGGGTGGTCGGAAGGAGAAGTTCCGACCTGTACCGAGTGGACGAGCACACAAAACGGGTGCTGCAGCTCCATCTTCAGAAATGAAAGACCGTAACAATGAAGTAGTGAGCGCAGCGCTCACTTCCGAAAGTTCAATAATTGAAGTATCGTAAGTTCTTTTTATCACCACAGATTACACGGATTGCTCAGATTTTTTGCTGATGAGTCAGCTATTACCCAGATGAGTCTTTTATTACCCAGATTAGAAAGCCCCGCAGGGCTTTGGCGAAATCTGTGTAATCTGTCAAAATCAGAAGAATTAAATCTGTGTAATCTGCTTAATCTGTGGTCTTTATTACATCCGAAACTTGAATCATAGTATTATTCATTTAAGTTTCGGAAGTTCCAAACGCTTCATTTTCAACAACGAATCAAGCGAATAATTCTAATTGACCATGCGGCGAGAAGATGTATTTTCCTAATGCCGCAAGCGGCAACGAATGGAATCGAATGGCTACACTCAGCATTCGTTTTTATTCGTTGCACCCTTGGGTGCATTGTGTATTGTACTCAAATTTCGGATATATTTTTACAACGGATTGCACGGATTACACGGATTTTTCGTCGCAAGAGGCGACGATGGCCGGATGCAGAACAATCCGAATGGCAGGAGCCGCCGAGGCTCAAAATCCGTATAATCCGTGCAATCCGTTGTGGAAAAACACTCCCGAAACTTAAATTTATGAGAAATTCGTGGCTAATTCATGAGAATTTATGTCCCCAATAAACACGAATTACCATGAATTAACCACGAATTTTTCATGAATTCAATTATTTGTAGTTTTCGTCGAATTCACGTTATTCAGATATAGTTCCCACCCATAAAAAAGTGCAAAAGTTGCAAAGTGCAAAAAGTGCAAAAAGTGCAAAAAGTGCACAGACACAAAAAGAGCCCTGCATGACTGCAAGGCTCTCTCTTTTTACACGATCAGTACAAGGGCGGTTCTGGCGTGAGCACACCGTTATTGAGCGTGTAGGTCTGATTGCCATAGATGAAGGTGCCGTTGGCATCGTCAGTCATGTCGGCTCCCTCCACCTGCACCTTCGGCACAGCATTGGGCAGGATGGCGGCACCCCAATTCGTGCCGGTTTTCTTGAAGCCCTTGACCTGCTCACCCGTGCCATAGGCGAGGCGCTTGCCCTCAGAGTTGACCAGCCATGTCTCCGACCCCACATCCGCCAGCGCACCGCAAGCCATGTTGGAGAGGCTCACGTTCTCCACCATGCGCACGTTGCCCAGACCTGCAAGGTTGCGCATCTTGGCGGTGGGGAAATAGCGGAGCACACGGCCCGATTTCGCCTTGATGGTCGAGGCATCGCACTCCTCCTCCGTTTTGGTCATCTTCACACGGGTGACGGGTGCGAACGAACCCAACCCAGGCACCATCACGCGGCGTCCCTGCGTGCAGAAGTAGTTGACGGCATCGAAGAGCGCACTCTTCACCATGAGCAGAGCCGACTGCGGAATGTTCGACGCCTGCGAGGCGTATGCCACCACGGCAGCATCCTTCACCACCGGGCCACGCACCGACTGAATCTTGAACACCTTGGTTTGTTCCTCACGAAACTTGAGGACGAAGGGGCGCTTCATGTATGTGAAGGAACCCTTCACGTTGCCACCCCTGACATTTGTTGAAATTGCTTTTTCTGACATAACCTTTAAGAATTGAGAATTGAGTTACTAAAGTTTCGCAAGCTTCACTTTCTTGTAGTTATCGAAGTTATAGAAGTTATCGACGTTTGTCATGTTGATGTCCTTCTCGTAGCCAGGTATCGTCGTTAACTTCTTTAACTTCGATTGCTTCGAGCGAAGCGCTCACTACCGAAAGTTAAGTTGAGTTATATTAATCTTCCTCACCATACACGCCATCAGTCACCACCGATGTGCCCGTCGAAGCGATGCGCGAGCGGAGCGCCTCCACTGGCGTGAACTTGAGCGTGAGCGACTTGGCGACATCCTTCACCTTCAGTTCGCCGAGTTGACGTGCCGTCTTCGCCTTCAGCGAGCAGTAGAAGCCACCGAACCCTGGGAAAGTCACCTGATGCCCGTTGATGGCAAAGTACAGAATACCCTGAATGATGGCAGCGATGGCCGCTTCGATGTTCGACTCAGGCACGTTGGCAGTCTGAGCCATGTACTTGATGAGGTCTTCCTCACGGATGGGGGCATAGACAAGCTGTCTCAGTCTGTACCCCTGTGGCTTGCCCTCCTTGAAGTGGAGAGTCGCAGCCGATTTACGCATTTTGATACTCATAGTCTTTGAATTTTGAAATTTGAAGATGAATAAATTTGATTTCAGTTTTGTTTTATCATTTTGAAGTTAATGAAGTGAGCGAAAGGCCTTTCACTTAACCCGCTGCAAAGTTACGGCATAAGACAGGCGGTTCAAAATCTTTCGCAATCTTTCGGAAAAGTTGCGAAAATTCGCAATTTCGCCCCGAAATCTGCGAATATCCGCAAGGGGCAAAAGTCCGAGACCGCAACGCACCCATGTCCGAAACGGCAAGGCACACACATCCGTGACGGAGCCACCCCAACATACGAAAGTGCAACTTTTGCACTTTTTGCACTTTGCAACTTTTGCACTTTTTCTCCGCAGAGCCTCGCCCTATAAATATAATTTATAATATATAATAATATAATTTTATAATCCTCCTTATATTCCCCCTTAAAACATTATCCCCCACGAACCACAAAAAAAGTGCAAAAAGTGCAAGTTGCAAAAAGTGCATTTTTTTTATTTTTTCCTTTGTTTTTTCCTTTTTTTTGTACTACCTTTGCAACACAAAACCTGAAACCCATGAAGAAAAGCATCACCCATATACCCCTCAACACTTGCTCCCCAGCTTGGCAGATGAAGAAGAAATAAAAAAGTTTTACGATTAAAAGAATAAAGATATATGGCGACAATAACAAAAGAAGATTTAAAAAGAGAGATTGGTGATTTGATATGGAAGATGGCTACCAACCTTGTGCATGGTGGCAAGGTGTCGAGTGTGCAGTTTATGGACTACACTTTGGGAGCACTTTTCTACCGTTTCATATCTGAGAACATCACAGATTATTGTAACCACTTGATGATAGAGGCTGGTGTGGCAAATGCTGACTACCTGCACATGAGCGACGAAATGGCAGAGAATGCACGCAATCAGATAGTGCAGGCTAAAGGCTTCTTCATCAAACCCTCTCAGCTCTTCAAGAATGTTGCTGATGGCGCAAAGAATAATGATGAGTTGAATACCACCCTTGCCAATAACTTCAAGGCTATTGAGGAAAGTGCCATAGGCACTGCCAGCGAGGATGATGTAAGAGGACTTTTCAGCAACTTCAACACCAATGATGCAGGACTGGGTTCTACTGTTGAAGAACGCAATGGCTTGCTTACTACCTTGTTGGAAAGTGTTCGCGACTTGCCATTTACAAAATACATGGATAGTGGTCTTGATGTGTTTGGCATTTGCTATGAACACCTTATCAAGATGTATGCCTTGAATAGTGGAACAAAGGGAGGTGAGTTCTATACTCCAGCAGAGGTGAGTTACCTGTTGGCTCAGATAGCAGCAGCAGGTCGAAAGACAGTCAACAAAGTCTATGACCCTGCTTGTGGTTCTGGTTCATTGCTCTTGAACTTCAACCTTGTGTTAGGTTCCAAGAATGTTCGCGAAGGTTTCTTTGGTCAGGAAATCAACCTGAAGACCTACAACCTTTGCCGCATGAATATGTTCCTGCATAATGTGAACTATGATCATTTCGACATTCAGTTGGGTGACACCCTGCTTGACCCCAAGCACGAAATGGATGAGCCCTTTGATGCCATTGTGTCAAATCCTCCATATAGTGTGCCTTGGGCAGGAGATAGTGATGTGACACTTATCAACGACCCACGATTCTCTCCTGCTGGAGTGCTTGCACCCAAGTCAAAGGCAGACTTTGCTTTCACTATGCACATGCTTTCATGGCTCAGCACTGAAGGTACAGCCGCTATTGTAGAGTTCCCTGGTATTCTCTATCGTGGAGGTGCAGAGCAGAAGATTAGGAAGTATCTTGTGGCAAACAACTATGTAGATACTATCATTCAGTTGCCAAGCAACCTTTTCTTTGGAGCATCAATCGCCACTTGTATCATTGTGCTGAAGAAGAACAAGAGTGACAACAAAGTTTGCTTTATTGATGCCTCACAGGAGTTTGTTCATGAAGGCAATAAGAACAAACTTTCGCCAGCCAATCAGGAGCGAATCTATAAGGCTTGTATGGCGAAGGAAGAAGAAAAACACTTCTGTCATATAGTGACCACAAAGGATATTGAGGCAGAGGATTACAATCTGAGTGTCAGCACTTATGTAGAGCAGGAAGATACTCGTGAGACAGTTGACATTGATAAACTGAATGCAGAGATTTCAGAGATAGTAAAGCGTCAAAGCACTCTTCGCACTCAATTAGATGCTATCATCAAAGAATTAGAGGAGGATGTGGCATGAGTGAGATAAAGAAGTTGATAGAAAGACTCTGCCCGGATGGGGTGGAATATAAGAAGTTGGGAGATATAGCAGATATAACTATTGGTGAATTCGTTCATAAAAACAAACAAAATCCCAATGGCAAATACCCCGTTTATAATGGCGGAAGTTCCTTTACAGGATATTATGACAATTATAATAGGACTGGAAATAAGATAGTTGTTAGCGCTCGTGGTGCATATGCGGGATTTGTTAATAAAGTATATGGTTGTTATTGGGCAGGAAATAGTTCATATTCTATAGACATAATTTCTCCAGAAGTTTCTTGGCATTTTGTGTATTATTATTTGAAGCTAAAGCAAACTTTCATGATCTCCAAACAACAAAAAGGTGGAGGTGTCCCAGCTATTTCTAAAAAACAAATGCAAGACTTTGAAATCCCTGTACCTCCAATTGAGGTACAGAGTAAAATTGTCGAGATACTCGACAATTTTACGGAGCTAGAAGCGGAGCTAGAAGCGGAGCTAGAAGCAAGGCGAAAGCAATACGAATATTACAGGAATCAACTCCTGACATTCGACAAAGTGGGGGGGGTAAGATTTGATGTAAAGTGGATGAAGTTGGGAGAAGTGGCAAAATGCTATTCAGGTGCTACACCCAAGACGAGTGTGGCTTCATATTGGGAAGATGGTACTATACCTTGGATGAACTCAGGCGAAGTTAATCTCGGTAGAGTATATAAAACAGAAAACAAAATAACTCAGTTAGGGTATGATAGTTGTTCAACGAAAATGGTTCCTGCTCATACAGTTGTTATAGCTTTAGCAGGACAAGGAAAGACAAGAGGAACCGTTGCGATTACTGAAATTGATTTATGTACAAATCAGTCATTGTGTGCCGTAGAAGTAGATAATAATAAAATAGATAGTTATTACTTATGGCATTACTTAAGAGGACAGTATCAAACACTAAGGAAGATATCATCAGGAGATGGGACACGTGGAGGACTTAATCAGAATATGATACGAAATTTTGAGATTCCAGTACCTCCGCTAGAGAAGCAGAGAGGATTAGCAAACATCCTTGACCGCTTTGAAGCATTGACAACAGACCTGCAGAGTGGTTTGCCAGCAGAGATAGAGGCTCGTAGGAAACAATACGAATACTATAGAGAAAAATTGCTGACATTTAAGAGAAAGGAATTTTAGAGTTTCTCGGAGGATGCCGGAAGATCTCGGAAGATTTCAGAAGATTTCGGAGAAATTCGGAGAACTTCGGATGATTTCAGAAGACCTCAGAAAACCTCTGGTAAAACAACAAAAACTATGACAGCAGATAAGAAAACCTTTTTGCCTTTTCATGGGCATTACCGCAATCTGAGGGTGTATCATGTCACAGAGGCTCTCTATGACTTGACATATACCTTCTGCCAGCGGTTTCTTCCTGCATACGGCGACCGTACCGTTGACCAGATGGTGCAGGCGGCACGGTCGGGCAAGCAGAACATCGCGGAAGGCAACCAGGCTGCTGCCACGTCGAGCGAGACCGAAATCAAACTGACCAACGTGGCGAAGGCAAGTCTGGAGGAATTGTTGGTGGATTATGAGGACTATCTGCGCACCCATAACCTGCCCCAATGGGGCACCGAGCATCCTCGCTATGAAGGGATGCGCCGTTGGGCCAGCAGCGATGACTTCATGCAGACCTATGCAGAGAGGTCGCAGCAGATGACTGACGAGGAGTTTGCCAATCTCTGCCTGACACTCTGCCATCAAGCCATCTACATGCTGGGCAAGTTGATAGACACCCTGCAAGACCGCTTCGTGAAGCAGGGGGGCATCAAGGAGCGCATGCACGCTGCCCGCACCGGCTATCGCCAGGCGGAAGAAGCAGAACTGAAGCGCCTACGAAGCGAGGTGGCACAAATGAAGGCAGAGATAGAGCGCCTGAGAAAGGAGAATGAAGAGTTAAGAAAGAAATAATCGGAAGAGGTCGGAATATTTCGGAGGATTTCGGAAAATTTCAGAAGATTTCGGAAGATTTCAGAAGATTTCGGAAGATTTCGGAAGACCTCGGAGATTCTCAGACAACCTCAGAAAAAGAACAAGACTATGGCAGAGATATTAGATATCATTTCACAGAATACTCAGAGCACTGTTGTGGCTGAGTATGTGCGTGAGGAACGCGAGAGGGAAACAGGTTACCAGAGTGAGAGTGACTTGGAGAATGAACTGATTGCCCAACTTCAGCGACAGGGATATGAATACCTTCCCATCCATAATGAGAAGGAGTTGATAGCGAACCTGCGCAAGCAGTTGGAGAAACTGAATGATATCACATTTACTGATAGTGAGTGGCAGAGATTCTTTAAGGCTGAAATAGCGAAAGAATCGAATGGCATCAAGGAAAAGGCTTTCACCATTCAGCGAGACTATAAGAAGAGTTTTGTCCGCGAGGATGGAACACAGGTGAATATATCGTTGATTGACAAGAAAGATATTCACCATAATATCACTCAAGTAATCAATCAGTATGCTGTAGATAGCGGAACACAAAAGAACAGATATGATGTCACCATTCTTGTGAATGGTCTGCCATTGGTACATATAGAACTGAAGCGAAGAGGTGTACTACTGAAGGAGGCTTTCAATCAGATAAACCGATATGGAAGAGAGTCATTCTGGGCAGACAATGCCTTGTTTGAGTTTGTGCAGATATTCATTATCTCGAATGGAACCACAACAAAGTATTATAGCAACACGACTCGCGACAATCACATCAAGGAGCAAAACAGCAAGGCTAAGGCAGGAAGACAAAGAACCTGCAACAGTTACGAATTTACTTCGTACTGGAGTGATGCAAAGAACAAACTGCTGAATGACTTGGAAGACTTTACTGCTACATTCCTCAGCCGTCATTCTCTGCTGAATATTCTGACAAGATTCTGTGTGCTGACAGAACAGAACATCCTGATGGCAATGCGACCCTATCAGATTGCTGCTACTGAAAGACTTTTGAACCGCATAGAAGTGGCTCACAATGCAAGGCTATATGGTACAGTAAAGGCAGGAGGTTATATTTGGCACACAACAGGTTCAGGCAAGACGCTGACCTCATTTAAGGCTGCTCAACTTGCTACCAAGTTACCATATATTGATAAGGTGATGTTTGTGGTGGATAGAAAAGATTTGGACTATCAGACCATGAGAGAGTATGACCGATTCCAAAAAGGTGCTGCCAATGGAAATACTTCGACAACAGTATTGGAGAAGCAGATAGCCGACAGCAAGAGTAAAATCATCATCACTACCATACAGAAGTTGTCGAGTTTTATCAAGAAAAAACCAGACAGCGACATCTACAAGAAAGAAGTAGTATTGATTTTCGATGAGTGCCACAGAAGCCAGTTTGGAGAGATGCACCAGAAAATCACCAAGAAATTCAAGAAATACTATATCTTCGGCTTTACAGGTACACCTATCTTCATAGAGAACATGCCAACAGGTGCAGGACTCATCAAGACCACAGAAGATGCCTTTGGTGAAAGACTGCATACATATACTATTGTCAATGCCATCAGTGACCATAATGTATTGCCTTTCCGTGTGGATTATGTCAGCACAATGAAGGAGAAGGAAGATGTGGAAACCAGCAAGGTATGGGATATTGAAAGAGAAAAGGCGTTAAGTGACCCACGACGCATAGCCAATGTCTCAAAATATATACTGGAGCATTATTCTCAGCAAACTCTACAGGGGAAGAAATACAAGATGAGTGTTGTTACCAATGTGGAGAAATTGGCAAAGGATAAAAAGAAGAAAGTTGAAGAGGAACGTGATAAGACATCGTTGAGTGGCTTTAACAGTATCTTTGCAGTACAGAATATCCCGATGGCAAAACAATACTATCTGGAGTTTTTGAAACAGATGGAAGAACTGCCTGAAAACAAGCGTCTGCGTATTGCTACTATTTTCAGTTATGGTGCAAATGAAGCAGACCCTGATGATGAAGGGGATGAGAATAGCGATAATACAGATGGACTGGATGCAAGCAGCCGCGAATTTTTAGAGAGGGCCATCAAGGATTACAATAATATGTTTGGAACAAGCTATGACACAAGTGCTGACAAATTCCCAAACTATTATAAGGATGTTTCTCTGAGAATGAAGAACAGAGAAATAGATATTCTTCTGGTAGTAAATATGTTCCTTACAGGCTTTGATGCTACTACTCTCAATACGCTGTGGGTAGATAAGAATTTGCGCTATCATGGATTGTTGCAGTCATATAGCAGAACAAACAGAATTCTGAATAGCATCAAGCAATTTGGAAATATCGTTTGTTTCCGCAATTTGGAGGACTCTACCAATAAGGCGCTATCACTCTTTGGAGACCCTGAGGCACGAGGGGTTTCAATACTCCGTCCTTTTGAAGATTATTTCAATGGATATGATGATCATAAGGGCAAGCATCAGGAAGGATATAAGGAACTGGTAGAGGAACTTCAGAAGATGGTAGAACCAGGCGAATCTCCTGTAGGTGAAGAAGCTGAGAAGAAGTTTATCAAGTTGTTTGGTAATATTCTGAAGATGCGAAACCTGCTCAGTGTCTTTGATCAGTTCCAAGGTGTGGATATGCTCAGCGAGAGGGATGTGCAGGATTATACAAGTATCTATCTTGACCTGAGAGAGAAATATATCAACGTGCAGAAAGATAAAGAAGATATCTGCGATGATATTGTCTTCGAGATGGAATTGGTGAAGCAGGTAGAAGTTAATATCGACTTCATCCTCTTCCTTGTAGAGCAGTATCGCAAGAGTCATAATCAGGATGGTGAAATAAGGGTTCGTATCAGTAAGGCAATAGACAGTAGTCCTGACCTTCGTGATAAGAAGGAGTTGATAGATAAGTTCATAGAACAGCTGACACCTGATAGTGAGGTTGATGCTGCATGGCGAGTGTTTGTAAACGATGAAAAGAGATGCCAGTTTGATGCTATCATCGAAGAAGAGAATCTTAAACGAGATAAGGCTGTGGAGTTCATTGAGAACGCCTACGAACGTGGCTATGTGCCTGAGGGAGGAATGGAACTGGATGGTATTATGCCACCAATCAACCCATTTGACATAAATGCTAATCGTGAAGGAAAGATTGCTACAGTCTTAGAGAAACTAAAGGCATTCTTCCAAAGATTTGCAGACATCAGTAATGGGGACTTTGGAGAAGAAAACACCTCCAACGCATTGCCGCTCCATCCTGTAGATTATCTGAATGAAACTTCAGAGGAAGAAGAAATGTCAAAAGCAGCAGAAATTGAAAACTAAATAAGAAGCATGAAACCGATACTACCAAGACCGCTTTTGTGGACAGAGATAAAGACGATGGATGAATTCCTGAATGGAGACTTCCTGACTTCCTTGCTGTATGATTCTTTCAAGCGAATAGTCGGGACAATGGATATTCCGCATATAAGTGCTGTAACATTTTTCAATGAGTTGTATTACCAACTGACGCGATACAATTATGAAAAACCAGAGCCAGAGGATTATCCTCGCTATTATAATGACATCAAGACGCATTTAGGGTATGTGAGTTATACCAATTTGGTGCTGACCATGATGTATCACTATTGCCGATTGAAAGACTGGCGTTTTCATGATTTCAGAAGTCAATTCATGATGACCATCAGAGAGAATCAATTAAAAAAGGACTTTTGGCAGTTTTTCACAAGGGCTATATCAACCGTGTATCGCTGGCCAGAAATTGTTCCGTATCCAGAGAAGCCTTGTCCTGTTGCACCCAGTGATCTGGCGAAGAGGGGTATGGAATGGGATAAAATCACAAATCAATATGATTTGGAAACCATCAAGGAAATCTTGAACTTGTGGAAAAGTGATGAGGACAAGAAGTCTGTTGCAGGCATGATAAGGAGGAACATGCGTGAAAATAAAACGATTCCCGCCTACTCGCATAAGTATGATGGTGTTGTGAGATACTTATTACAAGTGGGGAATGATGTAAGGAACACACCAACATCTCTTGGTGGTGTCCTTGTATCGGAAACAATAAGCGGAAAGAACGGTGTGACTTACAGATTTTCCACGCCAAAGGAAACTGATGATGTTACGGAAGTGTTGAAAAAGAAGGATGAGGAAATACTCCTATTAAAAATGGAAAAGGAGGACTATAGAAGGAGACTCGCTTTGTCTGAGAAAAAGAACAAAGAACTGGAACTACAGCATGAGGAGGATGAAGCAAGAATGATAAGTGGTTTCGGTACTGTAGTTGTTGAAGAACAGGTAAACAGCAAGGTGGTTAATCATCATGTGATTGACACCAACACAAATATGGCTTTGGCTGAATCGCAGAAGTTGAACAAATTGCGCCAAAAGCAAATAGAACAAATGAAAAAGACGAGTGAAAAACTTGAAGAATCAATTAAAGAACTTCAAGAGAAACTCGGTAATGAAAGCGTTCCTCTTTCTGTATTGGCAGAAGGCTTAAAGGATTATGCAGATGAAGCAGGAATAGACGAGGCTCATAAACTTTTCAATCATTTGAACACTTTGCTGATTGAAGTGACTGCATGGACAAAGAACGTGCCAGAACTGAAGAAGTTTTTCAAGAAAGCAAGGAAAGATATGGAGAAAAACAACATTTTTAAGGACGCGCAGGTGACCATACAGCAACCGACCATCAATGGCCCTTTCAATGAGATACATGATAATGACAACGTAAATTTAGGAAAGTAAAGATATGGCAGAGAATAATCAAGGGATAGGTGGCATCACTTTCACGGGTGACATAACGGTGAATGGTCCCATGTTTGACATTCACGATAATCAGCATGTGCATATCCATACGAATGGGCAAGGCAAAGAGAATGGGGAAGAAAACGAGCAGTCGCCTAACATTAAGTTGCTGCGCCAATTAGTGAGTGCGGCAGATGCCTCAAAGCCCAAACAGATACTCATGCCATATAAAGCGGCTCTCTCCATCTCAGCGGTTCCTCGCTGGGATTACAGCACGTTCAACAGGTTCATGGGGACAAATGTGACACGCAATAGTTTCAGTAATTGGATAAATGAAACTCAGGGATGCACATACACAGATGAAGAGATTGACCCCATCGTGGAGCAGTTCAAGAAACTGACGTAGAAGGGCGTTTTGCCATGTCGGGGTGGCACTTTTCTTTATTTCCCGAACATTTCTGAACATTTCCGAACATTTCCGAACAATGAACAGCCTCTGCAACGAAAAGTTGTGGGGCTTTTTTTGTGTCCGTACCTTTGCATCAGAAATCCGAGTCAGTGCGCAGGGCGAGGATGAAGATTATTCAAAATAAAATAAATACAATTTATGACTAAACAAGGTACAATCAAGAGAATCGGTGAACCGCGTGAGTTCACCACGAAGGAGGGAGAGCGGCGTTTCTCTTATCCTGTGACAGTTGGCATCCCCTATGTTCGTCAGGATGGCAAGACTGGTGAGGACGAACTGGTGTGCGACCACATGACGGGCAACCCTGACTATGTGAAGCAGTTGGAGGATTTGGCTCAGCGGGGCGTGGAGTGCGACCTGACCATCTCGTTTGTGGTGAGAGAGTATAACGGACGTTTGTTTAACAACGTCAGATTGCTGAACATTTCGCAAAGGATTTCGGCATGAGGAAGATTGTGATCACTGACAAGCGGGAAATGGCGAAGATGTGCGAGGCGATGGGGATGAAAAATCCTTCCTCTTGCTACCGTGCACTGAATTTTGAGACGCATTCTTTATTTTCTTCGCTAATACGATGCCATGCGATGAATCAACTGAGGAGTTCACGATTTTTACATAACTAAAAAAGAAAAGAATATGAATAAAATGGAATTGAAGCCTGGTGTGAAATACCGTGGCAGCGCGATTATCAATGACTATGGTCAAGTACAGTTCACAGCTTATCAGCAGGGCACGAAGCCTGGCAACCTGCACACGGTGCTGGAGACGCCTTTTTTCAAACTCTCGGAGAGCAGGAAGATGTGGCAGGTGAAAGTCAACTTCGAGAAGACGGGCTTCTCGGTGATGAGTGCCACAAACAGGTTTGCGTTGGTGCTGGCGCAAATTATCTCGTATGTGAAGTGAAAGGTATTTCAAACATGAAATTTTACTCATTCAATTATCGCAAGTAATAAAGCCACAGATTCATTTTTTTCCGATTATGGCAGATTCTGCTGATTTTCGCTTTCTTGGCGAAAGCCCATCCAGATGGTTACGAGAGCCCTCATCTGTGGAATTTAAGAAGTCCCTTCTCATGAAAAAATCAGAGAGATCTGAGTAATCTGTGGTGATGAAGGGGGCTTGCGAACCTTTAGTTCGATGAAGTCAAACTTAAAAAAACTTTGTAGAATAATGAAAATAGAAGTATATAGTAACAATCGCAGTGTGAAGCCAATGACCTCTTGGGGGTCGTTGGCTGACATGCACAACTTTCTTGAAGAGAACAAGAATATTGCTGCCATCTGTGCCAAGATTAAGGAAACGGGTGACAAGTCTTTCAAGTCGCAACTTCCTGCCATGATGCCGATGGGCATGGTGGGGGAGAAGACGAGGAAGAAGGAGAATTGTGTGCCGACGGGATTGGTGATGGTGGATGTTGATGGCCCCCTCCCTTTGCCGTCCTCAGAAAGGGCACTTTCTTCGGTCGCTCCCGACAGCGCAACATCTAGTTGCCCTGTTTCATCGCTCGCTACCCCCAGGGGGGAGGAGAGACCATGCGGCGAGAAGGGGGGCGAGTTTCTTAGTCGGGAGGAGATGAAGAAGTGGGTGGAGAAGATGAGGGCTGAGTTGGAGAAGATGCAGGTGGTGATGGTGCATATCACGCCTTCGGGGAGGGGGCTGAGGTTGTTGGTGCATTGTCATGCGGACGGGATGGAGGCAACGGTGAAGCGGCTGGAGGAGGCGCTGAATTTGGGTGAGTTCGGGCATGTTGACCCTGCTTGCA
>Ga0256406_1005191_pt1 | contig 14124 bp, 10 predicted proteins | sample RumenRJG_03DNA_FD_185986 | JGI IMG/M metagenome (GOLD analysis project Ga0256406, IMG submission 185986) | Bovine rumen microbial communities from Lethbridge, Alberta, Canada - RJG_03 | ecosystem: Host-associated > Mammals > Digestive system > Stomach > Rumen | place: Canada: Alberta | collected...
AACGGAGCCGCTCGATCTCTGCTTGGAGGCGAACGGCCTCGCTGGGATTCTGCGCGAAGGCCAGATGCTGTACTGGAATTTTGAGTGGCTTGTCCGCCAAGACGCAGATAACAGCGGCCGGAGTCCCGCGTTCGATGACGTTCATGGCGTTCGCACGTACCTGACGGAAGACCAAGGGACACGCGAGCGGCCGGAGCAGCGGGATTTCCTGTTGCCGGAGCAACTGACAGGCATCCGTTCCGTTGAAAAAGATTCGGAGGGGCATCAGATTGTCATAACGGGAACGAACGACTGGTACGAGGATTCGAGCGAGCGCTGCGAGCTTTTCCGCTGGTATCGCCCGGGCGCGGCGAGCGCTGTGACGTTCGCCAATGCGTTCGCCAAAGGACGCACGACGGCTTCGGGGATGCTCTGCACGCACGCGCAGCTTGATTATCTGTTGCAGCAATTGACGCAAGCGCCGTTTGCCGTCACGCAGGCCGAGGCGGACAAGCCCGCCGCCGTGCTGCTCCGCTACGAGCGGGGCATGGCGTACGATCGCGACCGGACGCAGGAGCTCTTCCGCCGCCGCGCGCGCGGCGGGCAGACGATCCGACTGACGTTTGCCTGCACGGACGCGGCGCAATCGATGTTCCTGACGGACTACGCGAATTTCGTCCTCGCGGCGCTCGAGCGCCGTGCGCCGTACATCACGTGGATCGCGCAAAGCGAGAGAGATGGAGAGGGGGCGACATGATGGCATGGCTTTGGAGCGGCGGCACGCCGGCGCTCAAAAAAACGTTCCGTGTCAACTGGCGCGACTCCGTCTGCCCAGCAGCCTTCGAGCTCGACAGCGAGACGGACGACGTGCGCACCATCAACCCGCTCGTGCGCTTCGCGGATCTCTTTTCGCTCGTGGCAAAACTGCAGGATGAAGTCCCGGAAGAGGAAGAACGCGAGCTCGAAAACGTGCTGTTGCATCTCCTCGCCTGCCTCGATCGCCAGAGCGGCATTGACCGCGCCGCCATCGCCATCGACGTGCGGCGCGAGGAACTGCTCGCGGGACGCTACGGCGCGCGCGCGCAATCATTATATACGGCACTCACGGACGACGAACAGGCGGAGGTCGCGCGGCTCCTCATGCGGCAGGAAGACGACGCGGCGGGGCGGCTGTATTACGACGAGGCCGTGGCGGCGCTCTTTCCCGATGTCCTGCCGTACTACGAGACGCAAGACGACGTGATTTTGCTGTATCTGCCGCGTGCGGAAAACGAGGCGGACAAGGGACGGCTCGAGCTTTTGGAACGGTTGTTCCTCGACCGCACCGCCGTCGTCCGCGTGTTCTGGGGTGTGCCGTTCGGCATCCTCGGCGAAGCGTGGATGACGAAGCTCGACCAGTTCCAGCTGTATTGAAAGAAAGGGGGATTCTCCATGGGGCAGGCGATCGGCATCGACCTCGGCACGACGACGACCATCGTGACGTACAAGAACCGCAAGGGCAAATGGAAGCAGCTGCGCATCCACGGCGACAGCGCCATCCCGTCCGTGCTCTATTTCCGCAAGCGTGGTGATGAGGACTATTGCATCGGGCGCGAGGCGTTGCAACTGCAGGCGCAGAATCCGCATGCGGCCGTCGCGGAATTCAAACGTCACCTCGGCGACCGGGACTATCTCTACGAGGTCACGGCGGAGGACGGAACGACGTTCTCCCTGCGTCCGCGCAAGGCGGCCATCCTCTTTCTGCAGAAAGTTCTCGACGAGGCGGAGAACACGCTGCTGCGCGAATTCGCTGGCGACGGCACGGTGGAAGACGCTGTATTGACCGTCCCCGCGAAGTTCAATCTCGCGCAGAAGAAAGAGACGCGTATCGCGGCGAGCGACAGCGGCCTTGCGGATGTGAAGCTCACGGCGGAGCCGACGGCAGCGGCGGTCGCGGCAGCGGAAGAGGGTGACCTTGCCGATGGGGAAAGCGTGCTCGTCTATGATTTCGGCGGCGGCACGTTCGACGTGTCCGTCATCCAGCGGCAGAAAGGTGCGTTCCATGAAGTCGCGACGAACGGCCTCGCAAAGCTCGGCGGCAGCGACCTCACGCGCCACCTCATGGAGCAGCTGGCTTTTCAGGCCGAAGCGGACTACGGCGTGACGATCCCCGTGGAGGACGGCGACGAGAACGCGCCGGACGAAAACGAAATGTCGCTCCTCGACTGGAAACGGAACCTGCAATATCTCCGCGAGGCGGCCGAGCAGACGAAAATCGCACTGTCCGACCCCGACAACGACCCGTGTCCCGTCACGTGCCAGCTCATGATCCACGGGCAGCTTGAGATCCTTCAGACGACGGTCACACGTGCGGAATTTGAAAATGCCATCCGCAAGGAAATCGAGCGGACAATGGACATCACGCGTGCGACGATCCAAGAGGCGCACGAGCGCGGCATCGATCACATCGACCGCTTCGTGCTCGCTGGTGGCAGCAGTTCCATTCCGCTCATCCACGAGATGATTGAGAGCGAGCTCCAGCAGCAGGAGTGTTCCGATAGCGACGAGGCGAAGACGCTCATCTCGAAGGGCGCGGCGATGCTCGCGAACGAGGCAGAGCTCTCGACGGAAGCCATCACGAACGTGCAGTATGGTGTCGTGTCAGCCGAGGGCATGATGCTACAGAAATTCCAGCCCATCATCCGTGAGAACCAGCCGCTGCCGTGCTCTGGCACGAAGACGTTTTACCTCGCACGTGATGGGCAACAGGCGCTCGACATCGAATACTACGAGCGCGACATCAAGAACTCGCCGCGCGCGATGAATCTCATCGAGACCATCCACATTGGCAACCTGCCGGAGGGGCTGAAAAAAGCGGACACGCAGATCGCCGTGACATTTACCGTACTGCTCGACGGCGTAAACATCGACGTGCACGTACAGGATGCGGCCGGCAACGAGATCCAAACGAAGAATCTCAAGATTGAAAAAGGCAGCGATTTATGGAGTGATGAAGATGCAAGCGACTGACAGAAGCGCGCTCGTCAAAGAAGCGAAGGATTGGCTCGCGGAGCGCGACCTCCTCGTACGCACGCATTGGCGTTCCATCTATGATATCTTGGGCATCCGTGCGGAGCGCAGGACGGACGCGCCGCCGACGAAAGCGCGCGTGATGTTCCGTCCGCCGCAGACATCGCAGCCGCAACGGATGGAACGGCCGCAGCGCATCCCGCCGTGGGCGCAGCAGGTCACGCTCAAAAAAGCGGTCATTCCCGCGCCAGTGCCAGAACCGGCATCGCCGCCCCGCGTCCCGCTCTGGGACGATGCGACGTGGCATACGTACCAGCAAAAGATGCTCGCCATCGACAAGGTCGCGAACGCTTTGGCGCTCGCCGCGCAAAACCGTTTCCTTCGCTCCGGCCAGCGGAATGCAGCGGCTATCTATCATGAGCAGCTGCTCACCGCGCGGACGAGATTCGCGCAGCTTACGGGGCCGGAGGATGGCATCTGGGATGAGGACGCGATTGGCGACATCCTCGGCGTCCTTTGCAACTGCGTGAAAACCAGCATCCGTCCCATGCTCGAAGGTGGCAGCGGCGATATCGTGGCGGGTTCCGAGACCGGTCGCTTCTATGCAGCATTCACGTCCTGCGTCGCGGCGTATCTGGAGTCGCTCGGATTTTTCGCCGTCGGCGTGCAGCCGGGCGACCAGACAGAGCCATGCGCGAAATACTTCGAGCCGTTCCTGCCCGGCGAACATGCGACGAGCCCCGCGCAGCGCGGCTGCATCTACAAGGTTTTCGTACAACCATACCGTGCCTATTACGGCGCACAGGGGCAAGAGGAACTGTCGGAAATCTGGGTCAACGGACGAGCCGCCGTGTATCAACTGTGAGGAGGCGCAGACATGAGTCTTCTGGATTTTTTCTTTGACATCGAGCAGCGAGTGGCTGCATCGGAGACGCTGAAAACGCTGCGAGCAGATCTGAAAACGTTGCGGGCGCAACTGGACGAGGAACAGAACGCGCGGCAATCGCTCGAGCGGGAGCTCGCCAAAGAGCAGAACGCCCGTGCGCAGGTGGAACGCTTGCTGTCCGAAGAAGAACAAGCGCGGAAAACGCTCGAAGGAGAGCTGTCGGAAGAACGTCAGGCGCGAGAAGCCTTGGCAGGACGTCTCGATTCGTTGCAACAACAAGAATCGGCGCTGACGCAAGCGCTGGAGGACGAGCGGAAAGAACGCCAGGCGTTCGCGGATAGGATGGACGAACGCCTGAAGAAATTGGAGCAAAAGGAAGAGGATGAAGTACCGCCTCCCCCGCCACATCCGCCAATCCTTCCCGGCATCGAGGCGTTTATCCTGCCGGACGACGAGACGGTGCTGTTCCCGCAGAGCGAGGAGCGCGTGCGCCGCGCCATGGCGGAGACGCTCGACCTCGCGGCGCCGCGCGCGTCCCTCGGCGGATCGAAAGCCGCCATTCTGCAGGGCATCGTCGACGAATACGAAACGCACTTGCGCAAGGCGTATGAAAAACTCGAACGCCGTTGGGATGACATCGATGACGACGAGCGCTCGCAGGAAGTCACAGAAGCCTTTTTCTCCGTACTGTCGGATCGCCTGCTCAAACCGTTCTGCGCCGCGCTTTATCATGGCATGGAAAAAGAGCCGGAGGCGTACGCGCAGATGATCGCCGCGTGGAACGCCTATCTCTCGCGTTGCCATGTCAGCACGGTGTCGTTGCGTGTCGGCGAAAAACTTTCGGACGTCTCAAAGCGTTGCAATGTCAATGTCCTGCCTGACCATACGGACGACGCAGCGCTCTACGGCACGCTCAAAGAGATTGACCGCCTGCCGTACTGCCTGCATTATCTCGAGGATGACACGCACGAATCCCTCGAACTCCCCGGCAGCGCTGTCGTCTGGGCGAAGAGGTGAGCGCGATGGCAGAGCCGTATGTGGTCGGCATCGATTTTGGTGCTGTGAACATCAAGGCGTGCGCGTGGGACGGGCGCAAGTACCGCATGATTGCTTTGGATTCCCATGACACAGAAAGCGTCGCGACGGAAAATGTCATTTTGTACAAGATGGCGAACGGCGTGCCAGATCCGCGCATCGGTATGTCCGCTCGGCAGGGGCGCTACGAGGACGGCGTGGACGCGCAGGATTTCGTGCGCGACATCAAGCGCAAGCTGGAGCAACGTGCGTGGACGCAAGAAATTCCCTGCCTCGGCAAAGAGCTCAGCGCCGAAGAGGTCGCGACGGACATCCTGCGCCTCGTCTACCGCCGCGTGGCGCGGAAGCTCCGAAAGAGCGCGGTGGACGAGGCGGCGACGATTCCTGCCGCTATCACGGTGCCCGTCGGATTTTCCGCTGTGCAGCGCGCGCGCATCCGGCGGGCCGCGCAAACAGTTGGCTTCGACGTTCAGCATGTATTGACGGAACCATTCGCCGCCTTGTTCTCGCAAAAGAAGCTCATCCAGACGGCTGAACGGCAGAACGTCTTCGTCTTTGACTTTGGTGGCTCGACGCTCGACATCAGCCTGCTGACGGTCTGGAACGAAGGGGATACGCTGCACGTCGAGGAAGCGGGCTCGATGGGGCTCCACGTCGGCGGCCTTGACATCGACCAGTGGATTGCAGATGAAATTTTGCGCCCGCAGTATGAGGTGTGGGAAGCAGCGCACCCGGCAGAGCACAGTGACCTCGACCGCGCCCGCGTCGCGCGTGGCATCCTCGAAGCGGCGGAAGACCTCAAGAAGCGGCTGTTCCTTGCGGACAGCGAAGATGATGACGAACAGGTGACGCATCCGATGCCCGTCGCGTCCGGCGACTTCGTAACGCTCACGCTGCGTCGCGGAGATGTGATCGAGATGTTCGAGCGCCATCAGCTGCGCGAGACAATCACGGAACGCCTTGATGCGCTGTTTGACGGAACGGACGGCCTGCGCCCGCAGGATGTTGACCGCGTCTGCGTCTTCGGTGGGACGATGCACATCCGTTATTTCCTTGCAATTTTGGAGGACTATTTCCCCGAGGGCACGTTCGACCCCGATGATGTTGAGACGGACGAAGATACCATCTACACGTCCGTGGCGGATGGCGCGGCGCACTTCCTCGCGCGTGCGCAGTCGGGCAAACCGTCTGAAATCGAAAATTATCTGCCGTATCGTTTCGGCTTTTATCGCGGCCGACGCTTCCGCGCGTTCGGCCTGCGCAGCCACCAGTGGTCGCGGAGGGAACGCATTCTGCCCGGCGACCTCGACAGCGGACGCCTGCCCGTTTACCAGAAATTCTGGGAGGATGAACCCGTGTATGTGGGCTTCGTCCCCGTCGGGCAGTACACATTCGAGGGCGATGCGGTGTTGCGGCTTGCCGTCGGCGACGACGAGGCCGTGCGCTACGAGCTCACGGACGTCGTGGATGACAGCACCAGCGGCGACCTGCTGGACAGCTGGGAGGGTGACGTCGTGATGGAACAGGAGGAGTAAGATGGACGAAAGAAAAGAACTCGCCGAGCGCTTGCACCGTACCGGCGAATCGTTGCTTGGGCAGCTGGAGGAAGAGCTCGGCGTGATGGACGAGGAGCTCGCGTCGGCAAATGCGGCCGTTGCCGCGAAAGAGTCCGCGCTCGCCGAAGCGAAAGAAGCAAACAGCCAGCTCGTAACCCGTCTGCAGAATGTCCGGACGACGCTCCTCCGTCTGGCGGGCAGCATCCAGGAAGGGGTGTGACCATGTCGAAAGAACGGAAAAAACAACTCATCGCCGACCTGCGCGGCGTGCTCGGCTATCTCTATCGCATGACCGTTGAGCAGCAACAGGAAAACGATGGCCTGCGTGAGCAAATCGCACAACTGCAGGAATCCGTGCGTACGGAAAAGGCGAAAACGGAAGAGGCCCGGGAAACGTACGAGCAGCGCCTCGAAGGTCTCCAACAGGAATACCAGCACCGTCTCGATGAGAAACACCGCGCCATGACGGAGCGCAGTGCGAGCCTCGACCAAAGCATCGAACAAGTCGCGAGCTTGCGCAGCGAACTGGCATCGCGCCTCGCTCTTGCCGAGCAACAGGAGCGCAAAAACAAGGAACGGTGGCGAATGGCGAACGAAGATCTCCGGACGGCGCAGCAAGCGCTGAAGGGTGAGCGTACGGACTTCGAGAAGGAACGTGACGACTGGCGCATGAAGAAGCAGGGCATCAAGGAAAAGGCAGAGCTCTACGAAGAAAAATGCAAGGAGCTGCGGAAGAAGGAGATCGAGATCCAGTCGCTGAACGAGACAATCCAGCAGAAGGATGATGAGATTGCCAAGAAAGCTACACGCATCAGTGAATTGAAGGAAGAGAACCGGCAACTCCGTGCGAAACGCCACGAGAATTGACAGCCTGCAAAGCGCAGGAAAAGCGAGGGACGGATATGACAGAAGCGACAGAAGCAATCACGGTCGGCATCGACCTCGGAACGACGAACACGCTCGCGTGCGTCTGGACGAACGGAAAGCCGAAAATCATCCCCATCGATGGTAAGAAGATGCTGCCATCGGCTGTTTATGTGCGGGAGGACGGCTCGGTCATCGTCGGCTATACGGCATTGAATCTCGGCATCGCCGACCCGTACAACCTCATCCGCTCGGCAAAGACGTATATGGCGACCGACAAGGAATGGCATTGCCACGGCCGGACATTCACGCCGACGGATGTCGCCACGGAAGTGCTCAAAAAAGTGCGTGCGGACATCGAAACGTGGATGAAGAAAAAGAAATATCCTCCCGGCCTTCCCATCCACGCGCTCATCACCGTCCCGGCGGATTTCAACGGCCGGCAGAAAGAAGAGACGCGCCTCGCAGGCAAACGCGCGGGCTTCGTCGTGAGCGGCATCGTCACGGAGCCGATGGCGGCCGCACTCTATTCCGCGCAGGATGAATACGAGGAGGACGAGGAGAGCGCAGAGGCGCACAAGCGCGTCCTAGTCGTCGACCTCGGCGGTGGCACGCTCGATCTCAGCGTCCTCGATGCCGATCCCGCCAGCCACGAATATCATGCCGTGGATACGGAGGGGGACAAGCATCTCGGCGGCGATGATTTCGACGACTGTCTTTTCACGGCACTATGCGATCAGGTGAAATCGGACATGGGCTGCGATCTTTCAGATTTCGCGACCTCCGGTCTTCCAGAAGCTGTATTCCATCAAGTGCGCCACCGCCTGCGCGAGGCGGCCGTGCGGGCAAAGGAAGACCTCAGCACGCCGGACGCGCAGGGCAAGCGCATCGCCCTCTCGGATCTCATGGATTATCGCGGCAAACGTTATGATTTCGAGACGTTCCTCACGCGCGAAGAATTCGAGACCATCTGCCAGAAGCTCTTTGACAAGGTCACGCATCGCTTGGAGCACTTCCTCGCGCAAGGCGAGAAGAACGGCACGTTCTTGCCCTCGGAGATTGACCATGTCATCCTCGCCGGAGGCAGCTGCAATATGCTGAAGATCCAGGAGGATGTCGAGCGCATCACCGGCTGCCCCGTGAACATGGAGCGGGAGCTCGACAAGCTCGTTGTCTACGGTGCCAGCTTGATCGCGCACTCGTGGACAGGAATTGATGCGACGCGGCCGTTCCATGACAACATCTCGCACTCGCTCGGCGTATCGATTATGGAAAACGGGAAAGAAATCCTTTCAAAAATCATCAAGAAGAACGAGGAATTCCCCACGTCGAAGACGATGCGCTATCGGACGGAATATGCCGGCCAGACGGAAGCCATCATCAAGATTTATGAGGCCGGCCCGGATGCTGAAGATATTGAGGACATCGCAGCGCATGATTTTTACGATGGATTCGTGCTCAAAGGCCTCCAGCCGGACGAGGACGGGAAGCCGTCCATTGACATCACGTTCTCGTACGACGCGAGCGGTTGCCTGACCGTCGAGGCTGTGGACATCAAGACGGGCAAGTCGAAAGTGCTCACCATCGAAGGTGGTGCCAAGAAACGCTCGGCGAAGGAAGGTGCGGAACGATCGCAACGCCCGGTGGACTTCGTGCTGATGATGGACGCATCTGGCTCGATGATCAGTTGCAACAGGATGCCGGAAGCCAAGGTGGCCAGCCACTACCTCGTTGACGAACTCATCGACTTCCGTGTGCACCGCATGGGGCTTGTTGCCATCGATAGTTGCGCGAAATCCATCGTTACGCTCACGAACGACAAAAAGCGCTTGAAACGAGGGATCGATTCGCTCACGCCCGGCGGCAGCACGAATGTCGTCGATGCATTGCAGCACATGAATCGTATGTTCGATCCGAACGATGACCGCAAGCACGTCGGTATCCTCGTCTCGGATGGAGACCCTGACGATCGGAAGGGGACAGAAGCCCTTGCACGTTCGTTGCGTAGTGACGGCATCCGCCTGATTTTCATCGGCGTGGGGTCGAATATTCATGAGCTCAATGTGGCAGAACCGGAGGATACCTATACCATCGAGAATATGCATGATCTTTCCGAGACGTTGAGCACGGTCATTCCGGGCATCACGAAATCCTGAGAAAGCGAGGATACGATATGAGAAGAAACAACCGCAACACAGAGAAAAAGACATTCACGTCGTCAGTAGATACGTTCTTTCCAACGCGGGTAGGAGAAACGATCCAGCAAATGTTCGGACAGAAGGATGATTCAACGGAAGCGCCGGAGACGAGCGACGTCGGCATCGTGTCGCTCGATGCGTTTTACGCTAATCCGCCTGAAAAAAAGATTCCGCTCAGCGTGACGACGTTCACGAATTGGGCTGCTGCGTTTGACATCGAATTGTCTGCAGATCCGCAAACGACGGATGATATGGTGGCAGCGATAAAAAGTCTTTCCGGCAACGAGCAAAAGGAATTCGTCAAGGAATTGCTACGGGATGCCGGCGTCGACATCGACGGCCCGAAGGGGAAGGAAGCGCTGTTTCTCCAGCATATCCGTCCGAAGCAGCCCATCGTAGGCGGCAAACGCGTCCCGGATGATCCTATCGACTGCTTCCTGCACGTCTTCCGCATGAAGGGGGAAACGGCCGCAAAGAAACCGAGAGAAAAGCCGATCGAGGCACCACAACCGCAGACACCTGTTGAGACAGAACCGGCTGCGTGGTATGATGCGGCGGCATGGACGGAGATCCTCACAAAAGGAGAACGGCGGACGGCGCGGCCGGAGCAGGTCGGCATCAGCAAGGAAATCAATCTCTATGATGGCTTGCCTGTGACGGCAGAAGATGGCATCTGCCTTGAACTTTCGTCGGATCTGCCAACATCGTTGCATCCCGAGCAGGATGCGCCGGTCGCGCTGTTTGACGAGAGCGCAGGCCATCCAACCGTCGTCGCATGTGGCCATCTGCAGGGGAAGCTCTTCGGTGTGAAGGGGTGTCCGCGCCTCGTCCTGCCAGCCGAAGAATTTGACAGCGACCTGCTTGCGCGCAAGAGCAGCTTCCAGCTGGCCGTGCTCTGTCAAAGCGGACGGGATGCGAAGCAGGCTGGCGATACCAAAAAGGTCGCGTATTTTGTCCTGCCGTGCAGCCACGTGACATGGAACGAGGTCGAGGAGACGGAGCAGACGCTCTGCATTGATTTCGGTACGAGCAACACGACGGCGGGCAGCTACGGCGTCCTCGACGAGGCGAGCGACGAGCCGGAGATCGTCACGTTCCCCGATGTCACGGACATCGGCGCAGACGGCCTGCCCACGCAAAAGGAAATGCTGCCAACGCTCGTCTATGTGAAACATCTCGACCGCGCGGAAGATACGGTATCGTATGCGTTCGGCTATGAGGCGGCGCGCGCTATCGTCGCTCAGAACTATACGCCGATGGCCTCCGTTTTCCACGAGATCAAAGCGTGGGAGGGCGTGCTCGACGCGCAGGAGCGCGTGCAGGATGAAGACGGCGCTGCCGGAAAGCTCGTGCGCCGCGCAATCGTCAAGGCATATCTCGAATATGTCATCCAGCAGGCCGAGCACCATTTCAAGCACCATTTCCGCAAAATCCATTTTTCCGCACCGGTCAAGCTCAAGGAAAGCTTCATCCAAGAGATGAAGAAGACGTTCGACGATGCGTATGACGTAAGGGACGCAAAGGATAGCCTCGACGAGGGTGTCGCCATCGTCTATGACCTCATCCATCGTGCCTGCCTGAACGCGCGGAACGCGATGAAGCCCGTCGTGCACGACTGCTTGATTCTCGATTGCGGCGGCGGGACGACCGACCTTGCGCTCAGCACATATACCATTGAAAACAAGCGCGGTTACCAGAAGCTCACGCTTGATACGAAATCCGAAGGCGGAAATGCAAATTTCGGTGGCAACAATATCACATACCGCATCTTGCAGCTTTTGAAAATCAAGCTCGCCGCAAGCATCCGCGAACCCCAAAAGCAGCCGCCGACCGTGCAGGAGCTCATCCCTGCGTATGAGGAACGCATCATGTTGCGCCTCGACAAAGCGAAATATGACGCGCTGGACGCTATCGAAGCGGCGAAGCTCGAAGGCCGCGAGCATGCGGAAGACGCAGGTGCTGCCATCACGCGGCGGAACAAAAAGATCTACCAGAAGCTTGACGAGGCGTATGACAAAGCGGAAGCGCTCGTCCCGACGCGTTTCGACGAGGAGGAGAACAACTACAAGGCGACGCTCTGGAAGCGCAACTTTTATTCCCTCTGGAAAATGGCGGAGAACATCAAGATCCAATTTTTCCGTGCGGAAAATGTCGTCGACTTCCGTTTCAACCGCGCTGATGATTACCGCGTGCTCCATGTCGATGACAAGAGCTACTACCTGAATATCTTGGAGCCGGACGGCACAGTCGAACGCATCGAGCAGCCGATGAAGGATGTCGCGGTCACAATCAAAGAGATCAACCGTCTCATCTGCCCGGATCTCTATGCGCTCCTCTTGGATCTCCTGCCCGAAGATCTCGCAAAGACGGATTGCTACTACCAGCTTTCGGGGCAGAGCTGCAAGATCAACCTCTTCAACGACCTCATGAAAGAATTCATCCCCGGCCGCGACATCCGCAGCGCGAAGCTCAGCGATGATGAGGACGTGGACGACGACGAAGCGGCACAGACGAATGACGCGGAGCCGCAGGCACAGGACAAGCAGAAGACAGGCCTCAAGATGGCCTGCTTGCGCGGTTGTATCCGCTATGTTCGCGACTGCGAGCGCGGTGACGTGCAACTCGAGCTGAAGATGGCAGCACCGAAGCTGTTCTATCAGGTGTTTGAGCATCGTTCGTATGGTGACGAGAAGCGTCTCTCTGGAGGTGAGGACGGCGTGCCAGAAACGCAGCTGATCTTCTTCCCAACCTCGCAAGCGAAGAGCACGGTGTTCTTCGTCATCGATCCGCAGGGCGAAAAATCCGTTCAAGATTTCCGCTATAACTTCCAGCCGGCCGGCAGCGGCGAAGCATTTTCTACGACGGCGGCTATCCTCGATCAGTTGAAGAAAGAAACGTATCTGGCGGAGAAAGATGAGGACACCGAGGAAATCCTCGATACAATCCTGCGCGATCTCGAGAACGACGACGAGACGCCCGTCCCGAAGGGCCAGTCGCGCCAGTCGCTGCTGTTGCTCCCCGCGACGGGAGGCTACGGATTCCTCATTGTGCAAATCGGGAAATCTGTTGATGCGGATGGCAAAACGACATTCTATCTCTCAGACAAGGAATTCCACAAATTCCGCGAGGAGGCGCGCGCCTTCTTCTTTGATGGGAGGCATTGACGATGCCAGTGAATGAAATCGTAGGGGCGCGTGAGGAGGTCACGTTTCGCTCCGGTGCCGTCCTGACGGCCACGATGCTCGAAGCGGCGATTGGCGCACAGGCTGCATTCCTGAGCCTCGCCTATGCGGGCTATGGTGACGGCATCCTCGCGGGAATGGAACTCGCCGACGTGGGTGGTGCACTGTTCTTGGAGCCCGGCATCCTCCATGCGGGAGGTGGCTTTTTCCTGTGCCACGAGCGCGTAGACCTCACGGCGTTCATCGAAGCGCGGGATGGCGAATGGTCTCCACGTCCCGATAACAAGCTCATCTTGCGGCCGGAGGAAGTGGAAAACGTAAAGCATATCACGCGCACCGTCTTGAAGCTCGATGTCCTCGACGTGGCCTCCGGCCAAGACGTGCACAACGGAGAGATGCTTCTCCTCACGTTCAACGGCGCGAACATCCAGGCAGGGAAGTCACATCTGACGCTTCCTCGCACACTCAAGGATTTTTCGCATGGAAACCATGCGGATGTCAATGTCCTCGACACGCCGTTCGCATGCCCCGGTGGTACGACTTACCCGCCCATCTTCTTCCGTGCGCTGCAAGCAGCAATCGCAGGAAAAGCAGTGCGCGACACGCTCGACCAGTCGATGCTTCTGCTGCTCTCCGCTGAGCGTGTCTTGCCATGCGGTGCGCTCGAAACATATTGCAAAGAAAAAGGCATCGCCATAACGGGCGATGCCAAGGATGAAAGAGAAGCGCTGTATCGCGCCGTATGCAAGGCCGTCGACGTCACGCACGCAGGGACAGCATCTATCCCGCAGAGCGCCGCTGTTCCCTCACCAAAAACCACGCCGCTCAGACGGCGTCCAAGCTCACGATTGGCCGAAATGGCGGAGCGGGATTGAACGCAGAAGAGGCTGTTGTAGTTTTGCGGCAGCCTCTTCGTTGTATGCAGATTCCGTCCGGTGCAGGTTGTGCTTCACGCCTAGCAAAAAATATTTCCAAGGTTGCCTGCGTGTTGACCTTTTTGGATTGCTCAAATGATAGGATAGCTACAGAAACGAAATATTTTGTCGATATATCCATAACGTTCAGGAGGTTTTGATCATGAGCAACAGTATTTTTGAAGACGCGCTGTTCTTGGCAGCCGGCGGAATTGTCGGTCTCATCGCTGGCGCGGCATTGATGTCGGACGACGAGGATGACGAGGATGAGGAAGAAGAGGCGCGCGTCGCACCGAAATCGGCCGGCCGCAGCCTCGAGGATCTCGTCGCGTCTCTGAAAAGCGAAGCGCAGCAGGCGCTTGTGAACTGCGAGACGGACGAGGAACGCGAGGAGGTCAGCGCGAGCATTCGGAAGTCCATTGAGGGCTTGCAGGCGGTGCTGGCGAAGCGCACGGCGACGGCGAAAGCCACGGAAACGGAAGCAGAAGCATCAGCTTCGTT
>Ga0256406_1005192_pt1 | contig 14123 bp, 18 predicted proteins | sample RumenRJG_03DNA_FD_185986 | JGI IMG/M metagenome (GOLD analysis project Ga0256406, IMG submission 185986) | Bovine rumen microbial communities from Lethbridge, Alberta, Canada - RJG_03 | ecosystem: Host-associated > Mammals > Digestive system > Stomach > Rumen | place: Canada: Alberta | collected...
ACGACCGACATCCATGGCAGTGTCTCGGGGTATGATGAGTTGCCTAGTTAGATGTTTGGTAGTTGTGGCTGTGAGATAGATGTTGGAAAAAGGCTTCCACACTACCATCAGAGGCGAAAGGCTTTTTGAAACAATATTACATTCACGCATTGACAACTGTGAATGTGCATGATATAATATGTACATCACACGGAGGCAAAATCATGGGATTCAGAGAAGATGTTAAAAAAATAAAGGCACTCACAGATGAGAACCGCCTGGCAATCATGCTTGCGCTTCAGCATGGAGAAAAGTGTGGATGTGATCTGCTGAGGGAACTGAATATCACGCAGCCGACTCTTTCGCATCACATGAAGATCCTTGCGGACAGCGGCCTTGTTGATTACTACAAAGAGGGGAAATGGATGCATTACTCCATCTCCGCAGACGGGGTCAGGGAGTTCCGGGACATGATCGGTTCCTACGCAAGATGTGACTGCGAAACGGACGAGAGCGTATCCTGCGGATGCAAGAAAAAGGAATAATCAATATCTTTCATTAACATAGGCAGTCCCTTGGGATTGCTTATATAAAGGCCATAAACATAGATGCATTTCAATATATAAAACTAATGGAGGCGAAGTCATGAGCAATCAAAGCAAGGGTATAAATACATTTCAGCGTTATCTTTCTGTGTGGGTGCTGCTCTGTATGGCAATCGGAGTGCTGATCGGTCATTTCATTCCGGCAATCCCCGCAGCACTCGGCAGATTGCAGATCGCCGGTATATCTATTCCTATAGCTGTACTTATCTGGGTCATGATCTACCCTATGATGATGAAAGTGGATTTTCAGAGCATCAAGCAGATTGGAAAGAATCCAAAGGGACTTCTGGTCACATGGGTGACGAACTGGCTGATCAAACCTTTCACTATGTATGGAATTGCTTACCTGTTTTTGTTTGTCGTATTCAAAGCCTTCATATCACCGGGACTGGCAACAGAATACCTTGCCGGAGCTGTGCTTTTAGGAGCTGCTCCGTGTACGGCGATGGTGTTTGTGTGGAGTACGCTTACAAAAGGAAATCCTGCTTATACTCTCGTACAGGTGGCAACAAATGACCTCATCATCCTTGTGGCTTTTGTTCCGATAGTAAAATTCCTTTTAGGCGTTTCCGATGTGGTTGTTCCCTACAGTACTCTGTTCGTCAGCATTTTTCTGTTCGTTGTGATTCCGCTTGTGGGCGGCGTCTTCACGAGGATAACAGTCACGAAGCAAAGAGGTGCAGACTACTTTGAGAGTACATTTGTCCACAAGTTCGACAATGCCACAACGATAGGTCTGCTGCTGACGCTGGTTATTATTTTCAGTTCACAGGCAGAGGTGATTCTGTCTAATCCGCTTCATATTGTGCTGATCGCGGTGCCGCTAACCATTCAGACCTTTCTGATCTTCTTTATTGCTTACGGAGCATGCAAGTTGCTGAAATTACCGCACGATATTGCGGCTCCTGCCGGGATGATCGGTGCATCGAACTTCTTTGAACTTGCGGTAGCTGTGGCGATTGCACTCTTTGGCACGACGAGCCCTGCAGCTCTCGCCACTACAGTAGGCGTCTTGACGGAAGTACCGGTTATGCTTATATTAGTGAAGATAGCCAACCTGAGATGAAAAAAGGGACAGGTCCATTTTTCATCTTTTTAGTTGATTTAAGTAAGTGAAGGGCGGATCTGTCCGCTTTTCACTTGAAAGGAAAAGTCTGATGAAAACTATTGTACTTAACGCTAGCCCGAGAAAGAACTGGAACACTGCGAAGCTTCTAAGGTCGGCTGCCGATGGCGCAGCTAAGGCGGGGTCGGATGTAGAATACATCAATCTATACGACCTGAATTATACCGGATGCAGAAGCTGTATGCTCTGCAAGAGAAAGGGAGCCGAGCGCTGCCATTGCTATATAAAGGATGATCTTTCCCCCGTAATAGACAGGATTTTTGCGGCAGATACACTCTTTATCGGCACCCCGATTTTCCTGGGAAGACCCACGAGTCAATATTTTGCACTGATGGAAAGGCTTCATTTCTGTGCTCTCTCATATGATGATTACAGCAATTATTTCACCGGAAAAGTGAATGTCGCGCTGTTTGTGACGATGAATGCCACAAAGGAGTTTTATGACCGGCTCTATAAAGAACAATTCGAGGCCTATGCTAATGAATTAAAACAGCTGAATGGTGAGGTATATCTGTATCCGTGCTTTAATACTCTGCAGGTGGCGGATTACTCAAAGTTTTCTATGTCTGGCTTCGATGAAGCAGATAAGAAGAGAGCCAACGAAGAGCAGTTCCCTATTGATTTATCAAAAGCCTTTGAGCTCGGGATGAAGCTGGGCAGGTGAAAAAGGGGTCTGTCACCTTTTTCACCTTACTTCTTAAAGCATAGCTCAGGTCCGTAGTAATGATCCAGATTCGCGAATGTGTACCCCTTGCTCCGGTAATACTGTATAAGAGCCTTCGTCACTGCAGGCGTGTGGTATTTCGCGTTTGAGTCGTGCTGCAGGAGGATGATCGGCCCCTTACCCCAGTGGGAGGTTTTTCCGTTTCTTATCAGGGTCGATTCGCTGTAATACGTACTGGCAGCATCTGAGGTGCCGGCGTTCCAGTCGATTGCGGTAAATCCTTCCTTGTGGAGCGCCTTAAGTAGCTGGCTTCTAAGAGAGCTGGAGAGATAGTGGTTGTTTCCGCCTCCTGGAAATCTGAAGTATTTCGGCGAAACACCTGTTGCATCCTCTATCAGTTTTTTAGTTTTGTAAAAATCAGAAAGATACGCAGACTTACTGCTATATATTTTTTTGAAGTCATGTGTGTAGGTGTGAATGGCGAGTGTATGCCCGTCAGCTACCATCTGGCGCAGCAGATCCTCATGCCCCTTCGCCATGGAGCCCACTATGAAAAAAGTCGCCTTCACGCCGCTGTCACGCAGCACCTTGAGAAGCTTTGGTGTGACACGACTCCCCGGTCCGTCGTCAAAGGTCAGATAAACGGTCTTTTTCATATCAGGAGTTCTTACCGTGACAGTCGCAGTGGCTTTGCCGCCGTGAGCAGATTTTACAGTGATTTTAGTCGTGCCGGGATAAAGCGCGCGGACATTACCCTTTGCTGAGACTCTGGCGATTTTTTGTCATCGACAGTCCAGGTCAGCTTAGATTTCCTCCCCTTGCCCCACTTTACAGGCAGGCGGAAGGTCTGATCCGGGTAGAGGCTTATTTTAGATTTTTTAAGTGAAATCTTCGCATACACTATAGAAGGGCTGCTGGAGACTATAGAGGATCCGGTTGAAACTATGGAGGATCCGCTGGAGACGACAGCTGTCTCTTTTGATACTATGTCAGTTTCCCCTCTGGCGGCCACAGGGCAGGCGGATAGCGCAGCCAGTATAAGTACAGTGATTGAAGCAAGAAGTTTCCTGATCATATGACCTACCTCCTTTATCCCATTCTATCATACTGGTGAAAAAAGGGACAGACACCTTTTTCATCTTTTTATGACAGGCGTGACATTTTCTGAAATGTCATGCTTTTTTTTCTTGACTTTTTCCGGAAATCTGATATCATAATGATATCAATACAATATCGATTGCGATACAGAGCCTGTCAAGGGCGGAAAGGAAAACGCTATGGAAGAGAAGGAACTGGTGAAGAAGAGTAATGGTATTCATGTTTTGCTGCTGCTTATTTTAGCTTATGCAGCGTCTGTATTCCTGTTTGTGGCAGGGATTCGGTTTGGAACAGAGGATCTTCCGCTTTTGCCTGCGATTATTCCGGCTATTCTGTGGTGGGCACTCGGATGGATACTTTTTATGGGACTAAAAATCGTAAAGCCGCAGGAAGCACTGGTGCTCACACTCTTTGGAAAATATATAGGAACGATTAAAACAGACGGATTCTATTATGTGAATCCCTTCTGCTCATCGGTAAACCCTGCTGCGAAGACCAGGCTGGGACAGAGCGGTGATGTGAATGAGAACGCTTCGATTCATGGACTTCAGCTGTCGCTTTCATCAGCTAACAGCACAGAGGTGATGGAGAACCGGAAGATTTCTCTTAAAGCGATGACACTTAACAATGCAAAACAGAAGGTCAACGATGTGCTGGGCAATCCGGTGGAGATCGGTGTGGCAGTGATCTGGCGAGTAAGTGATACTGCAAAGGCGGTTTTCAACGTTGATAATTATAAGGAATATCTCTCGCTACAGGTGGATGCGGCGGTGCGCGATATAGTAAAGATCTATCCGTACGATGTTGCGCCGAATATCGACACCACAGGTGACGGACTGGCGGATGACGGCAGCCTTCGCGGGTCTACGACAGTCGTGGCGGAACGGATCCGTGAACTGATTCAGAAAAAGGTGGAAAATGCCGGTCTTGTAATCGAAGAGGCTAGAATCACGTATCTGGCATACGCTCCTGAGATCGCCGCGGTGATGCTGCAGAGACAGCAGGCTTCAGCGGTAATTGACGCGAGAAAGATGATCGTGGACGGCGCAGTCGGCATGGTTGAGATGGCGCTGGAGAGGCTCAAGGATAGTGGCATGGTGGATCTCGATGAGGAAAGAAAGGCAGCTATGGTATCGAACCTTCTTGTCGTTCTGTGCGGCAGCCATGATGCGCAGCCTGTCGTAAATTCCGGCAGCCTGTACTAAAAATCAATGGGAAAAAGCAGCGACTTTGCCATACCTGGTATGTGCAGTATGGCAAGAGTCGTTGTTTGCGTTAAATACAGAAAGCAGGTGAGCAGATGTCAAAGAAGCAGGTTCCGCTTCGACTGAGTGAAAAATTATACGATGCAATTGCGGCCTGGGCTGAGGATGATTTCCGCTCGGTAAACGGGCAGATCGAATATCTACTGACGGAATGTGTGAAGCAGAGAAAAAAGGACGGAAAGTATGTATCGGAGCACCTCGACGAGCCACCGGAGCTTGACATCCGGTAGAAGGGGAGGCTGCTCCTTTTTTGCAGTAAAAGCAGCGATCCGAAAAAAGATGAAAAATGGACCTGTCCCTTTTTTCACATGCAGTTGAAAACGTATATGTCATTGCCTTACCTCCTTATTTAATCGAGAATGATAGAGTAAGCTTAATCAGCCGGGCTGCCTGCTCGGCTGAGGCAGCCATATTTTTCCTGGCGTTTTCGCTGTCACAGGCTTCTTCTAATGTCGAAACGCCGCGTACGATAGGGAAATATGCATCGATGCCGCATTCTATGCAGGCACTCGCATCATCGGTGACGCTTCCGGCAAATGCGATGACAGGCTTCCCGTGTGCTTTTGCGAGTCTTGCGACACCGACCGGTACCTTGCCCATGGCGGTTTGACAGTCTAGCCGTCCTTCACCAGTGATTATCAGATCAGCGTCCTTCAGGTATGATTCGAGACGGGTCTCCTCCAGAACAATCTGGATTCCGGACTCAAGCTTTGCGGGCAGAAATGTGCGGAAGGCAAAGCCCATTCCACCGGCAGCACCTGTTCCGGGGAACTCAGGATCAGCATCCGGATGAAGGGTTCTGGCTACCGTTGCAAATCTGGCAAGCCAGCGATCCATATTCTCTATATCCTCTGGGCCAGCTCCCTTCTGAGGACCGAAGACGCTGCTGCATCCATTGCTTCCGCACAGCGGATTAGTGACATCACAGGCGATTCTGAAGGTGCATTCCGAAAGCTCTGGTATGACCTGATCTGTGGTAATCACAGCAAGCTTTTCAAGCCCCTCGGCGCCTCGTGGTATTTCTCTGCCATCGTCATCTAAAAGACCGAAGCCAAGAGCCTGAAGCATGCCGGCGCCGCCGTCATTCGTCGCACTTCCTCCGATTCCTATTATAAAACGCCGGCAGCCTTTTTTAATGGCATCTGCAATCACCTCGCCGACTCCATAGGTTGTTGCTTTGAGCGGTTTTAGATCCTCGGCAGGAACTAAATTAATGCCGGCCGCGCCGCTCATTTCAATCACCGCTGTCATGGAATCCTCGATCAAACCATAGGCACAGTCTACAGGCTGCCCGAAAGGCCCGCTGACCGTGACATGCTCCAGGTGTCCGTTCATTCCATTGGTCAGGGCTTCAACCGTCCCCTCACCGCCGTCTGCAAGCGGACGCACTATGATCCGAGCATCGGGAAACACTCGATGAAAGCCATCGGAAAAAGCATTCCCCGCTTCAATCGAAGTCATGCTTCCCTTGAACGAATCTATGGCGGTCACAATTTTCATATAGCACTCCTTTCTACTGGGCTGCTGCTTTTTCATTTATTTGATATGCTGATTATAGAAAAAAATATCCTTTTATGCTATGTTATATATGACATATATTATGCAAAAAATAATTAAAAAATGTCAGATATAACAGAGAGGAGAAATCACAGAATATGAAGAGCCTGATACGGCATGGTCTGGCACAGCAGATGGTGGATACCATTCACGATGTGTGTGGATATAACATCAATTTTATCAGTCCGGAAGGCAAAATTACCGCATCCACGGATCCGGAGCGCATAGGGATGTTTCACGAGGTGGGAAAAAAGGCCGCACAAAGCGGTGAGACCATAGAGGTGGACAGCGACGAGGATTATTCGGGCACCAGAAAGGGTATCAATATTCCGATCTATTATCACAGCTCGGTTATTGCGGTAATCGGAATTACGGCGGAGCCCTCCGAGGCCCGGAAGTATGCGCATCTTGCTGAGAGGATCTCGGCACTTCTTCTGCACGAGCAGGAAATAGGGGAGAGGTATCGAAACATAGATGAGCGGCGCGCTTATCTGATTCGCTGTATCCAGAATGAGGATTTTGAAAACCGCGAATATTTTGACAGCTGCCTGAGCGAGTTTCATATTGACCCGAAGGGCAGATATCGTATGGTCTGTATCGAGATCAATACTCGCTATAATCTTGTGAATATCTCACTGCTGGAGCAGAAGGTGAGAGCTTTTTTCGACCGACTCGGAGAGGAGGTATACACCTATATCTATCCGAACCGGTTTGCCGGACTCATACGGTCGGAAGCATATGACAGCTATCAGTCTGTCTTTGCCGGTTTTGCATCGGATCATCATCAGATCCTGAAACTGTCTGTCGGCAGTGATAAAAGCTTCGAAAAGTGCGGTGATTCCTGGCGCGATGCAGTCATTGCGATAAGCTCCATACGAGGGAGCAGTCAGGATCTCGTTGCATTCGATGATCTCAAGCTGGAAATCCTTCTTTCGGGGATAAGCGGTACGGCCAGAGAGGAATACAGAAAAAAGATGCTGGGAGATCTAAAACCTGCGGAGGTAGAATTCTTAAAGACATACTATGATTCGGATATGTCTCTTAAAGCGGCGGCAGCTAAGCTTTTTTTGCATGTCAACACGGTTCAGCAGAGGCTTAACCGGATTGCGGAGAAAACAGGGATGAACCCGAGAAATTTTCGCGATGCGGTTCTGTTCTGGCTGGCTATGAATGTCTGAATCAAAAAGGTGAAAAAGGGGACTGTCCCTTTTTTCACCTGGTTTGACTTTTGGGGTGGGAACGTATATATTCGAGATAGCGCCTGTGATGAAACCGATAGCTTTGTGCTGATGATGGTGCTCGATGTGGCGCTGGGATAGTAATGAACATATAAGGAGGAATCAGGATGAGGCTTTTGATAATAGAAGATGAGGAGCAGCTTCTAGACGCCTTAAAAAGAGGGCTTATGAAGCGCGGATATGCTGTCGATACGGCAGAAGACGGGATAACCGGATCAGAGATGGCCTATCAGAACGAATATGATGTGATAATCCTCGATCTGAATCTTCCCGGGAAGGATGGAATAGAGGTGCTTCAGGATATAAGAGCCAGGAGCATGACTACCAAGGTGCTGATCCTGTCCGCCAGATCCTCTGTCCCGGATAAGATAAAGGGGCTGGATCTGGGAGCTAACGATTATCTGGGAAAACCATTCGATTTCCTGGAGCTCGAAGCAAGAATCAGAAATCTGATCCGTAGAGACTTTGTACAGCAGAGTACAGTAATTCACCTGCAGAATCTCACATTAGATACCGCCCAGAAGAGTGCAGCAGTAAATGGACATAAACTGGATCTTCAGCCAAAGGAATATGCTATTCTTGAATATCTGGCGTTACACAGTGGAACTGTAATCAGCGCAGAGGAGCTGATAGAACACATCTGGGATGAAGAGGCAGATATGTTTTCGATGTCGGTAAAGGTGCATATCAGTAATCTACGCAAAAAAATATCAGCCTACTGTGACAGCAGTCTGATAGTAACAGTACGCGGCGAAGGATATATGATAGCAAAAGGAGATAGCCATGAGTAAAATATCACTTAGAATGAGAGTGACACTGATAACGGCAGTGACACTGATTGCAGCCTGCCTTGTGCTGGCGGCACTTATTGTATACAGCTCTAAAGTCTTGATCATAGATTTCTCTTCTATTCCAAAATCCGAAAGTACTCAGGTAAGTTCTGAAGATGATCAGGATTCCATGGTAGAATTCGAATACACATATCCCGGACGAAAGTTTTATCGCTACGTCGACATATCCATCCTTGCTGTGCTGGGAGCGGGAGTAGTAGCTGTATATTTCGCGACGGGTTTTGCACTAAAGCCAGTAAATACTCTGTGCAGCAGGATTTCAGAGATAGATGTCAAAAAAACTGGACAGCGGATAGACGATTTTACTGCCGGAAAAGAGCTGAATGATTTAAAGACTGCGTTTAATCAGCTTCTCGAAAGAACAGATGAGGCTATTCAAAGAGAGAAGAGATTTTCTGCCGGTGCAGCCCATGAACTGAAGACGCCTCTTACTATAATAAAAACAAACCTGGATGTGCTCAGGCTATCGGACAGGCCTACTGACGAAGAATACGCCCAGACGATAAGCGTGGTAGAAGATCAGACAGATCGCATGACAAAGCTTGTAAAGGATCTTTTTGCGATGACGGCTCTCGAGGGATACGAGATCTCAGAAACTGTGCACCTGGATTTACTGATGGGTGAAATTGTAGATGAGTGCAAGGCACTGGCACCTGACATACACTGGCAGATTTCGCTGTCTCCCTGCACCGTTATGGCTAATGAGGTCATGATAAAGCATGCCCTCTCGAATCTCGTGCAGAATGCCATAAAGTACAATACCGCAGATGGAACAATAGCTGTATCTGTGCGAAACGACGAAACAGCCTGCATCGTAGAAGTGGCCGACACAGGCATAGGTATATCAGAGGAGGCGGCGCAGCATATATTCGAGCCGTTCTACAGGGAGGATAAATCCCGCAGCCGCAAGATAGGAGGCGCCGGACTGGGACTAGCTATAGCGTATGATATTATAACCGATCATGGTGGCACGATTACTTATCATCCGAACCATACGCAGGGAAGTGTGTTTGTTGTTAAGTTGCAGAAGCATTCTTTGTCTCAGTCTTGCTGCGCTGCAGATTGAAGCCGGATGAAATAGCGCCTTTTTTACAGGCATTGATGCAGGCACCGCATCTGATGCATTCGGTCGAATTGATATTTTTGGTGATCTCTACTCCCATCTTGCATTGTCTCTCGCATTGCTTGCAGCCTATGCATCTTGATTTGTCAAGATGCATCTGATAGAAGCTGAATCTGTTGAAGAGGGAGTAGATAGCACCCAGCGGACAGATGTATTTACAGAACGGTCTGTAGATAAAAATCGAGAGTGCCACAATTATTATAAGAATGGATATCTTCCAGCGGAACAGAAATCCTATTACGGAACGAAGTCCTGTATTGAGAAGAACAAGCGGGATTCCTCCCTCCAGGGTACCAGCCGGACAGATCAGCTTGCAGAAATACGGTGCCGAGGTGCCGTATTCGTCCCGAAGAAAAAGGGGAAGCAAGATGACAAAGATCAGCAGAATGGCGTATTTGACATAGCGGAGAGGCTTATCTATTTTCTTAGGTATTACGAGCTTAGGCACCGGAATCTTATAAAGCAGATCCTGAATAAAACCGAACAGACAGAAAAATCCACAGATCAGCCTGCCGAACATGACTCCGAAGAACAGCAGGATACCAGTCACATAGGCAGGAAACCTGAGCCTGCCCTTGCCAAGCTCCGCCTGCAGGGAACCTATAGGGCAGGCACCGACTGCCCCGGGGCAGGAGTAGCAGTTCAGCCCCGGAACACACGCCTGCTTTGAGGCACCCTTATATATACTTCCGGTAAAAAATCCCTTGATATTCAGATTAGTAAGCAGTGCGGCAGCTGCCTGTATTATATGCCGCTTCATCTCAGTTATCTTCATATGATCACCCGATTCCTATACATTCCAGACAAACATTGATTGCTTTGGTGAGAACAATCTGATTCTCATGGTTGAATACGCCGATAGTAATAAGAACTACAGAGGCTGCAATCAATAGTATTCTCACATTATTTATAATGGATTTTTTCATTTTGCCACCTCTGATGCTGATCCTTCTGCTGATATCATAGAAAGACGCTTGTACAGTTCCTTTGTATATTTGTCCTTGCTTCTGGAGCCGACTATAGGATCTCCCAGTACATTTCCATTGGAGTCTACAAAAAGAGTGGTAGGCACGCCGGACACCTTGTTTAATACGGTATTATTCAGCTTATCATCCGGAAGCAGAGCCTTAAAGTCACAATTGTTTTTCTTTAGTATCTTTTTTGCCAGATCGGGTTCTTCTTTACCATCGACGCAGATTGAGATGAGACCGGTGTCTTTAGGCAGAGATTTGTACAGCTCTCCCAGATCCTTCATTTCCGCCTTGCAAGGATCGCAGTAGGTCGCCCAGATATTTACCATCGTTATCTTGTTTTTGGCGAATAAGTCCTGGTTTACAGCCGTTCCATCGAGCGTTTTGGCATTGAATTGTCCGATATTCTGGATTCGGTTCTTAGCGGACCCTGAGTCAGCCTTTTCGGCTGGGAATATACAGATATCTTTTTTCATAGTCTCGATATTATTGACCAGATTTTGTAGGGATTTTTCCTCCGATTTATCAAGCTTTAAATCCTGATAATCTTTATTATAGGCAAAATAATAGTGATCCGAGCCTATTTTGGCAATCTCATCTATATGAGAAAATTTGGATTTCATCCTCTGCCTTATGCTGTCTGCATCTTTTTTGTCCTTGTCACCAGGGATTCGTACGACCATGACATAGGGAAATGTATATTTATTTATATTTGCATCATATTTTTTCTGGACAGCCTCAACTTCTTCATCTGGGGCGTCATTTGGAATAGAATTAAACAGTCTGTAGGCTGCATTAGTCATGTAATAGTATTCGAAACCGTATTCTGTATCAGAGACTCCCAGTGAGTTCACCTGTAGAAGGCTTCCCTTTTTAATCAGACTCAGCACATCCTTGTTTTTTATATTAATACCTACTCCTGCGCTCTTGCTATAATAGCCATTGTCCGCAGAGCTGTCGAATCTGTCTCCGGAAACATCCACCAGGCTGTTAGCTTTATCTACAGAGTTCAGATAATAGCCATGGTCATTCTTGTATGCCTTGTTTCCTTTTGAAGCGCATCCGGTGGCTGAAGTTATACATATTGATGCTGCGAGGATGCCGATTATTGCTTTTTTAGCTAGTCTTTTCATGTTTTACCTCTTCCTAGTGTATTTACTACTTGTTTCATCTGACGAAACAATAGTAGCAGATACAAGGTTAAGAGAAGGTTAAGACACGAAAAGAATTTTTATATCATACTTTTTCCAGTACCAGCTGACTCTTGCCCAGAATAGGCTTTCGCCCTCTTACACAAAGAGCATAGTCAGGATGCTCGCGATAGAGGTCAGAATCCTCATTTGCCATCTCAGGCTCTATCCAGAGACCGAATTGTATTCCTTTTTTGTGCACCTCGGCTGAAAGTTCCTTTAGACTAAAGCCCAGCTTTTTTTCGTTCGTATACCAATCCCCCAGACCGCTTTTGTCATCGTCTCTTTTGTTGGAATGCCTGGAATTCCTTATGAAGGAAATAACGGACATGTCCATAGAAGAATTGGATGAAGAAATGCTGGATAATATGGTGACCTGGCAATATAACGGGAGTAAGTCAACAATAGATGAGTTCAGTGTACACCCGCAAGCCCTTATAAATCAATGATTTGCGGCCGTTTTTTGCTCTATAAAGTGTCAAACTTGGGATTATAAGGTAGGATATCAAATTACGCAAATAAAAGAGCTCCCTGCACATACGGCAGGAAGCCTGTCTCAATTCTGAACTGAAGGAGCGTCTCCGGCATGTCTGTTCCAGACCCTGATGATCTGTTTTTCTATCTTTTTGTATATCACATAGAGTACTGTGCCAGTGATAAAAATCAGCGCCACCCAGGCGATATAGCGGCTTACGAATACAGCCGGTGCTGATTTCAGCGGTCTGATCCAGTTCATGCACTTCCACAGACTGTAGATAAAGCTGTTGTCGTGGAACAGATAGATCATGAAGGTAGCTGAACCCAGGAAGTTGATAAATCTGCTCGGTCTTATCCTTAACCTTGTAAAAAGAGTAAAAAGGCAGATCGAAAGTATCACTGTGATCCAGCTGTACTCCGGCATAACTTCGAATGGCTGAATAAAGTAGGAAGACTTGTCCCCGAACTGGTAATCCACTATGGCGTCAAGGACCTGATTATGATAGGAAATCATGACCAGTACATTGACAGCAGCGACGATGGCTGCTAACACCCATCCCTTTACCCGGCGGAGCGGATCGTAGCGGCGGATGTACCCTCCCAGACCGTAGTAGAATATTCCGAGCCCGAGGATCCTGAGGTTCTCTGATATACCGCTTAAAAAATCCCCGGACCAACCGAATGAGACTACAGTGAATATCACTATCAGCAATACAAGGTAGGTCTTCCTGTTCCACTTCTGCAGGTACCTGTTCAGAATAAGTCCTGCGATGATGATGACCATAATGTAATAGCCTATGAACCAGGAGTTATTGTTAAACCTCTCGAGGCTGGTAAGGTTCACCTTGACGCCTTCCGCATGTCTGTACAGCAGTAAGAATCCTGTGTATGACATGAACATAAGGACCAGTGTCATATAGGCCATCTGGCCTATGAGCTTCTTACCGGTCTGCACGAGATCTATACGGCGGTCAGCCATGAAGTAGCCTGAGATCAGAATGAAAATGCCGTTTCTAATCTTACCCATAGGCATGGTAAGGTAGAGGAACATAAGCTGCGGGTAGAACTTCGGATGACAGAAGCAGTCACTGATATCAAAAAGACTGATGAGATACTTATCCACCAGCTGATCCCTGATGCTGTGTCTGGTAATATGAAAAGTGATGATCATTATCATCGCTATGACACGCATCAGCTCAATGTTCGAAGCTCTTTGCTTTCTGGGGGCGTTCATTCTTTAACACCCCTTCTTCCCGTTCTTATGGTCTTCTATTGAGCATGACGGCATATCCTTCCCGTACTCTCTGAGTCCTACCTTCTCAGGATCTAAAGTGATGCTCCCGTCCTCCAGGACAAAAGCAGGAATTCCTATGTCGCCTATGGTCTTGCTGTGGTCGAACTCGCTTCTGTTATCCCGAAGCGAGATGAACTCGTGCATGTATCTTACATTCGTTCCGATGTCGATGTATCTGAACTCGTCTTCTCTTCCCTCTATCTGCTCCTTTACATAGTCACAGTAGGGGCATGTCTTTAATCCGTAAATAGTAATCATAATATCTCCTTGATCACTTCTTTCTGACTGATATATAAAGCATCGGAGGGTTTGTACAGACAGTACCGGTCCAGGCCACCGTCATCAGGTTGTCCTTCCCGTCAGCTCCTCTGGTAGATATGAGCACAGCAGGAATCGGGTAGAGCATATTTCCCGGTTTCCATGTAACCTTCATGATACTTCTCCTTGTAATTCTTGACTAACATAAATATCTGTATCAAGAATACTCTTATTATCGTATATCCAATAGTCTTTTTCAAGTGAAAAATTCTTAGTATTCCCGAATATGAAAGCATGAAAAGTTACAGTTCACGGGTAATGTAAATTGATCTCTTACAGCAAATCATAACCATAAAACAGCATAAAAAATGACCTATTCAAAGTGCCAAAAAGTTTGATTTTTTCAAGTTTTTTGGCACTTTTCTAT
>Ga0256406_1005193_pt1 | contig 14120 bp, 15 predicted proteins | sample RumenRJG_03DNA_FD_185986 | JGI IMG/M metagenome (GOLD analysis project Ga0256406, IMG submission 185986) | Bovine rumen microbial communities from Lethbridge, Alberta, Canada - RJG_03 | ecosystem: Host-associated > Mammals > Digestive system > Stomach > Rumen | place: Canada: Alberta | collected...
TGGCGCAGTCCTTGTGCTGGTAAGCAGTGCTGCGGGAACAGATTACCCAAATGAACCGTGAGCATATCTGATTGGTGAATAACTATTCGATGAAAAGGTCTTGACCGAGAACTTGTTGACACATACGGTCCGCCGTTCGGATCCGGGCAGATCCGGGCCTTGCCCTTCCCTCAGATCCGCGGTAGACTGATAGGGACAGCCTGCCCGAGGCAGGCCCTCAGTTACGGAAAGGAAGGCTCCTATGGAAATCTGTACACTCTGTCCCCGCGAATGCGGCGTGAAGCGGCCGCTGCACAAAAATGATCCCGGCACTTTCGGCTTCTGCCGGAGTCCCTGGCTCCCCCAGGCCGCCCGCGCAGCTTTGCATTTATGGGAAGAACCCTGTCTCAGCGGGAAAAACGGCAGCGGCGCCGTATTTTTTTCCGGCTGCACCCTGCGCTGCGTCTTTTGCCAGAACAGCATCATCAGTTCTGAGAACAAGGGCTGGGAAGTCACGCCGGAAGCGCTGCGCCGGATCTACCAGGACCTGATCTCCCAGGGAGCGCACAACATCGACCTCATCACGGCAACGCAGTTCATCCCCATGATCCTGGAGTCCCTGAAGGATCCCCTCCCCGTCCCTGTCGTCTTCAATACGGGCGGCTACGAAAAGAAGGAGACCCTGCGCCTCCTGGAGGGAAAGGTCCAGATCTACCTGCCGGACCTGAAATATGTGGACGACAGCCTTGCCCTCCGCTACAGCAATGCGCCCCGTTATTTCGAGACCGCTGCAGACGCCATCTGCGAAATGTACCGACAGACCGGTCCCTACAGACTCGATAAAGACGGCATGATGCAAAAAGGCGTCATCATCCGCCATCTGATCCTGCCCGGCCATACGGACGACAGCAAACGCGTCATCGACTGGGTGGCCAAAACGTTCAGACCCGGAGAAGTCATGTTCAGCCTGATGCGGCAGTACATCCCTTGCGGCCGGGCCGACGAGTTCCCGGAAATCGATCGGACCCTGACGGACGAAGAATATAATGAAGTGGAATCGTATCTCTTTGCCAGCGGCATCGAGGACGGTTTCGTCCAGGAAGAACCTTCAGCGGATGAAAAATACATCCCCGCCTTTGACGGAACGGGGATCATAAAGAAGCTGTGAAGCCACAGGCCCTGCTGCATGTCTGGACGGATGAGCGTCCGCACCCCTGCCGGCCCTGCTCCTGGCAGCAAAAAAAGACTGTGACGGACTGCATTCCAGTCCACCACAGTCTTTCTGATTTTTTAAAAGCGGAAATTACAGCGCAGCCTTGGCCGTTTCCACGAGCTTTGCAAAAGCAGCAGCATCGTTGACAGCCATGTCTGCCAGGACTTTGCGGTCCAGTTCCACACCGGCCTTGGTCAGGCCGCAGATGAAACGGCTGTAGCTCAGGCCGTTTGCACGGGTAGCGGCATTGATGCGGGCGATCCAGAGCTGACGGAATTCGCGCTTCTTGGCTCTTCTGTCACGGCGGGCATACATCAGGCCCTTCATGACCGTTTCATTTGCTTTCTTGAAGAGCTTGCTCTTGGAACCTCTGTAGCCGGCAGCCAGCTTCAGGATATGTTTATGACGTCTGTGGGCAGTTACACCAACTTTAATTCTAGCCATTGTCTATCTCCTCCTTGACTTTCTTTGCGCTTATGCGTACGGCAGCATCTTTGCTACGCGTTCATGATCCGTCTTGTGGACCAGGGCAGCCTTGCGCAGGTTTCTCTTGCGGGTAGGAGACTTGTGCTCCAGGATATGGCTCCGGAAAGCCTTGGCACGCTTGAATTCGCCAGAAGCGGTAGCTTTAAAACGTTTCGCAGCAGATCTGCGGGTTTTCATCTTAGGCATAATTGGACATCCTCCTTATTATTTGGAACTCTTCGGGGCAACGATCATGACCATGTTGCGCCCTTCGAGTTTCGGCTTTCTTTCGACAACTGCAATATCCTGCAGCTGAGCGGCCATTTTATTCAGCAGCTCCTCACCCAGTTCAGGATGGGAAAGTTCCCGGCCGCGGAACATTATCGTTGCCTTGACCTTGTCGCCGCCCTCAAGGAACCGGATGGCATTCTTGGTCTTCACATCAAAGTCATGCTGCTCGATGCGGATACGCAGTTTGACTTCCTTAACGTCGATGACTCTCTGACGCTTGCGGGCTTCTTTTTCACGCTTCTGCTGTTCATACTGGTATTTGCCATAGTCCATGATACGGCACACCGGCGGCTTTGCCTTGGGAGCGATCTCCACCAGATCCAGATGACGTTCAGCAGCCAGCTCAAGAGCCTGGGCAATCGGCATGATTCCAAACTGTTCACCGTCTGCAGAATTGACGCGGACTTCTCTTACACGGATTTCCTGATTGATCCGCAATTCACCTTTTGCTATGACTGTTCACCTCCGAACATGACAACCCGCTTTGCATAAAAAAACGGGCGAACCGAAGTCCACCCGTTCACTGACATTATCAATGACCCTGTCGAGCTCTGGCCGCAAGGTGAGAAGCAGGTGGCTTCTACTTGGATTACTTTGCTATTCTACTACACAGCCCTGATAATGTCAAATCTTTTATTTCTTTTCTTTGATTTCTTTCTGCAGCTTTTCGATGAAAGCATCCACCGGCATGGCACCCAGTTCGCCATCGCCGCGGCTGCGGACGGAAACCGTGCCGTCATTGACTTCTTTTTCGCCGATGATCAGCATGTACGGTACTTTCCTGACCTGTGCTTCACGGATCTTGTAGCCGATCTTTTCATTGCGGTCATCCAGATGGACACGGATGTTCAGTGCTGCCATCTTGTCCACGACGGACTTGGCATAGTCATTGAACTTGTCCGTGATCGGCATCACGCGGACCTGTTCCGGAGCGAGCCAGGCAGGGAATGCGCCGGCATAGTTCTCGATCAGGATACCGATGAAACGTTCGATGGATCCGTACACGACGCGGTGGATCATGACCGGACGGTGCTTCTGGCCGTCCTCACCCGTATAGGTCAGGTTGAATTTCTCCGGCAGCAGCATATCCAGCTGGATCGTGCCGCACTGCCAGGTACGGCCGATGGAATCCTTCAGATGGAAGTCGATCTTCGGGCCGTAGAAAGCGCCGTCGCCTTCGTTGATGACATACTTCAGACCGAAGTCATCCATGGCCTTCTTCAGGGCGTTCGTCGTCATTTCCCAGGTGGCATCGTCACCCATGGAGTTGTCCGGACGGGTGGACAGTTCCGCATGGTAGCTCAGGCCGAAGGTTGCGTACACTTCGTCGAAGAGGCGGATCGTTTCCTGGATGACGTCTTCGATCTGGTTCGGCATCATGAAGATATGGGCATCATCCTGAGTGAAGCAGCGGACGCGGAAGAGGCCGTGCAGGGCGCCGGACAGTTCATGTCTGTGCACGAGGCCCAGTTCGCCGACACGCAGCGGCAGGTCACGGTAGGAATGCGGTTCATTGGCATAGACCAGCATGCCGCCGGGGCAGTTCATCGGTTTGATGGCATAGTCTTCGTTGTCGATCTTGGTGAAGTACATGTTTTCCTTATAATGATCCCAGTGTCCAGACATTTCCCAGAGCTGGCGGTTCATGATCATCGGGGTCATGACTTCATAGTAGCCGTACTTTCTGTGGACTTCTCTCCAGTAATCGATCAGCGTATTGCGGAGGATCATGCCGTTCGGCAGGAAGAACGGGAAGCCCGGGCCGTAATCGCTCAGCATGAAGATGCCCAGCTGCTTGCCCAGTTTGCGGTGATCGCGCTTTTCCGCTTCTTCCATCATATGGAGATACGCTTCCAGATCTTCCTTGCTGGCAAAGGCAGTGCCGTAGATGCGCTGCAGCATCTTGTTGTGTTCATCGCCGCGCCAGTAGGCACCGGCAATGCTCATCAGCTTGAAAGCCTTGACGCGTCCCGTGGAGGGGCAGTGAGGGCCGGCGCAGAGGTCGGTGAAGTCGCCCTGCGTATAGGTGCTGATGACAGCATCTTCGGGCAGGTCTTCGATGAGTTCCACCTTGTACGGTTCGTCCGCTTTCTTGAACATATCCAGAGCTTCCTGTCTGGGCAGTTCTTTGCGGACAAGGGGATAATTGGCCTTGACGATCTTCGCCATTTCTTTTTCGATGGCTTTCAGATCTTCCGGCGTAAATACATGCTCGCTGTCGAGGTCATAATAGAATCCCTTTTCGATGGCAGGGCCGATGGCAAACTTGGTGCCCGGGAAAAGGTGCTGGATGGCCTGGGCCATCACATGGGATGCCGTATGGCGGATGGCATGGAGCCCTTCTTCAGAATCCGGGGTGACAAATTCCACGGACGCATCTTTATCCAGCGTATCGGACAGGTCCTTGTTGACGCCGTCCACCTTGGCAAGCAGGGCTTCTTTGCCCAGCTTCTGATTGAGGCTCTTGGCGAGGTCTTTCAGGGAAATCCCCTGTTCGACTTCTTTCTGGCTGCCGTCCGGCAGTGACACATGGATCATAGACATGAAAAACATCCTCCTTTATACTTTGCCAGGGAAAAATAAAAAGCCCGTCCCACATAGGGACGGGCTCATGCTCGCGGTTCCACCCTGATTGACCCGGCTGAGCCGGATCCTCTCAATGTCTTTAACGCAGGCTTACGATCTGCCTTATTGAGTTCGGCAGATGGTTTGAAGGTGGTTAGCTGTCATTATCCGGATCGTTCTCAGCACCCGATCTCTCTGTGCGGCATTCCTGACAGGTTGTCCTTCGCATGACCGATGGCAATTTTTATTTGTGTACATTGTATCACGCTGTTTTTATATGTCAAGCGTGGAAAGGAGAAAAATCGGATGGATCCGGTAAAAAACCGGGATCGGCGGGATTTTTTTCATTCCGCCGGCCGGCGGCAGCGTGCTTCGGGTTCCCTTTTGCCGCTGTGCTTCATAAGAAGCAGACAGCATGGCCCGGAGAAGGTATGATGACAATGAGCGGGCCCGTCAGACCGTTTCCGCCGTGCACAGCGCCTCGAGAGCGGGCAGATCCGTAATGGTCAGCCGGCCCCGGGCGGTGGAGAGGATGCCCCGGCGGCGCAAATCGGACAGTTCCCGCGTGATCTGCACGCGGCTCATCCCCAGGATATCCGCCAGATCCTCCTGGGTCATGGCAAGGCTCCTTTCGGGCCCCGACGGCCGCCGCACCGTCAACAGGTACAGCAGATTGCACAGCTTCACCCGGGACGGGTTGAATTCCTGATGGATCGTTTCAAAAAGGAAAAGATTCACATATCTGGAGTACCAGTTGACCACACTTTCCGCAAGGTCCTGATTTTCCCGGAACATGGCCCGGAACCGGGAAATGGTGAATTCCAGCACCTCCACGTCCGAAAGCGCCATAGTGGCCAGCGACAGCTCGATATGGAAGTCTTCCGTATGGTAGCCCGGCAGGAGAGTGCCCGGACCGTGGAAACTGATGATCTTGCGGCGGCCGCTCTCGTGGTCGGAAAAATGCACCGCATCCCCGGACAGATAGTACTGGACCCGGTCATAGGGCTGGCCCGGCTTCCAGAGGTACTCCCCTTTCCGGAACACCTTCCGGAGATGGGGGTGCGAAAGGAAATACGGAAGAAAAGCACTGAAATCATCGGCAAAATAATAACGGGGCATCAGCATAGCAAAACCACACTCCAGAGAGAGGAAACAGCAGCAAAAAAGGGAGGAATCATCATGCTGCACAAAGTCAAAGTCACTGTACTGGATAAAAAACTCTACCCGGAACTGCAGCAGCAGTACTGTGCCGTCCCGGACAGCGGGAAATGTCCCTGCTACAACGTGGGGGACGAATTCATCTTTTACCGGGATGACAAACGGGACGATTTCTGGCACTGCGGCGCCGGCACGCTGGTAAAATCCGGCAAGCCGGATGAAGGCTGCCTGCAGTCCCCCGGCACGGCCCACTGCGGAACAAAGGGCGTCCCCTTCTGCTCTGAAGCCTGGGATGCCATCGCCCGGTACATCTACACCGGTCTCCAGGGCGGTGCCATCATGCACGGCTGGACAAAGGACGACCGGGTCATGATCGCCTGCTGTTCCGACGGCACCCGTCCGGTGATCTTCAAGATCGAGCGGATCGATTACGAAGAAAACGCCTGAACCGGAAAGCAGCCGTTCCCGGAGCAGATTGTGCTTATCATTATAACAGAAAAGCAGCGGCGGGGCAGAAAGGAACCTCCTTTCTGCCCCGCCCCAAAAACCGCCGGTGCAGCAGGTTTTCCTGCCGCGCCGGCGGTCATTTTATGATTCCGCTGCTTTTTCAGTTGGCTTCGTACAGTTCCAGGATCGCACCATCCTTCCAGACGAATGCCAGCCTGTCTTTCGCACCAGCCGGCATGGGCCCGCAGATTACCCGGTCCGCGTCGGCCATGTATTTTTCCAGGTCATCCACCTTATAGGCCACATGAGGGTGTCTGTGGATTTCTTCCGGGAAAGGTGAACCTTCCTCGAATTTCAGATATTCGATCTTATAGTCGTAGTCATCCACATTGCTGACCCAGAATTTTGCGTCTTTATTGTAGGTCATACCGGGCTTCCTGTTGGTGATGGGGATGCCGATATGCATATATTCCGCTGACATGGATAAGCCTCCTTTGGATTTCCACAAAGCAGCTGCCAGTGTGCCCGGTCAGCCTTTGTTCCTGATTTCCTCGTACACTTCCAGGGCCTGTTTGGGCGTATAGGATTCGTGCACGATCTTGCCGATGGCGGCAGCCATCCCCTGCGGGCAGTCGGACTGGAAGATATTGCGTCCCATATCCACTCCGTGGGCCCCGCTCTGGATGGCACGCCAGGCCATTTCCAGCGCTTCCGGTTCCGGCAGTTTCTTCCCGCCGGCAATGACGATCGGGACCGGGCAGGCCGCAGCGACTTTTTCAAAACCTTCGCAGTAGTAGCTTTTTACGATATTGGCCCCATTCTCCGCAAGTACCCGCGTCGCCAGGAGGAAGAATTTTTCCGTGCGTTCCATCTGTTTGCCCACGGCCACGACCCCCAGTGTCGGGATGCCGTAGCGGGCTCCGGCGTCAGCCGTACGAGCCAGAAGCTCCAGGGAACGGGATTCTCCCGGCGCTCCGATAAAGGTCTGCACGGCCATGCAGTCCGCATTCATACGGATCGCGTTTTCGATATCGCAGGCGATCCCGCCGCCGTTTGACATCTCATCATACAGGACCGTGGCGTCGTAGGTCACACGGATGCATTTCGCCTTCTGCATGGTGGGCGGCAGGCAGGCGCGGATGGCCCCCTTCGTCCCCATCAGCACATCCACATAGGGGATCAGCGGAGGGATCGTCACATCGATCCGTTCCAGTCCCGCCGTAGGACCCATGATATAGCCATGGTCGAAGGCAAGCATCACCGTATTGCCCGATTTGGGATTGAACAGCCGGGCCATGCGGTTCTGCATCCCCCAGTCACAGTGGCCGGCCCCTTTCACAGGGAAGACCTCCTGTCTGGGCGGTACATCCAGATGATAATCATGAAGGACTTTTGCAGCTGCGTCAGTCATATATATCCCCTCCTTTTACACCCTGCTGTAAGCAGGCGTATGGCAGGGAGTGTTCCACAGGCGGATGAACTCGTCATCCCATTTTGCGATATTCATCTGGAAACCGGCAGCTTCCTGGACGGTCAGGATCTCGCCCACCATGCTTGCGGCCACTTCGATCCCCCTTGCCTTCAGATATTCGACCGTATCCTTGAAGAGGATCAGCATCTCCATCGTCGTCGTGGCTCCGCATCCGTTGATCATCACAAAGACCTTATCGCCGGCTTTCAGATCCAGTTTGCGGCTCAGTACCGCTGCCACATCGGCCACCGTATCTTTGGCCGACATCATGGGCACCCGCACACCGCCGCCTTCTCCATGCTGCCCGGCGCCGATTTCCATCATATCCGTTTCCCCGAGGTCCCCGAAGGACATGCCGTTCTGCGGATGGGTGGCATCGGTGGCTTTGATGGTGATGGAAGCCATATTGTCCGCATACCGCTGGGCGATCGCTGCCACTTCATCCAGGTTCTTCCCTTCCCGGGCAGCGGCGGCTGCCACATGGTACAGGGCCACGGCTCCGGCCAGTCCGCGCTTGTTGTCTTCGCACTGGTCATTGTACTGTACTTCTTCGCCGGTGATGACCTGGCGGAAATTCAGTCCCGCCTTGCGGGCCATCTTGACAGCCTGTTTGCCTGCCAGCTGGTCGCCCGCATAGTTCAGCGTCAGCAGCAGGACCCCGTGCCCCCGATCGGCCATTTTCATGGCATCAAAGACAAGTTTTGCATTGGGAGCGGCAAAGATATCCCCCACCGCCTGGATGTCGAGCATCCCGCTTCCGACAAAGCCCGCCTGGGCAGGTTCATGGCCGGATCCCCCATAAGCCACGATGGTCACGCGGTCGGCCTTTTCCAGATCTTTGCTGATGACCAGGTGGCCGTCGACGGTCAGGATATCAGGATAGGCCATCCCCAATCCGGTCAGTTCTTCATCCGTGATGGTTTCGGGAGAGTTGATAAATTTTTTCATTTTCATAACAAGTGCCTCCTTGTCTGACAGCCTTTATCGGTGGATTCGTCTTCAGTCCCGGCAGGACGGGTTCAGGACCGGGCCAGGCCTTTAAAGAAGCAGGCCATGGAAAGAGCGCCCGCATCCGGCGTACCGATTGTCTTTGCCCCGTAACTTTTGGCCCGGCCGAATTTGGAAACAAACTGTTTGCTCGCTTCAGCTCCCTTTTCGGCAGCTTCGGCAGCCGCGGCAAACAGCCCGTCCTCACTCTGTCCCGTATAGGCCGTGATGGCTTCCGTGGCAGGGATCAGCGCATCCATCATCGTCTTGTCCCCCACATGGGCTCCGGAAATATCACTCAGGGCCTCCAGTGCATGAGCGAACATCCCCTTGATCTGTGGGATATCCATTTCGCCGCTGGCCGGTGCGCCTTCCTGCATGCCGTCGAGCCATGCATTCCATAAGGAAACGGCACTGCCGCCGTTGAGCATCATGACAGCCGTTGCCGCATCATCGAGCAGCGCCTGGATGGTATCGTGCTTTTCCGGAAGGACATCTCTGATGGCCCCTGCGATTTTGGCCATAGTAAGGCCATGGTCACCATCGCCAAAACGCGCATCTACTTCCGTCAGCGTTTCTTCGGCCGCTGCAACGGAATCACAGGCATTGCGGAGACGTATTTCAAAGTCATGCTGTAGCATTTGTAACCATTCTCCTTTCAAGATTAGTTACTTCTGTGCTTATATAATATCCTGTACAGTTACAAATGTCAATTAAAAACAGTGACTTTTTTAAGTTTTCTAAAAATAGAAGGACTGCCGCAGGTGCAGCAGTCCTTCAGGATGCAAATTGCCGGCGTTCATTCTCCGGCAGATGCCAGTGCAGCCCGGGCAAGTTCACTCCTTGCCACGATATGGCTGAAGATCCCCGTGCGCAGGGCTCCGCGAAAGGCACTGACAGTGGTATTGGCCGAACATACGCCGATGATGTTCGGGCACTGTTTCAAGATCTCCAGAGGGATCTGGACGGCAAAATCCCGGTCGGACCGGATGACCGTCCCCTGCGCGCTCACATAGTAGATCAGCAGCCTCCCGCAGGCATGTTCCTGCTGCAGCAGGCTGCCGTAGCGCACGAGGGAGGCAAAATCCGGGCTGGAAGGATAATCCCCGATATTGACGACCGCCGTATCGATCCGCTTCCACTGTTCCATGATCTGATGATACACTTCCGTGGAGCAGAGGACCTGTTTTTCCTCCAGGTTTTCCGGCAGCGCCGGCAGATACAGAAAATGCGGGACTGCCCCGAACTGCTCTGCCATGAGGCGGACGATTTCGTTGGACTGGTAGTTCCGGGCCGGGATGCTGGCACTGCCGATCAGCGGGCACACATCGGTGATGGTGCTGTCCTTCTGGGGCTCCTGCTGCAGACAGGTCACGAGCTGCCCGATCAGATAGCCCCAGCCCACTCCCAGGCAGCGGCTGCGCAGCTGCTTCAGCAGACGGACGATTCCCTCCGCCAGGAGCCTGTTGGTCCCGTTATTGCTGGCGCCGTCTTCCACGAGCACGCCGTCCCGGATCCCGCTCTTTTGGCACAGCTGATCCAGGAGGGAACGGGAATCGCTGCGCGGTTCCTGCACCGTGATCGTGACGACGCCCAGTTTCCTTGCTTCGCTGAGCATCCGGCTGATGAGGGGACGGGAAACACCCAGTGCTTTTGCGATTTCACTCTGCGTGCAGTCTTCCAGATAGTAGCGGCGGGCTACATCGGCAAGACGGCACAGCTTTTCCTGTTTGTTTTCCATGGAATCACCCGCCTCCTTCCTGTTACATTTGTTAAAATATCACATTTTAAAAGAAAATGCAATTCTAAGGTTACAAAAGTAACAAGGTATGACGGGCCCCCGGACGGGCAAAGCCGGAGCAGATACCCCGCCGCGGGTGAGCCGTCAGCATTCAGCCGTCAGCGCCTTCCCCAGGGCATCACAGCCCCGTGCCACATCCTGATACGTTGTGACAAAATCCCCCGTGTACCAGGGATCGGCGATTTCCCGAGGGCTGTCGGTAAAATCCAGCAGCAGACGGATCTTCGAATCCTTCTGCCCGGCTGGCACCCCGGCTATCCGCCGGATCTCCCGGAGATTCTCCGCATCGAAACCGATGAGATAATCATACTGTTCATAATCGGCCCGGCTCATCTGCCGGGCCTTTCTTTTTGTATAAGGAATGTGGTGCCGGTCCAGCTGCTCCTTCGTCCCCCAGTGGGTATCATTGCCGATCTCCTCCCGGCTGGTCGCCGCGGAAGCGATCTCGAACATGTCCCCACAGCCATGGCGCCGCACCCATTCCTTCATGACAAATTCCGCCATCGTGGACCGGCAGATGTTGCCATGGCAAATAAAAAGTACTTTCACCAAAGACACGAACTCCTCTCTATGCCAAGCCATGCCAAATTAGGCCGAATTAATGCCGGTTTCCGGGTTTTTCCAGTCCATGTGAGAAAGACAAAAAATGGCATAACTTGGCATAACTTTTCTCCGCTAAGTAGTAAAAGTAGTAGTATTTTGGGCGATTCCTACTACTAAGCGTTTTCTGGGATTGATTATAGCAGAAAAGGGAGTGCTGCACAAAATTTGCAGTACTCCCCTTTTTTCGTTCAGTGGTCAGCGGGCCTTCCCTTCTTCCATTCTCCCGGTGTATAATGATAATAAAATTTTCTATCTTATATAAAAGGAAGTGATTTTATGGATTTCCGGAAAGGGGCCCTGGTTTCGGCCCTTCTGCTGTCCATTTTCTGCTGGAGCGGCCTGCCTGCCACGGCACTGGCTATGGAGTTTACGGAACGGAGCGGGAATCTGGTGATGAAAAACGGGGAACCCATCCGGGTGGCCCAGACCCGGATCGGGTCCATTGCCGTCCAGATCCAGCATATCTCAACCCGGAACCGGTGGTACCTGCGTCTCCAGGACCTGAAACGGTCTCCGGACAGCCAGTTTTCCGCCATCACCCTTAAAGGGGACGGCCTGACCCTGATCCCCCAGGTCCTTCCTGCCGGGATCCCCACCACCGGTCTGGACCGGTGGTATGTACTGGCCCCTGAAGACGCGGACCGGCTGGCCGCTTCTTCCAAGGGCTGGAAGCTGGAGGCAGTGAAAGCCAACGGGAAAACCTTTTCGGAAAAAGTCCCTGCCCTTGGCAAGCTGGTCCGGGGGCTGAAGGATCCCAAACAGAAACTGGCCCCCTATGGTCCCATGTACAGCCTGTTCTATCCCGGCATGGCCCCGGATAAAGTGCGGGATGCCTTTCTCTCCGTGCTCAACGATAACCTTTCCTTCCCCTACAAATACAGTCTGGGGGATAACCCCCTGGCCTGTGAGATGTTCAAAACGGAAAGCGGCGGGGTATTTTCCGGCAACAAGGGCTATGCCCGGTTTTCTCCCGAAAACGGCGGAACCTGGATGGATCTGGATTTCAGCCAAACCTGGTACACCCGAGGATACAGTACAAAATACGGCTATGTCCCGCCCCAATCCAAGATTACCACCAATCTGGAAAACGATTTCGTGGACCACATTTTCCAGGCGGCCCGGATGGCCTATAAGAACCTGGAGCCCCACAATGAGTACGGGATCACCCTGAAAGGCACCTTCACCGACAAATCCCCTGCCGTCCAGCAGACGGACAAGAAACGGTTCCCTGCCCTGGCCCCGGTGCAGCCCGGTGACAGACTGCTGGCCATTAACGGGGCGGACGTGAGCCAGCGGAACTATCTGGCCCTGTATCTGCTGGATTATGCCCCCGCTGGGCAGCCTCTGACCCTGACCCTGGCCGGGAAGGATAAAAAAGCCTACACGGTGCAGGTGACACCCCTGGTGAAAGAGGCCGGGGATCCCAACGGGGATTACCGGGCCCGGAGGCTCCAGGAGGAAAAAGACAACCCGCCCCTGGATGCGGACCGGATCCCGGAGATGCGGGATATAGGGATTTTCTACGGAGAGCAGTACGATCCTCTCTCCGGCCCGGAAGCCCATATCGCCTGCCCCACCCTGGTCCCCCTGTCCAAAGCCGTAGGGATGCCCCAGTAAGATCCGGATGGGCAGATGGTCTCCATCGGCTGCGGACTAGTGAGTAGAGACTGTGTGCTGCCTCCAAGCAAAGGCCAGCAACCCTTCCTGTCAAAATACCATCTGCCGCAGATTGTGTACGGCCAGCCGATCTGATTCATGCAATATTCAAAGACCCCGCTGCGGCGAAAATCTTGAACAGCCACTTATGCTATTTCCAACAAAAAAGAATCAATATTTAGCAGTACCTCTGGAAATTCTTTCTCGAAAGAGCAAGGGTCTAACCAGCCATTACTAAATATTGATTCCGATAAAGGACCTAAAAGTGACAGTACCTCTACCAACTCCGACGCAAGGTCTGATTATCAGCAGCCAATATCACTTTCAGGTTCTCTTAAATTAAGTATACATGAGTTGTTGATATATGTAAACGACAATTTATGCCGTTCCTATGATTTTCCGCCAATTGGCCGATAACAATCCGTGGAGGCAAAGGCCCTTTCCTTCAAAAGCATCTGTCCCCGGCAGATGCTTTCCTTTGGTTGCCGGTAGTCTCCTGTTTATCTGCCTCATTCTCTTGCTATCTGCCTCATTTAAGGTTAAAATGACGCAGATAACGGAAACATAAGGAGGGCAGAGATTATGAAGATCCATACAGAAGATCCTATTTCCAGCACAGATAAAGAGGTCCTTACTATTTCCAGGCGTATGATTGCCAGGAACCGGAAAGCCTATTTGGAACTTTCTCAGAATGCCACAGCAGATTCCAATCCGAAAACCGCACCTAATGCCGAAACCCGTGTTGCCCTGGCGGAATATGAGGAAATGAAAGCCTATCCGGAAAAATATAAGCGGTACCACAGTTTTGCAGAAGTTTTAAATGATGTGGAAAGAAAGCTTGATGAAGCCGATACTTATGCAGCCGGCCATTCTGCCAGGCTTTCCAAAAAAGAAGTTTTTGACAAGGTTCTGTCCGATAACCGGCTGGAAACGCTGCAGGCCATCGATGACGTAAATCATCACCGGAACCTGAGCAAAACCTGCAATTCTGTAAAGGATGTTATGGAAGATCTGAAGGATTAGAATCCGCTTTATAAAAATATTTGGATAATGGAAAGGCCCGCAATCACCAGACTGCGGGTCTTCTCTTTTTCCCTCTGGGAGGCCAGGGACGGGCTCCCCTGCGGGCAGCCCCTACGACGTCTTCGTCGGTTGTAGATAATGACTGTAAGCTAACCCTACAGTGCATTTCCACAACTTATAACAAGTCCGAATGGGAACCAGTCCTGGTTGCAGTTAAAATCAGTTTTTCCTCTTCCACCATATAAATCAGCAGCCAGTCTGGCCGAATATGGCATTCTCGAAATCCAGCATAATTCCCGCTCAGTTCATGATCTCTATACTTGGGTCCCAAAATGATGCCATCAGACAGCCAATCCAGGACTTGTTCCAGTTCATTCAATGGCAGACCTCTTTTTACCATCCGCTTAAGGTCCTTGCGGAAGCGGGAAGTCATCACCAGTTCATACTTCATCGGTAATATC
>Ga0256406_1005194_pt1 | contig 14115 bp, 7 predicted proteins | sample RumenRJG_03DNA_FD_185986 | JGI IMG/M metagenome (GOLD analysis project Ga0256406, IMG submission 185986) | Bovine rumen microbial communities from Lethbridge, Alberta, Canada - RJG_03 | ecosystem: Host-associated > Mammals > Digestive system > Stomach > Rumen | place: Canada: Alberta | collected...
TAGGTCTTGCCAGTGTCGGATGTGTAGGAAATGTTATCCTGGGTCAGTTCCTTTATGGCTCTGAGAATCGTGTCGGCACTGCATGTGCGAAGTGTCGGATGAAGCGAGAGGTGGTACATCAGATGAGTGGTGACATCCTCTATGCATGAGCCGCCACAGAAATAAACGCTCATAAGCGAACGGATGATTTCGCTGTATTGATAACCATACAGCCTACATCTCATACCGAGGGTTGAGTCGATTACAGATGAGAGATTGGAGTCAAATTGCTCCATTATTGAAAAAATTCCTCCAAAAGGAGAGAGTTTCTCAGATTTTATTGCTACCTTTGCCATGTCTGTCGGGTTTGATACATATTTTGATTTGCAACACTAAGATAGGTGAAAAATCTGACATTACAAAATCCTGAGCAACTTTTTGTTGCTCAGGTACTTATAAAATAAGTTAAACTAAAGTGCTGCGGAATTTAGGTAATATAGAGAATCCGTTATACAAAAACAACAACTTTAAAAATCTATGAGGAAACTGATCTTTGTAATTGCTGCTGCAGCGGTGTGCACTTATGGCACTGTGCAGGCAGAAGAAAAAGAGAAACTGACATCTTATATAAACCCGATGATTGGTACAAGCGGAATGGGACATACCTTCCCCGGAGCATGTGCCCCGTTTGGCATTGTGCAGCTCAGCCCCGAGACAGACACCATACCGCAGAACGTGGATGGCAAATACCAGGGCAAGGTGTATGAGTATTGCGCTGGATACCAGCACGACGACCCTACTATTGTAGGCTTCAGCCACACCCATCTCAGCGGAACGGGACACTCCGACCTCGGCGACATCATGATAATGCCGCAGACAGGCAAGCTGATGCTCAACCCCGGAACAGCTCAGAACCCCGATGCGGGATATCGCTCACGCTACTCTCACAGCACCGAGAAGGCTGCTCCTGGCTATTATGAGGTTACGCTTCAGGACAATGGCGTGCGTGCACAGCTCACCGCCACCCAGCGTGTGGGTGTTCATAAATACACATTCCCTAAGGGACAGGACAGCCGCATCATTCTGGACCTGCTGCATGGCATATACAACTACGACGGCAAGGTGTTGTGGAGCAGCATACGTGTAGAAAACGACACGCTCCTTACTGGCTACCGCATCACCAACGGCTGGGCAAAATGCAACTACACTTATTTCGCCATCTCACTCTCCAAGCCTATCAAAGACTATGGCTACCGTGACATGAAACGCGTGAAATATCGTGGCTTCATGGGCAAACTGCGACTGCACGAGAACTTCCCCGAAATCAGCGGACGCGACATCGTGGCTTACTTCAACTTCGACAACGCGACTTCTCAGGAGTTGGTCGTGAAGGTTGCACTCTCTGGCGTAAGCACAGACGGCGCCTTGAAGAACCTCCGTGCAGAAGCTGCTGGCAAGTCGTTTGAGCAGATCTACGCCGAGACCGGCAACCGCTGGAACGAAGAACTGGACGCAGTGGAGTGCAAAGGCACACCCGACCAGATGACAATGCTCTATACTTCGCTCTACCACACCATGATAAATCCGTCCATCTACATGGACGTTGACCACCAGTATCGTGGACTTGACGGTAACATCCACCGTGCAGAGGGATTTGACAACTACACCATCTTCTCGTTGTGGGACACCTATCGTGCAGAGCATCCGCTGCTCGGACTCCTTAAACCGTCGCGTAACACAAACATGGTGAAGTCTATGATAGCACACCAGCAGCAGAGCGTGCATCACTTGCTGCCCGTATGGAGCCTTATGGGCAATGAGGGATGGTGCATGACAGGCTACCACGCCGTGCCCGTCATTGCCGACGCTCTTGTCAAGGGTGCCGACATCGACAAGGATGCAGCCATCAAAGCTATGGTCGAAACAGCCACTTGTCCTTACTACGAGAGCGTGGGCGACTACATGAAATATGGCTATGCACCCTATGACAAATACAGCACAGCAGCCTCCAACACCCTCGAATACTCTTACGACGACTTCGCCCTGTATGCTGCAGCAAAGGCAGCGGGATATAAAGACGTGGAAGAAGCATTCGCCAAGCGTGCCCTTTACTACCGCAACACGTTTGACACAAAGGTTGGTTTCGCCAGCCCGAGACGCATCGACGGTTCGTTCAAAGCCGACCTTGACCCATACCAGACCTACGGAGAGGGCTTCATCGAAGGCAACTCATGGAACTTCTCGTTCTCTGCTCCGCAAGATGTTATGGGACTCATCTCTCTGTTTGGTGGCGACAAGAACTTCTTGAAGAAGCTCGACGCGCTGTTCGTTATGGACCTGCCGGAGAAGTATTATAAAGACAATGAGGACATCACAGCCGAGTGTCTTGTAGGCGGCTACGTTCATGGTAACGAGCCCAGCCACCACATCCCCTACCTCTACGCATGGACATCGGCACCTTGGAAGACCCAGATGTGGATGCGCACCATTCTCAACAAGATGTATCGCAACCATATCCGCGGACTCGGTGGCAACGACGATTGCGGTCAGATGTCGGCATGGTATGTCTTCTCGTCACTCGGTTTCTACCCTGTATGCCCCGGCACAGACCAGTATGTAATCGGTGCTCCCTATATGCCTTACTTCGACGTGCGTCTTGAAAACGGCAACCATATCATCGTAAAGGCTCCTGGTGTGAGTGACAAGAACCGCTACGTACAGAGCATGAAGGTCAACGGCAAGCCCTACACAAAGATGTACATCACCCACAAGATGCTTACAGACGGATGCACCATCGAGTTCGTTATGGGCAGCAAGCCTAACAAGAAGCGCGGACTCTCTGCAGCAGACAAGCCCTATTCAATGACCAAATAAAAGGAAACACATTATTACAACAACATAACTATCAATAGAAATGAAACTGACAACAATCACTGCGGCGCTATTTGCTGCCGCCATAACGCTCTCTTCTTGTGGAGCATCAAAGCAGACCGCTGCCGACGGCGTCATTGTCGGAGGCGTCAAGGAAACCAAAAAGCAGCAGGTGGCTGCCAAGCGTTGGAAGAAATACTCCATACCTGAAATCAAGTTTGAGGACAAGGCTCCGCAGAGCGAAGGCTCAAAGATTTACCACGCCCTCATCCCGACCCCTAACGCATATATAAATAAGGTGGCACGTGAGGTGCTCAACACTCTCTATTATTCGGAGAAGGACAGCATACCACGCATGGATTGTCTGCACTACACCCTCGAAGATGTTGACGGCATATCTGCAAAAGGCGGCGGAAACGGCAACGTGACCATCTTCTACAGCACACGTCACATCAAGAAGTCGTTTGCCAATAACGACACCGCACGTGTCGACTTTGAGACACGCGGTGTGCTGCTCCACGAGCTTACACATGCTTACCAGCTCGAGCCGCAGGGTATCGGCGACTACGGCAGCAACAAAACGTTCTGGTGCTTCATCGAAGGCATGGCAGATGCAGTGCGTGTTGCCAACGACGGATTCCACGGAGAGAAAGACCGTCCTAAGGGCGGCAGCTATAAAAACGGCTACCGCTACACTGGCTACTTCCTCGCTTGGCTTCAGCAGACCAAAGACCCCAACTTCCTGCGCAAGTTCAACCACACTGCTCTTCAACTCAACCCCTGGTCATGGGACGCTGCCATGCAGCTCTGTCTCGGCAAGGGTGTGACCGCAGATGCCCTTTGGCACGAATATCAGGTGGCAATGGGTGACGTAAAATAAAATAACACATAGGTTGACGGATGTTTGCATTTGCAGGCTCCGTCAACTTTAAATCAGAAATAATGAGACACATATTAGCATCGCTTGCTGTTCTTGTCGCAATGCCCGGCATGTCAGCAAATAAGCAGACGACGCAGCTTGTCGTGAAAGAACCGGCAAACTATGTCAACCCCTTCGTTGGTACCGACGGCTTCGGTAATGTCTATCCCGGAGCACAGCTGCCGTTCGGCGGCATACAGATAAGCCCCGACACCGACGAGCACTACTACGACTGTGCGTCAGGTTACAAGTGGAACCGCAACTCCATACAGGGCTTTTCGCTCACCCATCTTAGCGGAACAGGTATTCCAGATCTTGGCGACTTCCTGTTTATGCCGGGAGTTGGAGAGCCGATGCTCGAGCCGGGCGCCGACGACAAGCCCGACACTGGCTACCGCTCACGCTTCTCTCATGACGAGGAGACTGCTGTGCCTGGCTACTACTCCGTGCAGCTGAAAGACTATGGCGTAAAGGCCGAGATGACTGCTGCTATGCGCAGTGGCATGTTCCGCTTCACCTATCCCAAGAGTGACAAGGCGTTTGTGCTTATCGACATGAACCACACGCTGTGGCAAAAGTGCGTATGGTCGAACCTGCGCGTAGAAAACGACTCTACCATCACTGGCTACAAGCTTGTGAAGGGATGGGGGCCGGAGCGCCACATCTACTTCCGTGCGGTGTTCTCAAAGCCTTTTGCCGACTTCATGATTTACCAGGACAAGAAGCCTGTGATATACAACACATCACGTTTCCGCAGCAACCGCGAGGCGTGGGGTCCGAACTTGCTGTTCACCGCCAACTTCAAGACGTCGGAAGGCGAGCAGGTGACGGTGCGCACTGCCATCTCAGCGACAGGCACCGATGGCGCAGCAGTAAACATTAAGGAGTTGGCAGGCAAGTCGTTTGACGCTGTTCGCTCGGCGGCATACGACAAATGGAACAAGGAACTGTCACGCTACTCTATACAGGGCACCACAGAGCAGATGCGCACATTCTACACCTCTGCCTACCACGCAGCGCTTTGTCCTTTCGTCTACGACGACGCTGACGGCAAGTTCAGAGGTCTCGACAAGAACATAGAGCAGGAAAAGGGCTTTACAAACCTCACCGAGTTCTCGCTGTGGGACACCTACCGCGCTTTCCATCCGCTGCTCAACCTTGTCCATCAGGACGTGCAGGCAGACGTTGCCAACTCTCTCCTCGCACATTATGACAAGAGTGTGGAGAAGATGTTGCCGTTCTGGTCGTTTGGCAGCAACGAGACGTGGTGCATGATTGGTTATCACGCCGCTTCTGTGCTGGCTGATATGATAGTGAAAGACGTGAAAGGCTTCGACCACGAACGTGCGTTTGAGGCAATGGTCACCACTGCCATGAACGACCACTACGACTGTCTGCCCGAATATCGCAGCCTGGGATATGTGCCGTTTGACAAGGAGGCAGAGTCGGTGTCAAAGACTTTGGAGTATGCTTACGACGACTATGCCATCGCTATGGCTGCCAAGAAGTTGGGCAAGGAGAAGGAGTATAACTACTTCCTCAACCGTGCCATGAGCTACCAGAACCTTTACGACAAGGAGACGAAGTACATGCGTGGCAAAGATGTCAACGGCAACTGGCGCACACCGTTTGCTCCCGTGGCTTACGAAGGTCCTGGCTCTGTGAACGGATGGGGCGACATAACCGAAGGATTCACCGTGCAATACCACTGGACGGTGCCGCAGGACGTGCAGGGACTCATGAACCTGATGGGCCGTGACATGTTCAAGTCGCGTCTCGACTCGCTCTTCCTCCATAACCTGCCCGAAGACATACCTGGTGCACACGACATTCAGGGCCGCATCGGCGCATACTGGCACGGCAACGAACCCTGCCACCACGTGGCTTATCTCTACAACTATCTCGGCGAGGGATGGCAGTGCCAGAAGTGGGTGCGCACCGTTGTAGACCAGTTCTACGGCGACCAGCCTGGCTCGCTCTGTGGCAACGACGACTGCGGACAGATGTCGGCATGGTACATCTTCAATTGCATGGGCTTCTATCCAGTGTGTCCTTCAAGCGGCATCTACAACATTGGGTCGCCCGCACTGCCCGCTATCGATGTGACGATGAGCAATGGCAAGCACATACGCGTGACCACAAAGAACTGGAGCAAGAAGGCGCTGTACGTCAGCAAGGTGATGCTCAACGGCAAACCGTATAGCAAGAGCTACATAACATGGGACGACGTGAAAGACGGCATAGACCTGCAGTTTGTCATGTCTACCAAGCCCAACAAGAAGTGGGCTACCGCTCCTGCCGACATCGCACCGTCGGTGTCGAAGCCCGGACAGACCGTGCTTTATAAGAAAGGCATGTAACCCGACGCACGAAACAGACACTACATGCAGACTCTGAAAGTCGGAGTCTGCATGTGTGGTATAAAAAGAATAGAAACAAACATTTTGATATAGACCTCAAATCCGCAACTACGCGCCTAATATGATACAGAAGCGAAAATAATGTGTTGAAGTCGTAGGTCTTGCCAGTGTCGGATGTGTAGGAAATGTTATCCTGGGTCAGTTCCTTTATGGCTCTGAGAATCGTGTCGGCACTGCATGTGCGAAGTGTCGGATGAAGCGAGAGGTGGTACATCAGATGAGTGGTGACATCCTCTATGCATGAGCCGCCACAGAAATAAACGCTCATAAGCGAACGGATGATTTCGCTGTATTGATAACCATACAGCCTACATCTCATACCGAGGGTTGAGTCGATTACAGATGAGAGATTGGAGTCAAATTGCTCCATTATTGAAAAAATTCCTCCAAAAGGAGAGAGTTTCTCAGATTTTATTGCTACCTTTGCCATGTCTGTCGGGTTTGATACATATTTTGATTTGCAACACTAAGATAGGTGAAAAATCTGACATTACAAAATCCTGAGCAACTTTTTGTTGCTCAGGTACTTATAAAATAAGTTAAACTAAAGTGCTGCGGAATTTAGGTATAGAAAAGGTATGCATACATATGCGTCACCTCTTCCCGAAAGTTGTCTCATACAGGGATAACCGATTCGTGGAACTTGAAAAGGAAGTAGCCATCCCTTTGGCTCTATTCATCAAGAAGGTGCTGCTCGGAAAATGTACTGGCATAAGTTTCGTGGACAGCACTCCCCTTAATATTAACGTTACGTACAACAGGGGTGAAGACTTAAGTCAAGCTTCTTACCTGCCGGATGAAATAAAAAGGCGAATCTTTTGTAGGCTTGCCTTTTATTTGCTACCTTTGTAACGCAATAATCAATATCCGACTATAATGAAATTACGACTACTCTCAACCTTGTCTTTGATATTATGCTGTGCGGGCAGTGTGTTAGCCTATAACTTAAAGTATGTCAGAGGTCTGTCAAATAGTTCTGTGCTTTCGATAGCCCAGCGTCCGAGTGGTGAGATGCTCTTTGGTACCTGTGACGGTCTGAACAGTTACGACGGCAACGGTATGTGGCTGACTGCACAAAACACCGGAGTAGTATTGTATGGCCATCTGGTGGAGGACGTGAAAACCGTGGGCGGCAGCATGTGGGTGCTGACCAACTACGGTCTGAACATTATGTCGCCGATGGGCAGCAAGGTAGACTACTATGAGCAGTTCAAGGGGCTACGCAGAATACGCTGCAATCCTTCTGGCGATGGTTTCCTGCTCCATGACGGCCATTTGTGGTTCTTAGATAAGAAAGGTCGTTTTCAATCGGTTTCGCTGGGCAGCATCAGGCAGAACGAGGTGTGCGACTTCAGCCTGTCTGATGGCAGACTGTATGTATTCTTGCACGACCGCATCGTGCGTTATGTTGTCAGGAAGACCGACAGCGGGTACGACGTAGGACGCGGCAAGACAATAGCCACTATGACCATCAAGATGGCAACAGCTGATGACGATGTGGAGTTTCTGGTGGACCAAGACAACCAGTTGTATGCTTTTCGTCTGGCAACAGAGCGATTAGACCGATATCTGTCTTTACAACATGAAACCGCCACGCATGGCAGCATCACCGATGTTCTGCGATTCAGAAACCATCTGTTTGTGTCTTTCTCCGAACGCAGCGTTATCAGACTATCACTTGACGATGTCTTTAATGAGTCTGACAGCAGCAACCGGCAGGTCGTTGACTTGGGCATTGAGACCGGCGTATTCTGCATGCAGAAGGACCGCAACAGCGAAATCGTATGGATTGGTACCGACGGCCTGGGAGTAGGGATGTATAGCGATGAGCCTTACTCCTTTTACACCATCATGCTGTCGAAATTACGTGCCATGCGCGACTGCCCCATACGTGCCCTGCTCTACGACCGTGAGGGTACGCTTTGGGTGGGTACGAAGGGCAACGGCCTATTGGCCAATCCGCACTTTTCTGTCTTTACGCCTTCCAGCATTCTGCACCAGTATGCACAATATTATCAGGAGCATAACAGCCAGATAGGCAGCAACATCGTCTATCACCTCACTGAAAGCCGTCATCCTTGGATGTGGATATGTAATGCCGAGGGAATTTCCTACTATAGCTATACGACACGCAAAGTGAAACATCTGGCTTTGCCTGATCATGTGAAACATGTCATTGCAGCATGCGAGGATGGCGACCAGTTGTGGATGGCCACGCTGGGGTTCGGCATCTGCCGAGCCGACATCAGCGAGAAAGACGGCCAGCCGCTGCTGACCAACCTGAAAACCTACGTGCTGGACGGCGGCAAACTGTCATCAAACTACTTCTTCTCTCTGGCAAAAGACAACCAAGGACGGTGGTGGTTCGGTAATCGTGGCATGGGGCTCTACAGCCTGGAGCACGACACGCTGAAGCATCATCCGCCAGTGCAGGCCACCGTCAATCCCTGCATCAACGATGTCTATACGCTGCTGCCAGTAGGCGATGACTTGTGGGTAGGCACAGGATTTGGTATATACATTCTTCACAAAAACGGTAGCGCCAGGCACATCACGATGGCCGACGGGCTTCCCAATAGCACTATACATGCGCTGGCCTGCCGGGGCGGTAAAGATGTGTGGGCATCGACCAACAACGGACTGGTGGCTCTCACCACCGATGGTCAGGTGATGATGGTGGTCGACGAACATACGCTGCCCGACATCAAGGAGTATAGCGACGGAGCCGTCTTCGTCGCGGGCAATATGATGTCCTTCGGTGGCATAGGAGGCCATGTCATCATCGATTATAACAACCAGATAAGGTCTGGCGAGGTGAACCATCGACTGGAGTTCACACGGCTTTCCCTCATGGGCATACAGCAGAACATCAGCCAATTTCTGACTCAGCAGAAAGGGCAACTTGTGCTCACGCTGAACTACGACCAGAACTACTTCAACGTGGGAGTGTCTACCTACGACTATCTGAAAGAGCCAATGATACACTATTATTATAAGCTATCAGAGCGCGATGAGTGGATAGACAACGGCCGCAACACAGTGTTCTCGTTTGCCAAAATGGCCCCCGGACACTACACCCTCTTCGTGAAAACCCAGAACATCAATACGGGCGAGGAGAGGTCTCAGGGGACGCTGCACATTGTTATCACGCCTCCCTGGTATCGCACATGGTGGGCCTATGTGCTCTATCTGTTGGCTTTTGTGGGCCTGGCCTACGTGCTGTTCAACCGATGGCGCAACGACCAAAGAGAGCGACAGGCCATGGAGATAGCCCGACTCAACGAGCAGCACCGCGATGCCTTATACGAGGAAAAGATGAAGTTTCTTACCAACGTGGTACATGAACTGAACACTCCGTTGACACTCATTTACGGCCCATGCGAACGTATCATGGCTCGTCTGGGAAGCGACACCTTTGTACGCAAATACGTGTCGATGATTATGCAGAATCTGGGACGGCTGAACATGCTCATACAGGAGATTATAGACTTCCGCCGTATCACCACCGGCCATCATGTGGTCAGCATTCGTCGTGTCGACATGTCGGCCGTTGTCGGCGACTACACGGCATCGTTCGCCGAGATGGCGAGTCGCAACCATATTGTTTACGAGCAACAGATAGAACCGGGTGTGGTGTGGAACTCTGACGAGACGGCGCTGCGACGCATCGTTGGCAATCTTATTTCCAACGCATTCAAATACACCAAGCGTGAAGGCACCATTAAGGTGACGTTACGGCGTGACGGAGAGCATCTGCTATTCTCTGTCTACAATACCGGACAAGGCATCAAACCAGAAGATCAGCAGCGCATCTTCGACTACTACTCTGTGTTCAACAGCGTTGATGAGAGCAGCAGCTACGGACAGACTACACGCAACGGGCTGGGCATGGCCATCTGTCACAAGATGGTGGAACTGCTGGGCGGAAGCATCAGCATTGACAGTGAGGTGGGACACTATGCCTGCTTCAATGTCGTACTGCCTCAGCGCACCCTGCCAGCCGGTGCCGAGCATGAACCCATCGTAACAGTACAGACAGCAACTTCTCAGGAATACGACGTTGCTGCACAGGATGAGAACGCAGCAGCCCATCGGCCGCGGCAGCAATACAAGTTTGCGGGCGATAAGGCACCAACCCTACTTGTCATAGACGACAATCAGGAATTGCTCAACCTGCTCACCGAAAGTCTGCAGAACTGCCGACTATTGACAGCCACCGATGCCGGGAAAGGACTGGAGATGCTAAAGAACGAAACGCCCGACCTGATTATTACTGACCTGATGATGCCGGGCATGGACGGACTGGAGTTTACACAGCGCGTGAAACAGAATAAGCATACCATGCACATACCACTCATCATTCTTTCGGCCAAGATTGCTGTCGATGAGCGCATAGAGGGCTTCGAGAGCGGTGCCGACATGTATATCACCAAACCATTCAGCATTAGTTATCTAATATCGGTTATCAAGCGCCTGTTGGAGAACCGCAGCATACTGAAGGAGTACTATAACTCAGCAGCATCTGTCTATTCCTACTCAGCAGGGACACTGGTCAGTAAAGATGATGCGCAGTTCGTACAGGAAATGACCAAGATAGTCGATGAGCATATGAGCAACTCTGACTTAACCCCCGACACTCTGGCTACCCTCATGGGCCTGAGTCGCCGCAGCCTCTATCGGAAATTTGAGAGTGCTCAACTGCCGCCTGCCAAGGAGTTCATACGGGAGTATCGCATCAATGCGGCTGCCCACCTGCTTACAACCACACGCATGACCATCTCTGAGGTGATGTTCAAGACGGGCTTCGACACTCGGTCGCTGTTCTATTCCGAGTTCCGCAAGCATTTCAACACAACACCAAAGGCTTATAGGGAATCTTACCAGACAAAAGATGAATCGCTATAAGTGTTTTCTTCCTATGCGCTCTCCGCATGAAATAATCTCGGCCTCGAGTTGAGGCGTACGAGAAGGGGAAGCCTGCACTATTCCAGACTATTTTTATAGTTTGCCCGACAGAGAAATTAGAATAAAATAATTTGTGCCAAGTCTGTATCTTTTGCAGATTTGGCACAAATTGGTATAGAAGACTGTATTTTTATGGGTAATTTTGCAGCAGAGTAGTTTAAGTTAGTTAGTAGTTAGTTTAAGTATAAGTTAGGTTATAAGATTGTTATCAGGAAAAGGGCATCCGGCAAGACGACAAATCGTCTGTGCTGGATGCTTTTTGATTAAGAGCAATAAATAGACCTGGAACTGATTTGTGGATTGGAAAAACAATCCTGAAAGAAACCACTGATAGTGAAAGGTGCCCTTACGGGTTTATGCAGTAGTCCACAAACGTGGCTGTGCCAAAATGAAGAAGTGCTCACTTCCTGTTTTTTGACACAGCCACGTTTATTATAGGTATATTCGTCGGCTGCTACTCGTTGTTGTCTGAGAAAGAGTATGGGTAGGCAGCAGGCTGGGTGCCACGGCGCATATTGGGCTTGCTGCTCATCTGATATTGCAGACGGGCACCGCGCAGCAGTTGGTCGTGGGTCACATAGTTTTTGCCGTATGCCTTGCCGTTGATGCTAAGCGACTCGATGTAGCGATTTTCATCGCTGTTGGCAGGGGCTGACAGTTCAACGGTCTTACCGTTGGCCAGATGTATCTTGGCCTTTTTGTAGAGTGGAGCGCCAAGTACGTACTGGTCGGTGCCAGGACATACGGAGTAGAATCCGAGAGCCGACATGATGTACCACGCTGAGGTCTGGCCGTTGTCCTCGTCACCACAATATCCGTCTGGTGTGGGGTAGTAGAGACGACGCATGGCCTCGCGTACCCAGTACTGGGTCTTCCATGGCTGTCCGGCATAGTTGTAGAGATAAATCATGTGCTGGATGGGCTGGTTGCCGTGGGCATATTGTCCCATGTTTACAACTTGCATCTCGCGCATCTCGTGGATGAGTTGCTTACGGGTATCGACATTTCCACCAAACGTCGGGGGCTCCTTGAACACAGCATCGAGTTTGTCGACAAAGGCTTGGTCGCCGCCCATCAGCGTGATGAGACCGCGGATGTCATGGAACACGCACCACGTCCAGTGCCAACTGTTTCCCTCGGTGAACGGTCCCCACCAGACATCTGGTTTGAAGTCATCTGGGAAGTTGCCTTTAGAGTCGCGACCGCTCATCATACCATATTTTGGATGAAACACATTCTTGTAGTTTTGACAACGCCGCTTGTAGATATCTGTCTCACTGGCTGGACGCCCCAGTTTCTTACCCATCTGGTAGATGCACCAGTCATCATAGGCATATTCCAAGGTGCGTGAGGTGCTCTGGCCAACTACGTCGGATGGAACATATCCTAACTGGTTGTACTCCTTATATGCCGTACGGCCAGATGAGCCTACTGTTGGATGGACAGAGTTGGCATCCTTGCACAAAGCGTCGAAGATAGCCTGTGTGTCCTTCTTGATATTTCCTTTCACGTATGCGTCAGCAACTACGGATGCAGAGTTGTTGCCCACCATGCAGGCTCGGTGACCTGGTGTTGCCCATTCAGGATAGAATCCACTCTCTTTATAGGAATTATAGAAGCCTTCCTCCATCTGTGCGCTCATCTCTGGGTATACAAGGTTGATGAGTGGCAACAGTCCGCGGAAAGTGTCCCAGAAACCTGTGTCGGTAAACATATAGCCAGGCAGCACCTTGCCGGTATGTGGGCTGTAGTGTACGATATTACCTTTTGCATCTTTCTCGTAGAACATGCGAGGGAAGAGGGTACTTCTGTACAGACAGCTGTAGAATGTTCGCAACTCATTGATGTTGTCGGACTCGATTTCTATTCTGCTCAGTACTTCGTTCCAGCGGTCGCGGCCCTTCTGCTTCAGTTGATCAAAGCTCTGTGTGCCCAGTTCCTTGAGGTTCAACTCAGCTTGCTCGGCACTGATGAAGGAAGATGCTACGCGGGCATGTACTTGCTCGCCTTTCCTTGTGGCAAAACCGATGATGGCACCTGCGTGGTTGCCCGTGGCCTCAAGTTCGTCAGTGCGTATGTCACCGTTGGGAACGGCGGCAGTGTAGGTGAAAGGTTTGTCGAAGACGATGACAAAGTAGTTCTTGAAGTTGCCAGGCACACCGCCGCTGTTCTTCGTGGAATAGCCTACTATCTTGCGCTCGGCTGGTATGATAGTCACTGACGAGCCTCGGTCCAGTGCATCAACGACCACGCACGACTGGCTGTTCTCGGGGAACGTGAAGCGGAACATGGCGGCACGCTCCGTGGGCACCAACTCGGTGTTGATGTCATAGTCGGCCAGATAGACCTGATAATAATAGGGACGGGCCGTCTCAGCCTTGTGGTTGAAGAAACTGGCGCGGTCGTCTTCACGGAATACGGGGGTTCCTGTGGTGGGCATCAAGGCAAACTGTCCGTAGTCGTTCATCCACGGACTTGGCTGGTGGGTCTGCTTGAAGCCACGTATGCGGTTGGCCGTGTAGGTATAAACCCACCCATCGCCCATGTGGCCTGTCTGTGGTGTCCAGAAGTTCATGCCCCAAGGCATGGCCGTGGCGGGATAGGTATTACCCGTTGATAATTCGAAATTGGAGTCAGTGCCAACGAGCGTACTCACGTAGTCGGCATAGTTGTTTTTGGCCTGTGCCCAAAGGGAGCAACAGATACAGGCTGCTAATAGAATTTTGCTTTTCATTATTATTTATCGTTTTGTGATTATTGATTCGTTACAGGGAAGGCACTGATGCGCAGACGGGCTGCTCCCATCGGTACCTTCATAAATAATATGGTGTTTTGTTTCCGGTTGCAAATGTACCCCATATTTTTCATAAATATGTCTTATATAATGCCAAAATTGTAGACAAACAGGAAAAAGAATGGCAAAAACGAGGACTATAATTATATATGTTATAATGTATATTT
>Ga0256406_1005195_pt1 | contig 14114 bp, 11 predicted proteins | sample RumenRJG_03DNA_FD_185986 | JGI IMG/M metagenome (GOLD analysis project Ga0256406, IMG submission 185986) | Bovine rumen microbial communities from Lethbridge, Alberta, Canada - RJG_03 | ecosystem: Host-associated > Mammals > Digestive system > Stomach > Rumen | place: Canada: Alberta | collected...
AAGTATATTAATTACATATCATTTAATCATTACCAGTAGTGATATCAGTCTGGATACGATTGAATAGATAACGCTTATAACCGTTAAAAGGCGTATAAGTTAGAATACTATTAGGCAGCACTGTAGTTGAATCAACACGAGTATCAACAGAAGTATGCTTACCTTTAGCGTCAATATAATTGAAGCGAACCCGCTCACCATGCCTCATTGACAGGTTTTGCAGTGCCTTGGTATCATAATTCTTAATCCTCATAATAGCCTCAATTCCTTTATAAGAAATCAGTGAACACCAATAATCTTTTAATTTTCAATTATGCTTATATTATAACACTAAACCATGAATAATGCAAAATCAGAATGATATAATAATCAGAACATTTATCAAGCATTATTAGAATAATCAGAACAAATGATAAGCAAATCTAAACAGAATAATAACAAACATAAGAATAAACCACTACTGATAATCATGCTAACAATCCTATCAGCACTAATCATAAAATGATTACATTCCTTGGTGAATTTATTGAAGCTGTGAATTTTCTTAATGAGCCTACTAATACTAGTAGTAATGCAGGTGCAGTGTTCACAGTGAATGCAAATGATAGCATTATTCATAAAACAATTAGTAAAGTGAATGCACCGGGTGATTTTACTTCTGAGAATGGTAGTCCTTGGTTGCAGGTTAATCTGACTACTCAGAGTGTATCAGCGTATCGTGGTTCTACTTTTATTAAGAGTTTCCCAGTGGCTACTGGTAAACCAGGTCATAGGACTGATGTTAATACAAAGTATAAATCACAAACAATGCGTGGTGCTGATTACACAACTCCTAATGTACCATGGATATCCTATTTTAATGGTGGTGAAGTATTCCATGGCGCACCTTGGAATACTTATAATATTAACCATGGTATACCATCATCGCATGGTTGTGTTAATATGATGGTAAGTGATGCTAAATGGATATATGATTTTGCACCGCTTGGAACTAAAGTTGAAGTTATCGGTTCATCACCATCAGTAGCAAGATGATAGCTTGCAATTTTGCTTGCAAATAATGCTAACAATCTGCTAGCATTAGTGTTTTATTAAATTGTTTTGTTGAGCTGCTAGGATTACTGCTATTTTTAGATATGATGGTTGAACAGCACAATATATAGCTAAAAAGTTAAAAATAACACATAAAGTTGCATACTAATAAAAGCGTGCGATTAAGTATAAAAATGGCAGTGTGCTTATCCATCAGTTTTTAAGCATGATTACACTGCTATCAATTGTATGATTACACGGTTATCAATACTCGCATGATTCAATGCTGTGCAATTCACACTTACAATTAAAAAATGTAGTGCCAGCAAATTGTAATCAATATTGCTGGCACTACATACATTATCATTACTTTAACTTATTATTATAGGAATCACAGATTAACATAAACGCTAGTCTTGATTAGCACAACATGTTAACATATGCTAGCACATGCTAGCAGATTGTATTCTGGTTAAGAATGAATTATGAGCAATTGATTATATCCTAATCATTATCATTGCTCATAATTCATCACCTTACATACTGTTAGCAATATTGTTTAACAGTATTGCTAACATTTAGCATTGTTAACAGTATTGTCAGCACCTGACATTATGTTAGCAGTATTGCATTGTTAACACAATGCTAACAATATTGCTAACATCTAGCTAGCATTGTTAGCATTATGTTAACAGGCGTGCAGATTGATTAGTAAATTGGTAGGACAGTAAGATTATGAACATTACCATTAGCATACTGCTTACCATAATCCATGCCACCCTTACTGGTTACAAGAACAACATTATGCTTATTAGTATCCAGTTCATTAACATAATCATCCCAATCACAATAACCATCAGTGCATAGGATAGTCATATCAGGCTGTTGATTCTTAGGCAGTTCATTAACAAAACGAGCGAATGGTTCCATCATAGTACCGCCACCACCATTGAGCTTTACATCTTTAGCACTGTGAACAATTTGCTTACTAGTGATTTCAGTATCAATAGTAACAAACTGAATCTCAGAGCAATGCAATGCTTTAAGCAGTCCTTCAACTTCACCAAGTGCTTCTGAATAATCAGATTCACCCATTGAACCAGAAGTATCACAGCCTACAATTACAGATGGCGCATAACCAACCATACTGGGTCGAATGAACCCATTCGGGTCGCTACGGCGGCTTGGGCGGCGGTAGCTGTAATCAACGCCACCAGCGATAATCTCATTGAACTGGCGTGAAATAATACCTTTTAGAATATTCTCCCACTTAACCTTTGGTGGCATGAGTGCATCAAGAATGAAATCATTGAAACCACTACCGCTTGTACCACGGCTCTTCTGTGCTTGTTCCATTGCACGGGCCTGAGAACTTGCACGAGCCATTTCTTTCTCAAGCTGACCTGCTTTTTCAACATCCTGCTTATCCATTTCATTGAGTTCATCAGGAGACATTTCATGGCATGGGCGTGTGACATTACCATTCAGTGTGGCTTCTGAACCATCATCATACTTCATTACAACATTAGGCTGTGATGACCCATTACCATCACCATCACCATCAGAACTACCATTACCATTATTAGATGGTGAATTAGAACCATTACCACCCTGTGAACCGCTCTGACCGTTCTGTGATGAATCAGATCCATTGCCTTGTGATGACCCATTACCATTGCTATCAGAGCCATTACCATTCTGAGACTGTGATTCTTGTTCCTGACGCTTTTGTTCATCTTCAAGAGCAAGATAATAAGCCATGAATGAGAGATGTTCATCCATACCATTAGGATAGTCATGCGTCTTAATAGTGCGCGGGAATACAAACATATCAGTGCCATCATCACACTTTGGTAAACGCATGTAATTACTTGAACTACGCTCGATACCTTGATTGATGATTGCATCACCAGCAAGATTAACAAGCTCAGGATTCAAACGCGGTAGCTCATAATGACCAAGGACACCATGCATTACCTCATGCACGATAATGCCAGCACGGTCAACTGTTTTCAGTGATGGGTCGAAGAACCACCAACCAATTGAAATACGATAATAAGCATCAGTAGCCACGGTTGGATTGAACATTGACAGCATTGGATGCAAGAGTGCAATGAAATCAGTCAGAGCAGGTGCTGAACCCGCACTGACAGCACGATAGCAACCCGTATGGAAGATTTCAAGTTCCTCACTAGTTAGCCTACGGATACCCGGTGGTACAATGCCAGAGTTAACAAGCATCTGATAACCTTCGAGCAGGTGCGCAGCCCATTTCTTATCAGTGTCTTCATAATAACCGCATGCACTGAGAATATCCCTTACGGCTTGCGCTCGGTCAGCTACTTTATCAAAATCATACTTCATGAAGTCAGATGCGTGCAGTACAACACGCTTATTGCTAACCTCACCAGTTCCTTTAGCAGGCCCATTACCATCAATCTTATTAGTCATACTAATGATTCCTTTCAATCTTAATTAGTAGTTTTAAGTAATGATTTTCTGTTCATATGTAATATTAGCATAATCTTACTGATAATGCAAATCAGCCTGCTAACATGCTGACAATGCTAACAATGATACTTTACTTAGGTTTTATGTGTTAATCGCTTAGAGGTGCCTTTACTTGCGTTTTACGGCATAATTTGTAAGCATGCCTAATTGTAAGCATGATGACAGTCAGTATTGTAAGCATGATGACATTAAGCAGTTTATTATATTATTAGCAGCTTGATAGTAAGTATTATTTTTGTAATCATGCACGCTTGTAAGCATCATGTAATTAATTTATCAGCACTCATTAGAAATATGAGTTAGTAGTATATATGCTAGTGAATTAGTTAATTTATTAGTTAAGTGTAAAGTAAATAATAATAAAAATAAAATTAGCGTAAGGATTACTTCTTATCGTTAATCCTTACGCTAAAAGAGAAATGGATGCCTAGAGCTGCTAGAATCAAAAGTATCATATATAACTTGTAATGCCCACATTGCTCACATTGCTAACATTAGTAAGCAAATCAATGTGAACTAGTTAGCATTAGCACTATCATAGTGCTAGTGAAATTACTAGCACTATGATTTTTATACTATGATTCTAAGGCACCCAAGAATTTATTAGTTCTTGTTGACCTTTCGTAGGAATCCACCAAAAGCCTTCAGATACTTCTCTTGGAACGCCTTCTTACGCTTAGAATCCCAGCCCTTCTGATACTCAGCCTTGAACAAGTCCTGAATACGGTTGCCTGAGAGCAGGTCATTAGCCTTAGCATCCTTGATGGCAATGTAAACATCAAGAACCTGTTCAGCCTTACCATCCTTGCAAGCCTGAATTAGACCTGTGAAGATGCCAGCGGAATCATCAATGGTCATCTTCTTCCAATCCTGTGAAGTTGGGTCAGCAAGGATTCGATCAATGTCAATACCCTTAATATTCTTAATATAGTAATCATAGAACACTGTTCCATGATTAACACCAATGGTACCATTGATTACAGCCTGAATAGAAGCTGTATCAGTGGGGTCAATGTAAGTCATGATGTTAGCAAGATTATCCCATGTTCGTGCTGATGGAAATGTCATTCTGAAAATCTCCATTTCAGCGGGGTCATTCTTCTCAACAACTGATTTTGTAGGTGATTCAGTTCCAGTTGGAACAATATTAACCTGCTGAGCACCCTTATTTGAATTAAGATAATTGATGATAAGAGCACGAATATTAAGATTACGACGGCGAATTTCATCAGCATCGAGCTTTTCAGTATCCCACGGTTTCTTCATCTCAGAATGTGAAACCCAGTTAGTCTTGAAACCACTAGCCCAATCATCAAACGCCTGATTGAAAGCAAACCATGAGAACCTGTTAGCAATAGGAAGGTCAAGAGCTGAACCACCCGCCTGATCCGCTGGATTCATAGCAAGGATGATAGCAACATCATCACTGAATGGTTCATCTGAACCCGGCAGACGGCGATTCTGAACTAGCTGTAGGAATGCATGCTGAGTTGTAGGCTGAGCTGTAGAAAATTCATCAAGGAACAGAATAGAATGAGGATTATTCAGCAGTCGCTGCTGCCACACGGGCATTGCATACATAGCCGCATGAACCGTATGCTTATTATCACCCTTACCAACTTCAATCTGAGTTGGGAATGGCAGACCAGCAACATCTTCTGGCGGCATTGTAGACAGTGAAAGGTTAATCAGTTCACGACCCTCAGCCTTAGCAATAGCTTCAACCGTAGCAGTCTTACCAACACCCGGTCCTGACACCAGTCCCAGCGGGACACCCGCCTTAATGCAAGCGCTCATAATGTTGAACATCTTACGCGCCTGAGGTCCCTGTGCGATATACGGATAGTTATTAACAGTAGCCATATTAGCAGCTCCTTATCTTATGGTACTTTAATATTTTAATCTTACAATTTTACAGTCAATCATTTCAACTGTGATAGTTTCATTATAATGCTTAAATTGCAATCATGCAAATCATGCAAATTCTCACATTATCATGTATCACATTGCTTAATTCGCTGTGATGTTTACTATAATAACACGATAACGATTATAATGCAAATCGAACTAGAAACCAAGTAAAAATCAGCGATAATACATACATTATATATGATTTATAACTTACACCATAATGGTTAGAAACCCAACTATAGCGTGGTTTTTGATAAATTTAGCTACCACTAATACTAAGATAATTATATGCTGTCAGCATAATCTGTATTGTATACAATGCTAACAAACTGCCAGCAAACTGCTAGCTAATCAATTATGCACTAATGCACTAATATTGTATACAATGCTAGCAAATTGCTAGCAAACTATCACTAACTAACTAAATCAATTATTCAGTTATATGAAGCATGCTAACAAATTGTATACAAATTTATAAACTTCCTTCATAAACTGCCAATTATTAATCACTTACGCACTAATGCACTAATGCTGTATACAATGCTAGCAAACTGCAAACTAACTAAATGAAGTATTCAGTTATATGAAGTAATGCTAGCAGACTGTATACAATGATCACATTTCATCAGATTCATCATATACTTATTCAGTCATTCACTGAAATATAAGCCTACTATAACTATTTGCAATTCTGGTTGTGATAGTGGTTAATTGTTCTCATACTCTCATGCATGAAACCAGGATAGAATTGTATAGTTAGTGCTTACACTATTGCCAGCATTTGTTAACATTCATTATAATAATCAGTTAATCAGCTAGTTAGCTTAATTCTAATTATGCATTGTAGCCATATCAATGTAAGCAAACTGATTACTATCATCATTCTTTCTTATTGCTTCAAGTGAACCGATTGTTAGCCTATCAAAACAATCAAGCATTTTAATATTCTTAAGCTTTACCATGAACGCATTTAACATTGCCAGCCTAGCATTTGCTTTCTCATGACCACGCCCCAGTAATTCCTTGGGACAGATAATGTCAGCACTCAATGCAAACATGCCAGTGTATGATGGTAGGACACCATTTAGATTATTATTCATAACAGCATTATTCTCAGTATTATCATCGCTGAATGCTTCTGATGACATGTGAACATCAATGATGACATTATCAGTGGTTTCACCAGTGTCAGTGAGCAATCGGTTGATTGCTCTTGTTTTATAACTATAGTAATTACGATGCATTTGCTGCATTAACACCCATTTAGCAATTGGATTACCAGTTGATTCAATATATGTTATGAAATCATTAAGTTTCATGCTTGCATTCTTGTTTTCAATGTTTTCAACATCAGTTTCATCATACTTGCTTAGTATGGCTTCTCTTGATAGCTGATTGATTAGTTTAGTATATCGTGAATCATAATCTGCTTTAATCATTAGATGTAGTATCCTTAATTCCAAATATTAAATTGGTTTTTACTATAGTAAATAATTCGCATTTTCAACCTACAATATTAGCATGCTGAAATTTGCAAGTTAACTGTAGAATTATTTATTTTTTTTGATACACAAAGTGTATCACAAAGTGTATCACTTTTATACTCACTTTGTTAGTATAATCAATGCTAGCAAATGTCATCATTGATATCAACTAGATTAATAAATTATTTTTTAAACTGACTACACGCATTGGTTAAGAGCTAAAGTTTGGATACTATTCTTATCTTTATAGAGTTAGTCTTGTATTCAGAGAGTTAGTTTGATAAAATAATAAGCCCTCCGAACTCATATTATGAACTCAGAGGGCTTATTTACTATTATAATATGATTTATCAAGTTTACTATAAACTCACTGCGCGGTTTCTTTATCCTTAGCATAAGCGCGTGCGATAACTGACAGTGCCATTTCATGATTGAAAGCACCGGGTACAGCATCTCTCATTGGATTGCGAGTCATGTTATCAATACTGTTAGCAATGATTTCACCAGAATGTAAATTATACCTAACCTCAAAAACTTCAGTCAAACCAATAATCATGCCTTCAACACGCAGTTTCATACCAATGCGAGTATTATTATCCTTAGCTAGCTTGATTGCATTCACAGTGCGTTCAGCTAGTGCATACCAACTTGGTTCAGCGCATAGGATGATTTCTAATGCGGCTTGGGCTTCAATCTTCTGAATTACCTTATTACCACGGATACGCTGGATTGCATCAATTGACTTATCCAGAGCGTTCTTTTCATTTGCACTCAATGTACGCACTGGATGCAGTTCAATACCATTATGAGAGTAATACACGCTCATATATTTACCTCCTATAAAAACTCATCATAGAATGATGTGATAAATATAGTGTAGGTGCCGTAATCATAACGACACCTACACTATCATTCACACTATAAGCATTCTATTTTCTTAATTCATGGTATTAATAATATCACAACCAAATCATCCTGTCAACCCCATAAGTAAATTACAATCAAAAAACGCACTAAACTAATCAGCTAAAAAAAATAAGACCCACACTTAATCTCATTCTCATCTCTCTCAGTGTGAATAGAATGTCAGCACTGCAAGCATTATAATAATCAAGAATGGTATAATCTCAATCAGAATACTAACCAGTGAACCAGCTAAACCTAATCCTAACCCATGCTTACCATTATAATTCGGGTCACTATCCTGCTTGCATGCTGACAACCATCTAATGAAACCAATAACTATCAGGATTACACCTGCATCCATTGTCAGGCACCATGGGCATAATATTTTAATGCTTATGACTGATGCGGTTAATAACCATCCAGCGAATAACACGCATAATACAATACCAATTGCAAACAGTCTTTTTACTATTTTACCAGGTCTATAACCAAACATGAGAGCAGCTGTGAATCCAATGAAAACACCGAATGCAGCTAAACCAAATAATGCATTTGGAACATCAGTACCCCATAAGTGAATCAGGTTAGCCTGCCAGCTCTTGGATACACTAGAACAACTTAGTTTACCATTAATATCACAACCCAATTGTGTAGTTGGTGTTCTTGCTAGTATTAGGCTGTCAATTGATAATGCTAGTGATGCTAATTCAGCTATGAGGCTACCAATGAACATGATAGTCGCATTCCAAACCCGTCCTGTTCTCAGTGTTTTCAATGTATTCATATTGGTTCCTTCAATTTACCTACTGCTTATCTTTTGATAATACTAATATTATCAATCATGTAAATCTGCGTGAATGCAAGTTGCTTAATATAAATCATTATAATAGCTGATTAATAGTGGCATAATACTATCAGTTTTATCCTGATTGTATGCAGGTTACTTATAGCTGGTTAAGTGCTAAAAATTTATATTAAGCCTGTAAGCAATTTGTGAACAATGCTAGTAATTAGTGATTAGTACTTCATCTGTTTCACCATGCTTTGTGTTATAAGATGAATTATTATAATTGAAATTCAAATGGTGAATATTATATTTATTCTTGTTAATCCAATCTAACAATTGCTCGTTTTTCTTTCCTTTGTGTGTGAGAACATTGCTCATAGCAAATCTAATACTATTATCATTCAATCCATCAAGCATCGTCATAAGTTCTTTATCCTGTGTTTCAGTCCAATCTCCAAAACCACGAGTACCATCATTATAAGAACCAGTTGTAATAAGATAAGGTGGGTCAGCGTAAACGAAATCACCAGCCTGAAAATCAGAAGTATTAATTTTATTGAAATAAACAGAACTAAAAACAGCATCAATCTCATGTAGCCTATTAATGAATTTTATTAGGTTCTTTTCCATTCGTGTGCTGTAGCAGCTCCTATTCTTTCCAAATGGGTTATTATACTGCATTTTATTATTGAATCTGAACTGATAATTGAAACTAAATGCAACAAGTGTGTACAAATCAATTGGGTCAGGATTCATATTATAAGCATTTCTAAATGATAGAAAGCCATTCCGATTGGTTTTTGATAACTTGTAATAATCAATATTCTTATGAATTTTATCAATAATATCGTTAGTTGATAATTCTTGGAATTTCTGGAATATCTCAATCAACCGATAATTAATGTCATTAAAGATAACACGCTTAGCTTGCTTACAATTTATGCCAACAGTAGCACTGCCACAGAATAAATCAAGGAATGTGCCTATATCCTGTGGAAATAATGGTAGAATCTGTGATAGTAAACGGTACTTACCACCAGTGTAGTTAATTGGACTCTTAATGAAGCCTTCTTCACTTACATGAGCAGAATCACCATTAATAATTTTACTACCATGAGATGAATCATTTACATTAGATTTTACTAAATTCACAGACATTTTATCAATCCTTACATTTCACATAGAATTTTGCGCACAATCGCAACAGCTTCACATAGCTACACTGCAAACAAACTAGTCTCACTCACACTAGGTAGCCACCACCCAAGCATAGTATTATCAGTACGCATGATGAACAATGCAAACAATATTGACACTATCATGAAACACACAACAAAACCTGACAGAACCCTAGACCTAAAACTACCATCAACAGGCGTGCTAATTGTCAACAATGATGACACTAACACTGGCAGTAAAGCCAACCAAGCATAACCACTGTTAAATGGTATCAGTGCCATTATTGTCATCATAATGATAACAATGTAAGCATTATCATCATGCTTAATAGAATTGATAATACTACGCCATGATGCATTAACCAGCAGTGATATGATAATGAAAACACTAAGAGCCAGTAGCATGACACCAAGCATTGTCAGCATTCTATCATCATAATTTAAACCACCTGATAATAGTAGTTTCCAATTACGAATGAGAACATTATCACTACCAGTGATGAAAGGCATGAATGAATCATAATACGGCGTTGATGCTGCTGTTAATGCTACTACATCACTATTATCAACAAAACCATTAGTATTAGGTAATGCGAACAATGGTGCATTATCAATTGCATGCCTGCAAACAGGTGCTATCAAACCAATAAAAATAAATGGGATTACTAACCATACAATAGCACTGATAACACCAGTCCGATGCAATAATGAACGATGCATAATACAACCCAGTATTAGTATTATAAGAACTGGAATCATGAACTGCATTGCTGACAATGGCTGCGTTGCAAGCATAATGCCAGTGAGAATACCAGCACCAGTTATACTTGCTAAATCGCATGACCGCCACCAGTTAATCAGTAGTAGTATGCTTGCACTTGCTAGCATGAGTACTAATGGTGATGGGTTTAACCAGGTTGATTGGAACATCATAAGCGGGTTGAACATTATGAGCATGCTGACAATTGGTAGCATGCCATTCTTATAACCAATTAGCTTACGAGCTATTGTAATCATGAAAGCACTTGCTAGCATTACCAGTATGAATGATAACCATTTTAATGCTGCAATGGCGGTTTCAATGGTTAAGCCAGTTCTTGTTAACAACCATCCTACTGACCCGTATAATAAGTAGAATACTGGGTATGATGCCCATGTGCTGTTTGCACCTGATGGTAATGCTATTGTATTCTGTATCATCCATTTAATTATCTCAGTATAATTACCACCTGTTATTATATTGTTTGCAGTGTAATCAACACTCATTGTGTAAATGAATCTGACTAGCATGCCTATAATGAATACAATGCCAGTTAGCATGCTGGTTCGACCCATTTTAATCTGTAGGGCTTTTCTTGCTCTAACATTACTCATATATACTAGTTCTTTCTATTACTACATCATGCTAACAGTTTTGTTAACAAATATGCACTCATTAATCATCATTAATCGCTTAAATAAAATGATTAATCGTTGCTCGTTCACTATATTATAAATGATACCAATGCTAAGTAAACCTACCAAATAAATAATGCTAGGTTATTTTTTCTATAACCTAGCATTATATCATAATTCATTATTATAAATATAATCACTCAGATGGCATTGCAGCAGTGCTGTCATCCTGTGCTTGTGCTGATGAATCAGCATCTGGTGTAGTTGTTGCGCTGTCATCAGTAGTGCTATCACTGCTAGCAGCATCCTGTGAACCATCATCAGTGGTGGTTGAATCATCAGTGCTAGGTGATACTGATACAGTGTCATCAGAATAATATGATGATTCATCATTATTAGCTTCAGATTGTGAATCTGATGAATCATTAGTTTCATCACTAATTGAACCAGAATCAGAAGAACCAGAAGATGAGAACGCACTATTCATGGCATTAGTCATGGCTTTCTGCACCCTCTGAGATATCTGATTGGAAGCTTTTGTTGCCAATGCATCTGATTGCATGTAAGCATAACCACCAACACCAAGTGTGAGCACTGCAAGCACTGCACCTACAATAGCAGCAACTTTACTACCATGATGTTTTGTAAATGCAATAATGCTAGCAACCAGTGCGAGCAATGGTATGCATATTAAGGCACCAGCCATAACATACTTGATTACATCATAATTATCAGTTTGAATACCAATGACAACACCTAGTGTAATAATTGTAGTTAGTATTGTTGATGATGCTAAACCAATAGAGACAGCACCGAAATCAGCACCTTCATCCTTAGCATTTACTGTATTAGTATTAGTTCCAGTGTTAGCATAACTGTTTACATTGTTTACAGTATTATCAACAGTAGTAGGTTCTGGTTTATCTGTAATAGCACTCTTATCATTACCAGTAGGTGCTATGCTGCTTTTAGTGTCTTTAATCGTGGGTTCATCATCATCTTCCTGCGGTGGGTTATAAGATGGTGCAGGTCGTGGTGCTGCTAATGGTGCTGGGATTGAATCACTTTTAGCATTTGGAACTGAGAATGGATTACGAGCATTAACCCTCATCTCATTCTTACGCCTATCAAGATAAGCTTGATTAGCAGGTGATGGCATGGGCGCAGCTGGATTCACTGGCTCACTTGACATTTCAAACCCATCATCATCAAAATCAAACGACATATTATTATCATTAGCAGTAGGCTCTTCAACTGGTGCTGATTGCTGCTGTACTGGCTTACCAGGTCGTGCTGCTGGTCTCTGAGAAGAAGTTGCTGGTCTCGGTGCTGCAAATGGCGCAGGTCTCTGATTATTACGATTCTGAGACGCTGACTGCGGTGATGACGGGCGATGATTCTGAGGTAATGGCATACTTAAAAAACTCCTAACTATTATTTTAATTTTATGCTATTTTCAATTCAATTATAATTCATAATATCACTAACAAATTCAAAAAATATAAGTAAGAACAATACAACTACTTATCTAACATTATCATGCTTGCTGAATGCATTGAACACATCATCACTATTAGTATCATCATCTACCTGATTAGTATTAGTGGTGGTAGTAGTAGCAGTATCATTATTAACATCACTATTATCATCATTATTATGATTTATTATAATACTGATAACAAATGTTATCAATAGGATAATACCAATAATAAGTAGTATAATACTAATATTCACAGGTGTGAGTGAATCATAAGCACCAGGTGCTAGTATCATAATTAACTCCTAACTTCTATCCGATTATCATGCTACAGCACTAATAATCAGTGAACCACAAATGCCAGCATGAAAACAATATGTGACCTCATGCCAGTGCTAAATTCATAATATCCATATGCATGAAACCACTGATTTATCAGTGGTTTCTTATACTTACCAGCACATCATGTTAACAATGCGTGCATAAGACAGTGCTCACTAATAGCGTGTGTAAGACAGTGCTCACTAATAGCGTGTGTAAAACAGTGCTCACTAATAGCGTGTGTAAAACAGTGCTCACTAACATGCTAGCAATTGTTAACAATCTCATGCAATCATTCTAATATGCTAGCAATTGTGAACAACTTAATATGCTAGCAATTGTTAACAATCATGAAATCATACCTAATAGTGAAGTTTCACTTACTCATTCATACTTGATACTGCTGGATGCTGGATTGGATGATATGGTGCTGGATTGCGCCCCTGGATAAGTTTAACTTTAGCTATTATAGGCTGTAAATCCTCTGTTGTTAGGGTTTCCTTATCCAGTAGTTTACTAGCCAGTTCATCTAATACTGCTTTATTTGTTTGCAATGCAAGCATAGCATTATCATGAGCATCATGAATCATAGTGCTAACCTCATTATCAATAATAGTCAGAGTGCTATCTGATAATGGTAAAGCATTAGCATCACTGCGATCAAAAGACCATACTCCAATACCAAGTTTCTTACTGAAACCATACTTAGTGATGATATCACGGGCTAATTGAGTTGCTTTATCAATGTCATTTGATGGGCCAGTTGATACATCACCAAACACAAGTTCTTCAGCAGCCCAACCACCAAGCATGTAATTTAGTTGACCATACAATTGTGTGCAAGTGTAATTAGTCCTATCATCATCGCTGTTAATGGCTGTATAACCAAGAGCATTAGACCGTGGTAGGATTGTTATCTTGTTCACTGGGTCTGAGCCTGGTGTAGCCATTGCAGCCAGTGCATGACCTGCTTCATGGTAAGCTGTGAGTTTTAGTGATTTCTTGTAATCTTCACGGGTGGTTTTCTTTGGACCCATAAGTGTTCTGTCAATGCCTTCACTGAAATCATCAAGGGTGACATTATCTCGACCCTCTCTGATAGCCATGAGTGC
>Ga0256406_1005197_pt1 | contig 14107 bp, 11 predicted proteins | sample RumenRJG_03DNA_FD_185986 | JGI IMG/M metagenome (GOLD analysis project Ga0256406, IMG submission 185986) | Bovine rumen microbial communities from Lethbridge, Alberta, Canada - RJG_03 | ecosystem: Host-associated > Mammals > Digestive system > Stomach > Rumen | place: Canada: Alberta | collected...
CCTTCAAAGATTTCGGTACATCATTGGATTCATTCTAGCATATCTTGGCTCGCGAAGAAAGGGCGTGTGCGCGCGAAGAAAATACGTGCGCGGGGCGGAGGGGCAACGTAGCTCGCGAACTCACACAGAAGAGGCTTACGGGGATAGCGTGAAATGCTCACAGATACCTTCCAAAAGCAACTTCATTATCGACATAACAATCGGAACGGAGCCATGCTTATTCAGCAGCCCCCCTCATTGAGGGGGGACGGGCCGCGTGAGCGGCGGGGGGAGTAGTAGGATGCTGTGGCCAAACATTTTTGCAAATGCTGCTAAAGACTCTAGCAACATTTGCATTTCAGTCAGTCTTCAGCATCTTACTACTCCTTCCACCGCTTCGCGGTCCCCCTCCCTCTAGAGGGAGGCTGGAGTTGCAATCTTACAGTTCCACAATCTTGCACGCATGCCGTCCCTTTTCGTCCGCATTGTCCCTCGGCAGTTCCCTTGCCGCTTTCCCTCCATACGTTTCGAGCAATTCATGCACGTATTTCATGACTTCCGCGACAGGGATATGCTTCATGCAAGCCATGTGGTCTTCGCCCGATTTCGGGCAGTCGTGGATGCCGCAGGGGTGGCATGGTTCGGGGGTCTTGAGCAGGACGTCGCGGGCGTCGTAAGGGTAGAAGGTCGGGACGGGGCTCGCACCGAACATGGTGACGAGAGGGAGGTTCTGGGAGACGCCAATGTGCATGGGGCCGGAGTCGGTCGTGAGCATGAGGGCGCAACGGGAAAGGAGGCCTGCGAGTACGGCGAGGGTGACTTTGCCGGTGAAGACGTGGCAGTGCGGGCTGTTTTTTTCGCGCATTTTCGCGAGGCAGGCATCGACGATGGGGACGTCAGTCGGGCCGCCGAAGAAGGCGACGGCACAGCCTTCGTCAATGAGCTGGTCGGCACACTGGGCAAAGTAGGTGTCGATCCAGCGCTTCGTGGCCCAGCTCGCGCCGATGTTGAAAGCGATGACGGGGCGCGGCTGTGCGGCGCTTTGCTCGCCGCTGGACGTCGGGGCGGCTGCTGCCGTTTCGTCCAGCATCTTCTGCCAGAGGCGTGCGGCTTCGGTTTCGGCTTCAGCTGGAATCTTCATTTCGAGGCCGCGGTCGTCGATTTTCGTCAGGCCGAGGGCTTTCTGGAGCATTTCGAGATGGACAGTGACCTGGTGCTTTGTCGCAAGCTCTTTCGGCGTGTCGGCCATGGCGAGGTTCGGATAGCATTTCGTGTAGAAATGGCCGAAGCCGGGCTGGGCATAGCCGATGCGTTCGCGCGCGCCGCAGAAGGCCGTGATGGCGGAGCAGCGCTCGTTGCGATGGAGATTGATGACGAGGTCGAAACAGCGCGCGCGGAGGCGGCGGATGAAACGCCAAAGGGCAAAGAGGCCGCGGTCCGCGCCGTGCTTGTCAATCGTGAGGCATTCGTCGATGCAGGGGTTCTCGCGCACGAGATCGGCGAGGGTCTTGTCGGTCAGGAGCGAGATGCGCGCCTGCGGGTAGTTCGCACGGAGCGTGCGGAGGGCGGGCGTGATTAAGAGGAGGTCGCCGATGTGCATTGTGTTGATGACGAGGATGGATTTAGGAGACATGAAGATGGTCCTTTCGTGGTCGCGAAGATTTTGTTTGTGCGCGGGGCGGAGGGGCAAGGGCAATGTAAGCAGACGCAAGGCGCTTCAGCGCCTATGCGGTCGCTTATGCCGTAAGGCTAAAACAACGCTGCTGCGAACTTGCTCGTTTGATGATAACAGATTCTTTCTGACAAGTTGAGAGAACGATAAACGAATACACGCCCTACCGTCCGCACAGCTAAAAGTTTTCTTATGCCCTTGCCCCTCCGCCCAAAGGTATAACGTAGCTCGCGAAGAAAAAGACGCTGCTTGCAAGTATAACATCTCTTGCCATTGCCGAACATTGCTTTTCCCGCAGCCCCCCTCATTGAGGGGGGACGGGCCGCGTGAGCGGCGGGGGGAGTAGTAAGGTGCTGTAGCCAAACGTGTATGCAGACGTTGCTAAAGTCTCGCCTGCCTTACTCCATCTTCGTCCCTTTCACTGCCATCCACCACGAGATCGTCCTTGCCATTGGCAGCCATTCGTCAGCTTTTTGGCGTTCCATTGCGGGGTCGAACGGAGCGTTGATGTCGGGTCTTGGTTCGGTGTTGTCGTTCCGCGTGCTGCCGACGGCTTTGTCGGTGATCCAGATGTTCGTGTTGAAACTGGCGGTCTGCTGCCCTTCGGTCATGCTCGGCAGGATGCTGTAGTAGTCAAAGCCTGCGGGCGCGATGAGTTCCATGAGGGTCGGGAGGATGCTGGTGCAGCCGCCGATGGCGTCTTTGGGCAGGATGTCTTTCGTGACGCCTGCGCCGTAGAGGACGAAGGGGACGCTGTCATGTTCGTACATGGTCGGGTGGTTGCTCGGATTCGTGCGGACGGCGTGGTCGCCGGTGATGATGAAGAGGGAACCTGGGTACTGCGCTTCGGTTTTCTTGACGAAATCCGTGACGATTTTGTCCATATACCAGATGTGGCCGACTTCGAGCGCGAGCTGGTCGGGGTTGTCGACGTCGGGCATTTCATGCGTGATGCGCTTCGCCTGTTCGAGATCGTAGCCGAGCGAGGCGACGTCGATGGTATAGGGTGGGTGGTTCGAGACGGTCATGACGACGTGGACGGTCGGGTCTTCGCCTGCGAGATGGTCGTAGAGCGCGGCGAAAAGGTGCTCGTCGTCCGTGCCCCAGGTCGTCTGCTTTGGCGCGTGGTAGTCGGGGTAGCCATAGAAATGGTCGAAGCCCTGCGCGAGCGCGAGGCGGTTCATGCCGTCCCAGCTCGGCACGCCGCCATACCAGAAATCGACGCCGTAACCGAGACGCTTGAACTGCGGCGCAAGCGCAGTCGGATAGACGTCCCGGAGGCTGCGCGGCTGGTAGTTGACGCGGACGCCCATTTCGGAAAGGCCCGTGATGATGCCGTTGAGCGCGACGGAGGTGAAATCGCCATTCGGCGCGAACGCGGCGCTCTCGTAGCCGTTTGGCGCGGCGGCGAGGGATTTCAGGCCGTCCATGGCATGGAGGTCGGCGTATTTCGGCAGCTCGGGCCAGCGCGCCCAGCTCTCGCCGAGGATGATGAAGATGTGGCGCGGCTTTTCCATACGCGGGCCTTTCGCCGTGCGCTGGAGGTAGGGCGCGAGGTCGTCCGAGGCAAGGTCGGTATGCCCCGCCGCGCGCTGCGCGAATTCGCGGATGCGCTCTTTTTCGACGCCCTCGATGCTGCCGCGCTTCATGCGCTCGTCCATTTCGTGGACGCGATACATGGCCTGGCCGTCGTCGAGAATGCATTCATTGAGAAAATCGTCGCTCGTGACGCCCGCGCTCTCCCAATTCACGCCGCCGCCATAGGTGAATGCGCCGCCAAATCGGACAAATAAAAAAAACAGCGCGAAGACGGGCAGAAATGCAGCGGCAAAAATCAAGGGACGGCCGTCAAAAAATCGCGGCAATGGCAGCGTGCGGATTTCCAGAATTTTTTTGAGCGCGAGCGTCATCACCGCCGTCAGAAAAATCGCAACGGCCAGCCGCCAGACGAGGCCGTACTCCTGCACCATCATCCAGAAAACGGAAGATAAATCGTCATTGGCACCGGCCATAACCTGCGAATTATACGTGCAGTGAAATTCGCGATAAAACGGAAAGCGCGCGAGAAAAAGCACGGAAAAAATCAGCGTCTCGATGCTGCCGATCACGAGCCGGATGCGCGAAAAAAAGATTTCGCGGCGCGGGAAAAAAAGTACGGGCAGCGACGCGAATAAAAAAGCAAATGCTGCGCACCAACCCGCCGTTTTGAGCGACAGGCGCAGGCCGACAAAATTCGCGAGCGCGATCTCCGATGCCGGCGTCGTTTCGCTGATAAAATTCGAAAGGCCGAACATGAAAATCGCGCGGTAAAGGCAGACGAGTGCCAGCATGAAAAGAAAAAGGCGCAGGTCGCGTTGGACGCTCGCGAAAAAAAGTGCGGTGCGGGTAGGACGGGGGGTGAAAATGTTCATAGAGGGGACTCTTTTCTTTTTAGACAATTGTGGTCGCTAGAAATGGCTGTTATCATCGTTCGGCTATCGCACCTTACTACCCTCTCCGTCACGCTTCGCGTGCCACCTCTACCTAAAGGATAAAGCGACCACTAAGCGCTAAAGCGCTAAGTGTCTGCTTTTCCCACAGGGAGAGGCTGCTGTACTACTGCCACTGCGAAAGGAGAAGGCGAACTTTCAGGGATGCGAAGGAAAAACCGTATCGTGCGTGATGCGGCCACAAATCGCTGAATTCGTCACAGCCTGCGCGATGAATGTGCAGATGCTGTCAAAATGGGAACGGACATCGCGATTTGAAAAGCGCAGGACACGGAAGCCCCGCGCCTCCAGATCTTTCGTGCGCGCTTCATCATGACGGTATGCATCAGCGTCGTTATGCTGCTCGCCGTCCAGCTCGATGATGAGATGCGCCTCGTAGCAGATAAAATCGACGATGTACACGCCGATGGGCTTCTGCCGTTGGAATTTCCACGGGCATGTGCGAAGGTAGTCATACCAGAGATGCCGCTCATCCGGTGTCATCGCATGCCGCAACGCTTTCGCGCGTTTTTCCGTGATCGGGCGGTAAGAACGGGCAGGCATGGAACAGACCTCCTTTTTCATTATCGAACGTATCGCATCTAGCAGCCTTTCCCTCTGGGAAAGGTGGCCCCGAAGGGGTCGGAAAGGGTAGTCGGATACGATAGCTTGGCAGCCATATCGTCGTTTCTAAGAAAACATCTCTAAAACTCGTCCGGCCAATGCTTCCAACTACCCTCTCAGTCGCGCTACGCGCGCCAGCTCTCCCAGAGGGAGAGCCTGCTCTTGTAAGCTCATTTCTCCCCCTAAGGGAAAGGCTGCTATACAAGCTACGCTCGCAACAGATGCTACCCTCACCCGAAGAACTCCTGCATCATCTTTGCCCGCAAGGTGGTGAGGGCGGCGAGCTGGGCGCGGACAGTGGTTTTTGTCGCTTCGACTCGGTGGACGAAAGTGGAGAATTGGGTTTGCAAACCTAGGGGGGGAATAGGAATTTTCACCTGTGCGAGTATTTTCTGATTCAGATTTTGTATATTGGCACCTCGGCCTTCCATCTGCATTTTTACACCATCTGACTTCAAAACCTGCAATAAATATCGCGTCTGAATATCAACAGTCCTGCTCTTCCGAAATCGAATACAAAAGCCGCTAAACGTCATCGGAACATCATCAGGATATACTGCAACACATCTTCCTACTAATTTTTTATTGCCGTTCGAACGTACAAAGACTATATCCTCGTTTTGCAATAAATAATCCTGAGCGGGAGCTGCATCAAGCGAAATAATTGGTAATTTTTCAATATCGGAAATCACAGAGAAATTTCGAAAGTCCCCAACACCCAGACAATGAATTTTATAACCTTCATCCTCTCGATGGAAATTCATGCCGTTTTTACAACTTCCTAAATCCGTAAGGAATTTTATTGGCCAACAATATGGATTGGTTACCGGGTCGCCGAACATCTCCACGAACCGTGATTTCACCAGTTCGTCAAGCAGCGTCAGGACGTGCTGGCGGTTCGAGATATTTTCTTGAATGGCATCCAGGACTTCGACCGCATGATTCTGTGCCGGTAATTCTGGAACTTCCATTTCGATTTCCAGCAAGTCTTTTTTTGTGAGACTTGGAATCGTAACGGTCTTATTATGGCGCTCAAAATCATAGCGGCAACAGAAATAATAGAGATATTTCGGCAGTAATATTTCGCGACACGCTTCCAAGCCAAAAGCTGTGTCTACATTCCAGAATTTCTGATCTACAAAAATTGGTTTGTTGATGTTGCCTTTTCTCCCCAGGACAACAGTATCTTCTTTGCAGAGATAATCATCTGCATATCCCATGACGCCGCCGCTGCCATAGATAGGATATTTTCCATTCGGATTTTCGACCTTTTTTTGATTTCTGCCATTGATAATGGACAAGACTTCTGCAAATTTTCGTTTCATCCCGTCACCTCCATTCCGTCCATGAGCATGAAAGCTGGAAACATGCAGACGTCTGATAGGATTGCCAAACGTGCCTCACTTGGCAGCCTTTCCCTCTGGGAAAGGTGGCCCCGAAGGGGTCGGAAAGGGTAGTTTGGTGCGTTTGCCTGACAAGCATCACGACGTCTCTAAGGAATCACGAACCTCCGCAGAAAACGACGCGCTGTTTGCTCGTCCCTGCCTCCGCACTACCCTCTCCGTCACGCTTCGCGTGCCACCTCTCCCTTAGGGAGAGGCTGCTCTATACCGTTACGTTCGTCAACAGCTCATGCTTGCGCTGAATTTCCGTTTTTCACCGCAGAATCTTCTCGGTTTCTTTCCACGCCTGTTCCGCCGTGATGTCGGCGAGGCAATCGAGACCTTTCGGGCAGGCCCGCTTGAAGCAGCGCGTGCAGTGATGGCTGGCCATGAGCAGGTGGCCGGTGGGGCCGTAGGGGCCGGTGCGTTCGGGGATCGTGGGGCCCATGAGCATGAGGGTCGGGGTGCCGAGGGCGATGGAGAGGTGGCAGATGCCGGTGTCAGGGCCGACGGTGGCGGCAGCGTGCTGGAAGGCGGCTGCGAGTTCGGGGAAGGTGAGCTTTCCCACGAGGTCGACGGGCGGGATGTCCATGAGGCCCGTGATGCGTGCGGCGCGGGCCTCATCCACGGGGCCGCCGCCGACGAGGACGGGGATGAGTTCGTGATCGTAGAGCAGGTTCGCAAAGGCCGCGATGTTTTCCTCGGGCCAGCGCTTCGTCGGCCAGTTCGCGCCGATGGGGATGGTGATGTAGGGGTTCTTCATGTCGGCGCCAGCCTGGCGGAAGCGCGCAGCGGCGGCGGCGACGGCCTCGGTCGGGACGTCGATGGGGAAATGGACGGCGCTGCCGTCGGGCGCGTACGGCACGTTGCAGCCGATGGAGCGCACGACGTCGAGATAGCGCTCGATGACGTGGCCCTTCGCATGCGGGCCGCGGACGGGACGCGAGACGTGGTCGCTGCCTTCGCGCATGTCGACGGGGCCGAGCTTGCGGCCTTTCGGCGCTTTCGCGAGATACGCGATGGCGGCGGATTTGAAGAGGCCCTGGAGGTCGAGCACGAGGTCGTAGCGGCGGCTCTGGATGGCTTTTTTGAGCGGGCCGAAGTGCTGAAGGAAGCCGCCGAGCGAGCGGAAGGCCTGCTTTTCAAAAATGATGATGTCATCGACGCAGGCGTCCATTTCAACGATGCCGCGCGAGGCGGGCTCGACGACCCAGGTGATGCGGCAGTCGGGCCATTTTTGCTTGAGCTCGTAGCTCACGGGCAGGGCGTGCACGACGTCGCCAATGGAGCTGAGCTTGATGATGAGGATGTTCTTGGGGTTCATCCGCGGGTTCCTTCCATTTCTTTTCGGATTTTCTCGATGACGTTCGTCGTGGAGCGGCCGGCGACGAGGTCGACGAATTCGACGCGGCCGCCGTAGGACTGGACGATCTTCGCCTCGGGCAGGGTATCGAGCGTGTAGTCGCCGCCTTTGACGTAGACGTCAGGGCGGACTTTCTTGATGATTTCTTCGGCGGTTTTTTCGCCAAAGAGGACGACGTAGTCGACGGATTTCAGCGCGCCGACGACTTCGGCGCGGTCGAGCTCGCTGTTGATGGGCCTAGCCTTCCCCTTGTTCTCGCGCACGGAGGCGTCAGTGTTGAGGCCGAGGACGAGCACGTCGCCGAACGATTTCGCTTTCGCGAGGTAGCGGACATGGCCGGCATGGAGGATGTCGAAGCAGCCGTTCGTGAAGACGATGCGGGCGCCGGCCTCGCGGAGGATGCGGCAGAGGTCGGTGATGTCGGATTGAGGGATGAGCATGGGAAAAGCTCCTTTCGTGGGCGCGAAGATTTGTTCGTGCGCGTGGCGTCGGGGATGATGTCGCGAAGCAGAGGTACTTACATCGCATCACTGCCGACGCGACCTTGGATCTGCGGATTCGCAATTGCTTGTTCGATAAAAGTGCAGATGTCTTGAAAGTGGTTTTGGATGTCGCGATTCGTCAGGCGCAGGACGCGGAAGCCTTGTTCTCTGAGGTAGCTGTCGCGGCGTTCGTCGTGGTCATAGGCGTCATCGTCAGCATGAGATTCGCATCGAGTTCGAGGATGAGGCGATGTTCGTAGCAGATGAAATCAACGATGTAAGGGCCAATGGGCTTCTGGCGTTGGAATTTCCATTTGCAGGTTCGAAGATAGTCATACCAGAGATGACGCTCAGGAGGGGTCATGTTGTGGCGAAGGGATTTGGCGCGATGTGCGGCAAAGGAGGTATAGCGGTATTTGTCTTTTTTCAAGGAGAAATCCCCCCTATGTTCTTCTTTCACAGAAAACAATCGAGCAGATAGGCAGGGCCTACCTCCGACACCCTTTCCGCCGGCCTGACGGCCGCCACCCGCGAAATCTCCACTGGAGATTTCACGCCTGAGGGGAAGGCTCTGGGAGGCTCTCCCTCAGGGAGAGCTGTCACCGTAGGTGACTGAGAGGGTGTCGGAGGTAGGACGTAAAAACCACGTCGAATATTTTCTGCGAAGACATTCCCGGGCGGGTGGAGCAAAGAAAGAAACCTGCGGCGCAAGCCGATTGGGGGGCTGGTGGTGGGGCGCACAACCACGCGGGCGGGCGTTATGCTTCGCCGACGGCTTTCTTGAGTTCTTCGGCGCTGACGGTGGCGGTGCCGAGCTTTCTTACGGCGATGCCGCTCGCGTAGTTGCTGAGACAGGCGGCGTCGGCGGGCGCGATGCCGGCGGCGAGGGCCAGGATGACGGTGGCTACGCAGGTGTCGCCGGCACCGGAGACGTCGTAGACTTCGCTCTTGTCAGTGACGGGGATGTCATGGATGCTGCCGTCTTTTTCGACGAGGACCATGCCGAGTTCGCCGCGCGTGACGAGGACGCCGTCGGCGCCGAGTTCTTCGAGGAGCTCGCGGCCGGCCGCGTAGATGGCGGGGGCGTCCGGGAGCTTCCGCCCGACGGCGGCGGCGAGTTCGGCGTCGTTCTGCTTGACGTAGCCGATGCCGGAGAAGCGGTGGATGCCGTAGCGGGAATCGACGATGCTCGGGATGTCGTGCTCTCTTGCGTAGCCGATGAGCTTTCCTTTGACGGCCTCGGTGATCGTGCCCGCACCGTAGTCGGAGAGGACGATGCCGTCGGTTTTTGGGAGGACGCCATCGAGATAGCGGAGCATGACAGCTTCGGTGGCGCGGCTCATGGGCGCGTGGCTCTCGCGGTCGAGGCGGACGATCTGCTGGCTGACGGTCGCGCGGCCGCCCGCGATGATGCGGGTCTTCGAAATGGTCGGGCGCTCGGCGTCGCGCAGGAGGCCGGTCGTATCGACGCCGGCGTTCTCGAGCACAGCGCAGATGCCATCGGCCTGACGATCGTCGCCGAGAAGGCCGACGGCTGTGACCTTTCCACCAAGCGTGGCGCAGTTATGCACGACGTTCGCCGCGCCGCCTGCGATGATCTTTTCGCCCGCTTGTTCGAGCACAAGCACAGGGGCTTCACGCGAGATGCGCGAGATGCGGCCGTCGATGTAGACGTCGGCCACCATGTCGCCGATGACGAGGATGCGGCGGCCTTCCAATTTTTCAATCAATTGAACAAGATGGCCGACAGAAGGCTTCTGGTCTTTCTGCATAAAATCCCTTTCTTCGATATGATGTTCTGATATGTCAGGCTAGAGCACCCGACTACCCTCTCAGTCACGCTTCGCGTGCCAGCTCTCCCTGAGGGAGAGCCTTCTGTCAGAGCTACGCTCGGCAACCGACCGGGTCGTTCAGCTCTCCCAGAGGGAGAGGCTTCCCAAAATCACCACGGCGTGAACTGCCACGAGACCTTCCAGGTGCTCTGCTTCGAGCGGTAGCGCAGGATGAGCTGCGAGCAGTGGAGGTCGTGGAACCAGTAGTAGTCGACGTCGTGCATCTCGCCTTCCTGCGCGTCCCATTCCAGGGCGACCATGAAGCGGTCGAGATCGGTCATCTGGTAGCTGACGCCGGCCTGGATTTTCTGCGTGTAGTCGTCGAGGTCGTAGTCGAAGAGCGAGTTCTGCGTGTTGTTCTTGCGATAGCCGTAGGCCGTGTAGGCGTACCAGCGGTCGTCGAATTTGTGGATGAGCGACGTGTCTGCCCAGAGGCCCTTCGTCGTCGAATCGTCGTAGCTTTCTTTCGTGATCTCGTAGCCGCCGCTGAGCGTCATGACCCAGGTCTTGTGGAACCAGATCGGGTTGCGCCAGAGGCTGAAGACGTAGTGCTGATGCGTACTCTCGATGCCGGTCGCCTGGCTCTGCCAGCGGCCGATGGAGTATTCGAGGCCGTAGTTGAACGGCGTGCCCTTGACCGGGTGCCAGTACTGCCAGTCAAATTCCGGCTTGCGCTTGATCCAGTTCTGGCTGCCGTCTTCGTAGTAGCCATAGCGCATGGCATACGAGCCAGCGCCGACAGAACTCCAGACGAGCTCGGCGCGGCCGCGGCCGCCGCGCTTCTGCATGAGCTTGCCGACATACGTTGCCTCGATGCGGTTCGCGACGGGGCGGTGGAGCTCTTCGCGCAGCCAGACGCCGTCATCGCGGTCGTAGCCGACGCGCGGGAGCCAGTCGCGGTCCTGGTTTTCCTCGCCGGCCTTCGTCACATGACGGCGCTTGCGCGCGATGACGTTGCCCTTGACGATGAATTTCGCGTGCTCGTAGATGGTCTCCTTGTCCGGCCAGTACTCGATGCGCTTCGCGTAGATTTCATAGTCCGGCTTCTGCGCACCGCACTTCGTCGAGGTGCCGTCATGAATGACGATGTGGTCGGGGTAGAATTCGAACTTCTTGCCCGTGACGTACTGATGGTCGACCTTGCCCTTCGCCTCTTCCATCGAGCCCGTCTTCGCGCCATAGCGGTAAAAGGCCTTGTAGCCGTTGAGCTCGACGCGAGACTGTCCGGGCGTGACCTGGATCATGTGCGCGTGGCCCGGCAGCTCGACCTGCTGCTTTGCGAGGTTGCCTGTGACAGAGTCCGGCGTCTCGAAGAGATGGCCGTCCGCCTGCAGGACGTGCACCTTGCCGACGGCGGAAAATTCGCCCGTCGTCTGGTCGTACGTGAGCTCGTCGCCCTCGAACGACAGCGGCGCGGATTTCGTCTTGTCCGCCGGGTCATAGGGGTAGCGCAGGTGCTGCTGCATGTCGATGGCGTCCTTCGCGACCTGCTTCTGCGCATCCGACCAGCGATTCTCGCGCTCCGCGCGCCGCCAGTTCTCGATGAAGTCGAGCCGGTTCGCGCCCGCGTCGCCCGTGCTGCGGAATTCGGCCGAAGCGACGCCGTCAAGCTCCGGCAGGGCGCACGGCACCGCCGCCGCAGCAATCAGGCTGAGGCAGAGCGGGATGCGGTATGGGAAAAGAGGTTTCATGTATTGGTGCTCCTGTCTCCTTCAAAATATTACTTTCATTTTATAACATCGGGGGTGTCGATGCAAAAAAAATTTGAGCCGGAAGGGGCTTCCTCCGACTCAAATTCTGATAGGCTTGCCAGGTCGTACCTCCGACACACCCCCTGCCACTTCGTGGCTCTCCCCCCTCGGAGAGGGGGGCTGAAGGACGCGATTATTTCGCGAGCGTCGTCGTGACGCCGTAGAGCGTCGTGTCGCCCTTCGTCTCGATGTACATCTCCGTGCCGGCCGGCAGGTCGATGTCCTTGCCCTTGACGAACGCGCCGCCGATGATGCCGATCGGGCCGAGGATCACGATGCCTGCGAGGCTCGCGCCTGCCGCCATCGCGTACTGCTTCATTTCCTCTTTCGCTTCCTCGCCGACGTAGGCGTCAACGATCGTGCCGTCCATGGACTTCACTTTGTAGTCCGTGAGCTCGAGCTTCGCGTTGCGGCCGAAGTTGCGCGCCTGCTGGACTTTCTCGACGACGGCCGTGCCCGGCTCGCCCTTTGCAAAGATCAGGCGGCCATCGACGATGACGTCATCCGCGACCGTGAAATGCACCGTGTCGCCCTTCTTCACGTTCTTGCTCGTGACTTCCTCGGCGAGCGCGACTTTGACGAGCGTGTTCGCCGCGACAGTCGTCTGCTCGATCGGCAGCTGGTTCTCGCCGAACGCGAAGTCGGCAAGCGCGCGGATGCGCTTCGTGTACGTGCCCTCCGAGGTCTTGCCCGAGAGCTCCGTCTCCATGTCCGTCACGCGCTCCTGCACGGGCGTCGCGCTGACTTCATGGCGGATCGTCCACTCGATGCCGTTGAGCTCGGCGAGGATGGAGGGCGATGCGCCGTTGACGTAGAGGCTGTCATAGATGGCGTTCGTGCGCGCCATCATCGAGCCCGTGCGGTGCGTGCCGTCGTAGTCTTTCTCGAGCTTGTTGATGCGCTCCATGATGGCGCCCGTCTGCGGCTGGCCGTACGTGTCCTCCTCGCACTGCTCGAGCTTCGCCTGCACCGTCTCCGGCGTGGCGGCCACGGCCGGGCTCATCGTCGAGACGAGGAACGTCAAAGACACGAACGCGCTCATCGCCTTCTTCCAAAAGGTTGTCATGGGAAGGTACCTCCTCTGAAAAAATTGTTCTCTGACCGTTACATTCGAGGGAAAATGGAAAAATCCTGCTTTTCGCACCCGCGGAAGAAACGTTCTGCTACTTGTTTTGACTTGCAGGGGACTCCCCCCGCCCTTCGGGCCCTTCCCCCCTCAATGAGGGGGGCTGAAGAGTGGCAGTATGCGCCTCCTGATACACGCTCTGCTTCGTCTCCTCCGCATGCCCCATGTCGGGTTCGGGATGGATGAGGACGTCGAACGTGCCGAATTCGGCGCGGATTTTCTGCTCGATTTCGTCGCAGACGGCGTGAACTCTCGCGAGGTGCATGTTGCCGTCGAAGAGGATGTGGACGTCTAAAAGCTTGTACGAGCCGGATTTGCGCGTGCGCAGGCAGTGCCAGCCGCGCACTTCGGGGATTTCGTCGAAGATGGCGCCAATGCGCGCTTCGTCTTCGGCCGGCAGGCTCTCGTCCGTGAGCTCGCGCGTCGATTCGACGACCATGCGCCACCCGGCGCGGAAGATGATGCCCGCGACGAAGATGGCGATGACGGGGTCGAGCCACGCCCAGCCCGTCAGCTGCATGAGCAGCAGGCCGATGAGGACGCCGACCGACGTCCAGATGTCGGCCGTCAGGTGCAGGCCGTCCGCTTCGAGCGCCTGCGAGCCCGTGATTTTCGCGACGTAGAGCAGCCGCCGCGAGACGGCGAAGTTGACGACGATGGCCACAATCATGATGGCGATGCCGTAGCTGAGCGTCTCGGGCACCTCGCCCGTCGCGAATTTGTTGACCGCCTCGTAGACGATGCCGATGGCCGCGCCGACAATCAGGAGCGCCTCGACGGCCGCCGAGAGGTTCTCATATTTCCCATGCCCATAGTCGTGCTCGAGGTCGGGCGGCGCGTCGGACTTGCGCACGGCCCAGAACGCGATGAGCGCCGCGATGAGGTCCGTGCCCGAATGGAGCGCCTCCGAGATGAGGCTGACGGCGCCGACGTAGAGGCCGACGATGAGTTTCAATACCACGAGAGTCGTGTTAGAAAAAATGGACAGCCATGCTGTCCGATGTTTGAGTGCTGCTGTTTCCGACATAAAAAGCGCCTCCCATCGCGCATTTTCGAAGTCTCGGTAAAGTTCTCGTAAAAACTGAAAACAGCCTGAAAATCTGCTGGACAAACCTGCCCGCAGGTGCTATGATGAAGCTAGTCGGGAAACCGACCTACTCAAAAGCACTTATTTTATTTGTTCTTGCTTTTCTTTGGAGGGCGCTGCAGTTGTTGCAGCGTCTTTTTTTATGCCGTCCCATTCTGCAATCCTTAATTCCCGTCCCCTTCCCCGCTGTCTCCGCCATCATCGGCAGGTGCCGGGGCTGGCGGCGGAGGCGGGGCGGGCAGAGCGCCGTGCGGCAATTCGTCGTAGATGAAATCCACGATGCGCCGCATCGGCGACGAGACGGCGTAGGGACGGAGCACGCCGTCCGCGCCGCTCTTTGA
>Ga0256406_1005198_pt1 | contig 14106 bp, 20 predicted proteins | sample RumenRJG_03DNA_FD_185986 | JGI IMG/M metagenome (GOLD analysis project Ga0256406, IMG submission 185986) | Bovine rumen microbial communities from Lethbridge, Alberta, Canada - RJG_03 | ecosystem: Host-associated > Mammals > Digestive system > Stomach > Rumen | place: Canada: Alberta | collected...
AGAGCGAGGGCGCCACTTCGATTTAGGCATCAAATGAGCACCAACGGAAACGCCCCTTAAGGACTGCCCAGCGAAAGTCTCGCCAACTTGAACCGCCATAATCACAGCATGGTAAGCATGCATCAACGAAGCAAAGACGATCGAACTCACTCAGGCCGAGGACATGGCTTACTTACGCGCAGACCTTTGCCTGTACTCGCCCGAGAGTTACATGCTCGACGCGATGCGCGAAGGCTTAGAGAGCATGCCGCCAGAGCTTCTCAGCAAGCTCCTCGACACGCTTTGCGAGCCGAGCGTCGAGAGTCCGCAATGGTGGCGGGATGTCCTCGTGGCTGACGGAGACCCGCTCTACCGCGAGCTGGAGCCGCTGAGCTAGCCCAAACCCACACCGCAAGGAGGAAGGCTGCCTATCACGTTGATAGGCAGCCTTCCTCATGCTCTCAGAAACTGCACGCTCGATGCGAGGATTTAGAGGCGAATCTTCACTGCTAGCGCAACGGCAAAACACGAGGTAGCGGCCCACGGGGCCTACAATGGCGCTTGCGACGACGTCCATTGGAGGGGACCGGCATGGGCCGCTACAGCCATCCTGGCATCGAGGAGCGCGAGGACATCATGGTCCGCTGGAGGGACCACGAGGGTGTGAGCCGCATCGCGCGGGAGGTCGGGCGGGACAAGTCCACCGTCTCGAGGGAGATCGCGAGGAACGGGTGGGCCGCGTCGACGTCGCCCGGGTGCGTCTACAGGGCCTCGACCGCGCAGGCGCGGGCGGACGCGAGGAGGCTCGCCTGCAGGCGCCCCAGGGCCCTCGGCGACCCGGCCAGGCGCTCCCTGGTCGCCTCCCTCATCCGCGACAGGCACTGGTCCCCGGAGCAGGTGGCGGGCAGGATGCGCGCCGAGGCGCCGTCCGAGGCGGTGAGCGCCAGCACCATCCGCCGCGCCGTCGGCTCCGGGGCGCTGGACTGCGAGCTGCCAGGCTGGCAGTCCATGCGCAGGAGGCTCAGGCACCGCGGCAAGCGCAGGCACGCGAGGGGCTCCGAGGAGCGCAGGGGCAAGATCAGGGCCACCCACGAGATCTCGGAGCGCCCGCCGGAGGCGGAGGGGCGCACGCGCATCGGCGACTGGGAGGGGGACACCGTCGTCGGCAAGGCCGGCGGGCCGCGCCTGGTCACGCAGGTCGACCGGGCGAGCGGCTACCTCGTCGGCGGCAAGGCGGCGTCCGGCTCGAGCGCGGACGTGAACGCGGTGGTGGAGCGGGCGCTGTCCGGGGAGGTCGTCAGGACCGTGACGCTGGACAGGGGCTCGGAGTTCGCGGCGGCGTCCGAGCTGCAGGACGCCCTGGGGGCGCCGGTGTACTTCTGCCTCCCGCACCACCCGTGGCAGAGGGGGACCAACGAGAACACCAACGGGCTCCTCAGGGAGTACTTCCCGAAGGGCACGGACCTGTCGGCCGTCAGCGACGAGGAGGTCCGGAAGGCGTACGATGACCTCAACCGCAGGCCACGCAAGCGCTACGGCTGGAGGTGCCCCTGGGAGGTATACCACGGCGAGGCGTTGCACTTGCTCTGACGATTTGGGCCGTCATCTGCAGCGAAGTGGTCAATTTTCTATCTGAGTATCGGTGCTTCGTAAAGTATGGGGAAATCCTCGACGTGCGGTACTATCGCGGCGATTGGTCAAAAGCGCCGAGCAGGGAGGTCGTCGAGCAGACGATCGCCGCGTATTCCACCGCGCCTGCCGGGTACGCTGCCGATTTTGGGGTTGCCTCGGACGGACGGACATTGCTTGTAGAAGTGAACGACGGCTACTCTCTTGGCCCGTACGGCATGTGGCCCGAGCTATACGCGCAGCTTCTGTCAGTCCGCTGGGCGGAGATGACCGACACTGACGACCTCTGCAACTTTGGCGTGCCCGTACCGAAGACATAGACGAGGGGATGGCGGGCGGGGGGCAATGCCCTCGCCTTCATTTGTTCCTAACCCTGGTACCATTAATGCGTTGGTTGGCCGGAATTTTTCCCTTGGCGTTTCCGTCGGTATGAGGGGCTGCCCTTTAGGGGGCTGAGTTCTCGTCTCACAGGAGGTCGCAATGAGGCAGTACATCGTAGACGCGTTCACCGACCGGCTCTTCCATGGAAACCAGGCTGCCGTCTGCGTTGTCGACGAATGGCCCTCCAGTCAGATGATGCAAAGCATAGCGAAGGAGAACCGCTTCTCCGAGACGGCATTTGTCGTACGAGAGCCGCAAGGCTGGCACTTGCGCTGGTTCACCCCCGGTGGGGAGATTGACTTCTGCGGACACGCGACCCTTGGCACTGCCTTTGTCCTCCTCAGCTTCTACTGTCGGGACGCTGCGGAGATTTCCTTTGACACGCAGGTGGGGAAGGTTTCCGTTAGGCGGAGGGGAGACCTCTTCGTGATGGACTTTCCCGCTTACGAATGCAGGCCTGTCGCCGTCACCGATTCCATGGCGGCGGCGATAGGGGTAAGGCCCGTCGAGGCGTATCTTGACCGCGACCTCCTGCTGGTGCTTCCGTCGGAGGGGGACGTTCACGAGTTGCGTCCAAACTTGCAGCTCGTGAAGGGGTTGGATGGCCTCCTGGTGGCGGTGACCGCCGAGGGGAAGCCGGGGGAGGGCTACGACTGCGTGTCCAGGGTGTTTGGCCCCAAGCTCGCCGTGGACGAGGATCCCGTCACCGGGAGCACGCACTGCATGATCGCCCCGTACTGGTGCGCGAGGCTGGGAAAGTCGAGGCTCGTGTGCCATCAGTCCTCTGAACGGGGAGGCGATCTGTACGCGAGTGCCATGGGAAACCGCGTACAGATCGCGGGAAAGGCAGTCCTGTTCTCGACGTCGGAGCTGAGCGTGTGACGTCGAGCTAGACCCCAATGCGCAGCAGCGTCTTGCCCCGCGAGTGGCCGGACCTCACGCGCTCGAGGGCGTCGTTCACCTGGTCGAGGCCGTACGTGCCGTCGATCGATACGGCAAGCGGCCGCTCGGCGGGGAAGAGCTCCGCGACGCGCTCGAGCTGCGCGCCGTCCTCGTGCACGAAGATGAAGTCGTACGTCTGGCCCTTGCGCGCGGCCATCTTGTCGAGCCTGTGGCCCGCAAGGCCAAACAGCGCCCGCTTGAGCGCAGGCAGCCCTTCTCGCTTGGCAAAGCGCCCGTTGGGCATGCCGCGTAGCGACACCAGGTGCCCGCCCGGCTTGAGCACGCTGAACTCGTCCGGCAGCTCGCGCTCGCCCAGGGTGTCAAGCACGCAGTCCACGTCGTGCAGCTCATCGACGTAGCGCTGGGTCTTATAGTCGAGAAACACGTTGGCTCCCAGGTTGCGGACGCGCTCCTCGTTCCGGGTGCTGCCGTTGGTCGCGACGGTGAGGCCCATGCGCGCGGCAATGGGGATCGCCATGGCGCCAAGGCTGCCCGTCCCCCCCGGAGATGAACAGCGTCTGACCAGGCTGCGCCTCCATGATGTCCAGCGCCTGCAGGGCGGTGAGCGCGGTCAGTGGCACGCAGGCGGCCTCTTCCATGGAGAGGTAGCTGGGGACGAGCGCAAGCGCTCCCTCATCTATTGCGGCATACTCCGCGAATGCCCCAATCTTCGCGAGCGGCATGCGTCCGTACACGCGGTCGCCGGGCTTGAACTTGATGGCGGCGGTACCCACCTGTACTACGGTGCCCGAGAACTCGTTTCCCATCACGAGCGGCGTGCGGTAGGGGACGATGAGACGAACGTCTCCACGGATTATCATATTGTCCAGCGGGTTTACGGCAGCGGTGTGAATACGCACGAGCACCTCGTGCGCTGCCGGCTTGGGGGTGGGGACATCCCTCACTGCCAGGGTCGTGCCGTTCTTGTCGTACTTGTCCAGAATTGCAGCCCTCATTTGTTTTTTCCTCCTGTTGCGGGTGACCTACTCGGTCTTCTCGTTGCTCTCGATCTGTTTACGCATCTGCGTTATGCAGCCTGCAAGCGTCGCGCCCGCCAGCTCGCGCTCGACCACCTGCTCCGCCTGCCGGAACATCCCGTTGAGCACGGGGCGGATATTGCGCCCCACGATGCACTCGTCGCTGGGGTTCTGGTGGACGTCGAACACGTGGACGTCCTCGCTCTGCTCGACCGCGCGGTACACCTCGAGAAGAGAGATGTCCTTTGGTGCCTTGAGCAGGGAAAACCCACTCACGCCGCGCCGTCCCTCGATGATTCCCGCCCGGCTGAGACGGGTGGCCACCTTGCGGATGTAGCTGGCGTTTGTCCCCACGCTATGAGCAATCTGCTCCGAGTTCATGGGGGTCTTCGCCTCGGACACCAGGATTAGCATGTGGATGGCCGTCGAGAACTTTGTGTCCATGTCCTGTTCCCCTCGGGTGCTTTGGTCGGTCGTGCAACGGTCTCTTGCTGCCTCATTAATGTATCAGTAAGTGATACAACTTGCGACTCGCCTATAGTACCCACACATGGTTCTATCTGTAGGTGGCGTGCCGACGGTGCTTCTTGCTGGACAGCCGCCAGGCGTTCGCATGAGCCGCTCGCCCTGCTCCGCTTGCCCGCGAACTATTTTTCAAAGTTGGCACCCTGCTGGTCGACGTGTTTCTCATCTCGAGGGTCGGCAAGCGCATGCCCAAGCTCTCCAACAACGCAATCGAGATCAAGGCGAAGATGAAGGCCCTGAAGAGGTGGCTTCTCGATTTCACCGACCTCGACGAGGCCGTTCCACAAGACGTTGTCCTGTGGAATCGCCTTCTCGTGATGGCAGTTGTGCTGGGCGTCTCCGAGCAGGTGATAGAGAAGCTTGGGGTGGCTGCGCCGGACGTTGTGGATGACCCTGACTTCTCGCCGACATACGTCTGGTGCGGTACGGGTTACGGGACTCCTGCGCCCGCGACATCGATGGGGTTCAGCCTGAATGCCGCGTTCACCGTGGCTTCCTCGGGCTCCGGCTCGGGCGACGGGTTCTCCGGCGGAGGCGGAGGAGGCGGCGCCTTCTAGCGAGGATTCCAAATGCTGTTCACCTGGTTTGCCTGATGATTGGAATACAATGCAACGTATAAGTAATTACATTTACGTTATTATTGCGTTGAGGTGATTACTATGCAGAAGACAGCAACACTTAATCTTCGTGTTGATCCCGAGGTCAAGCGATCAGCGGAGTCGGTGCTCGGAAAGCTTGGGCTCTCGACATCAACTGCGGTGGACATCTTCTTGCGGCAGGTTGCGCTTACAGGAGGCATTCCTTTCAAGGTTGCGCTACCGGAGGTCCCGAAATCAGTCGATGCAGACGCGATGACGGATGCCGAGCTTCGCGAGAAGATTCTCTCCGGCTTGGCAGAGGTTGAAGAAGGAAGGGGCGTGCCCCTATCGGTGGCAGCTCGTCAGCTCTCTGACAGCCGATAGGGGAAGCTGCTATGTCCGAATACTCCGTCGAGATATCCCCAAGCGTACTTGAAGACCTTCGAGCAATTCAGACGCATATAGTCACTAAGCTTGGGTCACCAATTGCCGCGGAGAAGACGGTGCAGCGGATGTTGGACGTGCTTAAGGGACTTGAGCGCCTACCCTTGAGGAACAGAGCCTTGACAACGCTGGATAACGGACGCGAGCTCAGACGGGCGAAATCGGACAACTTCCTGGCGTTATACAACGTAGGTAACAATACCGTTTACGTACTCGGCATCGTCTATGGTAAGAGCGATGTTGAGCGCCGCATCTCGAGACTGTTCTAGCTCCGTTCAAAATCGAACGAGCACTGGCGTAGCTACTCTACCTGGCGCGCTTCTTGCAGAAGCCGGGCAAGGTTGTGCGAGAAGCGCTCCCTGTCCTCATCCGTGAAGGCTGCCGGACCCTTGGTTCTGCCTCCTGCGCGGCGCACCTTCTTCTCCTCATGGCGTATGAACATCATCGAGTCAATGGTGAGCGGGTTGTACACGTGACCGCGTACACCGATGGCGCAGGCCCCGCGGCCAAGGACGATGTCCGCGAGGCCAATGTCCTGCGTCACCACCACGTCGGCGGAAGTGATGGCAGAGGCAATCGCAAAGTCTGCGGAGTCGGCGCCCACGCCCACCTGGATGGTGCTTGCCCAGAAGCTGCGGTCTGGGTGCGCAGGGTCTTTTGGTTCGCGCGGGTCTGACGCGCGGAGGTGGCGCTCGAGGTTCTGGGTGGAGTTGCCGGCGATGATGCAGGGAACGCCCTGCGCCCTGGCTGCTGCCAGGGCTTCGCGAATGACGGGGCAGGCGTCGGCATCTATGTAGAGTTTGGTCACGAGCGCTCTTTCCTGGTCCGAGTGATCATGAGTACAGTATCGGACGCAAAGGCAAAGAAGCAAATCATCGAGGCGTTCTCCGCCAGGACCAACGCAGGTCCCTTTGAGTATTCAAAGGATGGGAGGGGGACCAGCATCACCATGTATCCGGGGACGCCATCGCGCAGGAACACTACCAGGCCAAAAGCGGACACGGCGATGCCCAAGAGGAGCAATGCGCCCCTGGTCGCCGGCCCGCGGCCCTTGGTGAACCGTGCTGCTATGGCACTCCAGTGCATTCCGATGTGCAGTCCCACCAGCGCCATGGTCCAGTAGGAGCTTGCAAGGTGCAACCTCTGCGCGACCATCACGGACACGATGCCCCTCAAGAACGGCACCGCGTAGCTGCTCATTGCCATGCCGGTCACCATGGTGACAAGGAAGCTCGCGACAAGCGCCGCATCCAGGATCACGGTTGCTGCCTTGCGTGCCGTGGGCTTGCCTTTGGGGAGAGCCGCAAACCACGTGCGGTTCTGGACGAGGTGCACGACGAGAAGCACCAGGGCGGCCATTCCAACCCACTCGTGATATGCGTCCTGCACAACCTGGCGTGACATGAGCACCAGCATCGCAACAAAGAGGGCAATGTCTACCGCACGCCTTGCGAGAAGCCTGTACTTCATTGGCAGCTACCTGTTCTTCTCGACAAAATCCTTGATGTCGTTGTCGCTGGCGGAAACGTTGATGCGGCCACCGTCCTTCCAGGTACCTCCGTTTGCCAGGCTCTGCAGGTTCTTTGCGCTGCTTCCGATAGGGCTGCTCGACGAGGTGACAAAGGGGACAACCGTTGCGCTGCTTAGGTCGACGCTCTCCACGAAGGTGCTCATGATGCGGGGCGCGTCTCCCCACCAGATGGGGTAACCCAGGTACACGATGGTGTAGGGCGAGAGGTCTATGCTGTCGCCACCCAACGCGGGCCTGGCAGTGGGGTCATTCATCTCTTGCGTTGATCGGCTGTTCTGGTCGTTGTAGTTGAGGTCTTCGGTTGTGTAGGGCTCCGCCGGCGTAATTTCGTAGATGTCGGAGCCTGTGGTCGCCGCGATCTTCTCGGCTACACCTTTGGTGTTTCCGGTGGTCGAGAAATACACCACAATGGATTTCCCGGCAGGCGTGCTGGAGGCGTCGGTTTCTGTTGAGGGTTGCTGAGGGCTGGCGTTTGACGGGCTTGTAGAAGAGCTCTGGCTCGAGCAACCTGCCAGCGCAAATGCGGTCAGACTGGCGCCTGCCAGCGCAAGGAATGACCTGCGGTCGATTTGTCTCATAGTGCAATTTCCTTCTCTCTACGTGCGGTCTAGAGCCGCCTGATTTCTCGTGCGGGGACGCCTGCGACGAGCGTTCGTGCTGGAACGTCCTTCGTGACAACGGCTCCTGCGCCCACCACGGCGCCGTCTCCGATGTTCACCCCGGGCAGGACCGTCACATTTGCTCCAAGCCAGGCATCTGCGCCAATGTGCACCGGGGAGGGAGTGACGTTGCCGCGCCGCGAAGGGTCCATGTTGTGGTTGAGCGTGGCAATGACGCAGTTGTGGCCAATGAGCGCCCGTTCGCCAATGTAGATGCCGCCCTGGTCCTGGAAGCGGCAGCCCGAGTTGATGAAGACTCCCTCGCCAAGGTGCGTGTTGAGGCCACAGTCCGTGGTGAAGGGTGGGAAGAGCCCAACTCCTTTGGGAAGCGGCCTTCCAAACAGGGTCTCCAGCTGGGCGAGCGTGTCCGACATACTGTTGAACTGGGCGTTCATGCGAGACGTGATGCGCATGGCTCGCTCTGAGGCGGTCACCATAATCCGATGGATTTTCGAGCCTGCGACCACCTCCTTGCCGGTGTCCATGGCGGCGAGAAGCCCTTCGATTTGCTCGGGTGTGAGTTCTCCCTCGTCCTCGTACATGTATGGTCCTCTCGACAGGCACTTCTTATCGAAGGTTGTTGTCGAAGAACGCCTCGAGCTTGTCGAAGGGAATGGCGTTGCGGTTGTCGTAGAGGTCCACATGGTTGGCGCCCGGAATGATCATGAGCTCCTTGTTGTCACCCCTGAGCTGCGCAAACGCGCCCTCGCTAAAGTAGCGCGAGTGGGCCTTCTCGCCATGAACGAGAAGGACGGGGCTGTCTATCTCGCCTGCCATTGCCAGGAGCGGCTGGTTCATGAACGACATGGTGCCTGTGGCGTTCCAGCCATCGGTGGAGTTGCCCGAGCGGTCGTGGAAGCCGCGCGACGTCTTGTAGTAGTCGTGGTAGTCGCGCACGAACTGCGGCGCATCATCGGGCAGCGGGTCCACCACGCCGCCGGCGCGCGTGTACTCGCCGGCCTTGTAGTCGGCCGTGCGCTGGGCGGCCCAGGTGCGGCGCTGCTCGTCGCGGGCCTCCTTGTTGTCGCTGGAGCCAAAGTAGCCCTCGCGGGTCACGCGCGACATGTCGTACATGGTCATGGCCGCCGTCGCCTTGATGCGCGGGTCGAGCGCGGCTGCGTTGATTGCCATACCGCCAAAGCCGCAGATTCCAATGATGCCAATGCGCTCCGGATCTACGTCGTCGCGGCAGCTTAGATAGTCCATCGCAGCGCAGAAGTCCTCGGTGTTGATGTCGGGGGAGGCCACGCGGCGGGGCTGGCCGCCACTCTCGCCGGTGAATGACGGGTCAAAGGCAATGGCGAGAAACCCGCGGGTTGCCATCTCCTGGGCATACAGGCCGCTGGCCTGCTCTTTCACGGCGCCAAAGGGGCCACTTACCGCGATGGCGGGAAGCTTGCCCTGCGCGCCCTTGGGCTTGTAGAGGTCTGCTGCGAGGGTGATGCCGTAGCGGTTCACGAACGTTACCTTCTCGTGGTCAACGCGTGTGTCCTGCGGGAACGTCTTGTCCCAATCCTGCGTAAGCTCGAGCTTCTCGGTTTGCATCGTGGTGGCTCCTCTGGTTGTCTGCTGACGGTCACGCTGTTATATGAACCTTAGAATCTAAACCTGACTTTAGGTCAAGGTAGAATTGCAACACCCGCCTGACGCACGCCTTTTGCACACATTTGCATGGGGGATTTTTGGGAGTTGTTCCTTAGGTTCATGGGTCGGGGAGAATGCAATTAGCTAAGATACTTTTTAGTAAGTTACTCTGTAGTATCTTAGATAGAACTCGTACTCTTTCCATCGGTACGGTGGGACCTGGCAACCAGGCTAGTCTCGCCAACAGCGGAGGCGTCCATGGAACGGTTTGTCGGAAGAAAGAGAGAACTGTCCGCGCTCGAGCAGCATTTCAATACGGGACGGTTCGAGATGGTTGTCGTATACGGAAGGCGTCGACTCGGGAAGACCATGCTCCTTACGGAGTTTGCGAAGGATAAGCGCTGTCTCTTCTTTACCGCTCAAGAGAAGTCTGATGCTATCAATCTGTCGGAGTTCTCAAGCGCAATAGCATCGTCCTTCTCGATGCCAATAGCGCCTTTTGCCTCTTGGGGAGATGCACTTGCCTTTGTTGGCAGCCGTGCTGTTGGGAATGAGGCCCCGTTGTTACTTGTGTTTGACGAGTTCCCCTATGCGGCGAAGGCAAATCCCGGACTGCCTTCAATTCTGCAGTCAACGATTGACCATAAGCTCTTGCAAACCAATATGACGCTGGTGCTTTGCGGCTCTAATCAGGGCTTCATGGAGAGCGAGGTGCTTGGACAAAAGAGTCCGCTCTACGGGCGGCGCACGGCGCAGATTGAGCTAAAGCCATTCGATTGCTTCGACGCAAGGCTCATGCTTCCAAATACAAGCCCCCAGGAGGCAATTGAGTATTACGTCACATTTGGCGGCACTCCCTACTATCTTGCGCAGATACGTCCAGGGGAGTCTTATGGGCAGAACGTAGCAAGGCTGTTCTTTGATCCCTATGGCCTGCTTTTCGAGGAACCCCAGATGTTGCTTCGACAGGAGCTTAACGAGACGACCCTCTACACCTCGGTCTTGGATGCTGTTGCGTCCGGCGCAACAAAGCCTCGCGAGATAGCGGATAGGTCTGGGGTGGCACAACCCTCTGTGGGCAAGTATCTGCAGACGCTTGAAGGACTTGGGATAATCGAGCGCCGGGTTCCATTTGGAGAGAACCCCAGCCGGTCTAGGAAAGGGGCCTATCGCCTGAGAGATCCATTTTTTGCATTTTGGTATCGGTTTGTGAGCCCCTATACCGGAGCAGTGGAGACTGGCTCTGGAGAGGCGACTGCTGCTCAGGTTGTTGCGGGCCAAGCACTTGACACATATGTGGGGGATCGTTTTGAGGACGTGTGCCTGCAGTGGGTCGAGCGCCAGAACGCTGCGGGCAATCTGGGGTTCATTGCGACAACGTTTGGCAAGTGGTGGGGAACCGACCCTGTTGCGCGCGAGAGGGCGGACGTGGACGTTGTGGCAGCAGATGCGAGCTGTTCGAATCTGCTGGTTGGCGAGTGTAAGTGGAGAAACGAATTCGACGAGACAGAGGCATTGCGGCTTCTCGCCCAGCGCTCCGATGTCTTTGCAGGCGCGGCCGCAAGGACGTATGTGCTGTTCTCGAAGTATAAGGTGTCAGAGGGGACGGTTGCTAAGGCTCGCGGACAGGAAAAACTGTGGCTGGTTGATGCGGCGCAGATGCTCGAGTCGTGACGCCATGCCATGAGGGCGCATTGCTCGGGCGCGAGGTCGTACCATGAGGTGTCGCCTGCGTTGGCGCTTCCGCCGACCGGGCCATCCACGAGGGAAGGATAAGAAATGATTGCTTTGGGTTGTGATCACGGCGGCTATGAGCTTCTCCAGGAGGTCAAGGCGCACCTGGACAAGCGTGGCCTGGAGTACAAGGACTTTGGCACCTACAGCACCGATTCCGTCGACTATCCGGACTACGCCTCCAAGGTGGCCCGCGCGGTCCAGAGTGGCGAGTGCGAGCGCGGCATCATCATCTGCGGCACGGGCATCGGCGTCTCGATTGTTGCCAACAAGTTCAAGGGTATCCGCGCCGCGCTGTGCGGCGATTGCTTCTCTGCCGAGGCAACGCGCCAGCACAACGATGCCAACATCCTTACGATGGGCGCTCGCGTGACCGGCCCCGGCCTTGCGCTGAAGATCGTGGACACGTTCCTCGACACGCCGTTCAGCGGTGACGAGCGCCACGTGCGTCGTATCGCGAAGATTTCCCAGATCGAGAACGAGCAGTAGCCGGTGAGAATGGCGCCGTCGGCATTGGGTCGGCGGCGCCATTGCGGTGCTATAGGAGTTTGCATTGGGACCCCGTGATCGAGCCTATCGCGCAACCTGCTCTGCGGCGTTGTCTGCGATTTCGCGCTTCTCGCCGAACAGAGCACCAAAGACCCCGCGGACAACGGGACCAGCAACAAAGAACTGCCAGAAGAACGCCATGGGAAGGTTGAGGACGGTAGTCTGGATCCACGTTGCAAGGATGTCGACGTTGGCGGGGCGCTTGATGATGAGCGTTGCGGCAAGGCTCATGAGCGGGCACATCAGCTGGACGCTCAGCGCAGAGATGGCAGCGACCATCGCAAAGGGGGTCTGGGGGTGAGGCCCAACCACCTTGACCGCGCGACGCGACACAATGGGGGAGACAACAAGCATATCGATAAGGAATGCGATCGGTCCCATAAATGCAAGCTCGGGCAGGGCCTCGAGAAAGACGAAGTTGGATAGGCTGCCGACCTCGAGCGTGATGTTGTAGCAAATCATCCCATACACCATGACGAGGACCATCATGATGGTGAAAATGGCTGTTTGGACGCGGTTTTTCGGCATGTAGACCTCCCGGGTTGATGCAGTGTTGTTCGTTATCACCGGGAGGGTGTGCGTTTCCAAGAGTACCTGCAATGGATATGTGCCAATGACCGTAACATGCCGGGCGCCAGCAATTTCGATGCGATATCGGGATGCGGACAAACTTTTCACAGACAGCCGAAAAGCGTGGGATTTCCCTTAAGGAGCAATTCTCCGCAAGCATTATCGGCTTGGTGGTGCTGATGCGTGTCTCGCAATGGGTGCTATTGGTGATGCAATCTACCTGGTCAGCGGCTATACTCGCCGATGGATTCCTTTGAAGTGATGCCTGTGCTTGGGGTGGCATGATGTCCGAGACCTTCGAGAAGAGAGATGACAACCCACGGGCTGACCTTACGGGTGAGGCCTCCGGGCTGCGCTGGCTTGGAGAGGCCGAGAAACACGGCGGCCTTGTCTGCTCACGCGTTGTGCGGGCGGACGCCCATTCTCTACTCGAGGAGCGCATCGCCGAGGGGGCGCCAACGCGCGAGAAGGCCCGTCTCGCCGGTGCCGCGCTCGCGCGCACGCACGCTGCCGGCGCGTCGTGGTATGGCTGCCCGCCCCCTGGCTGGAGTGGCACTGGCTACGTGATTGGCCGCTCGCTCACGCCAGTGGTGCCTGACGAGCCGGCTGATAGCCAGGGATGGGGTGCTGCGTGCGCCGAGTGGCGCGTGATGCCCCATGTGCGTTCCATTCGCGATGACGGTCTGGTGGATGACTCGGAGGTACGCCTTCTCACCCATGTGGCAGACCGCATGGCAGCTGGCGACTTCGATTCCCCGGAGCCGGAGCTTGTTCGCAGCCAGGGCCACTTCTGCTCGCGCATTCACGGCGACCTCTGGGCCGGCAACCTCCTGTGGGCTGCCGATGGCTCCCGCGCCGCGGCTACCGGCGCCGCGCTTATCGACCCCATGGCTTCGGGTGGCCACGCCGAGACCGACCTCGCCATGCTCCAGCTCTTTGGCTGCGCGTACCTGGACGATCTTCTTGCCGGCTACAACGAGGTGTCGCCGCTGGCAGATGGCTGGCGTGAGCGCGTGGGCATCCACCAGCTGGTGCCGGTGCTCTTGCACTGCGTGCTCTTTGGCGAGAGCTACGTGGGGCTTGCGCTCTCCATTGCCCGGCGCTATGCGTAGGGTGCTGCGCCGCGGGAGCACGCAACACAATCGGCGTGCGAATCTGTATCATCCTGCGCCCGCCACACATTCGTGAACGAATGTGTGGCAACGGCGATAGGGGTATGGTTGCGGCAAGGGGGGAGGCATATGACGAGAGAACCAAGCGCAACGACGACCGACGCGACTGCCGAGCCAGTTGCTATAGCCCGCCCAGTTGTCGCCTTTGTCTGTACGCACAACGCCTGCCGAAGCCAGATGGCCCAGGCTCTGGCGGAACGAATGATGCCCGGCGAGGCCACGTTCCTCTCGGCGGGAACTGACCCAGCTTCCCATGTCGATGCAGGTGCCCTGGAGGAGCTCTCGCGCCGAGGGATTCCGCCAGAGATTATCGTGACGCTGCGCCCCAAGTACCTCTCCGAGCTGCCTACGCGCGTGGACTGGCTGGTAACTATGGGCTGCGGAGTCGCCTGCCCCATGCTTCCGTGTGCTCACCGTGAAGACTGGGGTCTCGAGGACCCCATGGGTGGACCCAGGGAGGGTTACGAGGCCTGTGCCAAAGACATCCTTGGCCACCTTGCCGACCTTCGTGTGAGAATGGATGCCATAACACCGGGACACGTGGGCAAGGGGGATGCGGATGAACGGGTGTGACGCGAGGGTGTTCAAAGCCTTGGCAGACGAGAACCGCCTTGCCATTGTGTGCATGGTAGGCAAATGCGGAGAGGTTTGTGCGTGCGACCTGCTCTCGGGACTCAAAATCTCGCAGCCAACGCTCTCCCATCACATGAAAGTCCTTTGCGACTGCGGCCTTGTGCGCTGCAGGCGAGAGGGGCGTTGGTGCCACTACTCGATAGACTCCCGGGTGGCTGCCGATCTTGCCGGGTTCTTTGCAGGGCTCACATCGACAGACGGCAAGAGGGATAACTGCTC
>Ga0256406_1005199_pt1 | contig 14106 bp, 13 predicted proteins | sample RumenRJG_03DNA_FD_185986 | JGI IMG/M metagenome (GOLD analysis project Ga0256406, IMG submission 185986) | Bovine rumen microbial communities from Lethbridge, Alberta, Canada - RJG_03 | ecosystem: Host-associated > Mammals > Digestive system > Stomach > Rumen | place: Canada: Alberta | collected...
AAGCTGGCTCACCATAGCCCGTATGGTCCGCGGCCAGATCATGAGCTTGAAGAACAGCGAGTTTGTCGAGGCCGCTCGCTCCATGGGGGCCTCTACCGCGAGAATCATCGCGCGCCACATGATTCCGAACTCGCTTTCGGTCATCATCGTCTATACGACGCTGCGTGTCCCCTCCTTCATCATGCAGGAGTCTTTCCTGTCGTTCCTCGGCCTTGGTGTCTCGGCACCGTTCACCTCCTGGGGTTCCCTCGTCGGTGACGCCGTCGACGCCATGACCCTGTATCCCTGGAGACTGCTCTTCCCCGCCGCGGTCATGACGGTCTTCCTCTTCGCCATGAACTTCTTCGGCGATGGTCTCCGCGATGCCTTCGACCCGCAGTCGAAGAACCAGCAGTAAGAGGTGCAGCCCATGTTGATTGAAAACGCAAAGACCGTCCTTTCGGTCCAAGACCTGAAAACCTACTTCAAGACTGACGCCGGTATCGTCAAGGCGGTCGACGGAGTCTCCTTCGACCTGCACGAGGAAGAGGCGCTCGGCATCGTCGGCGAGTCCGGATCCGGAAAGAGCGTCACCAACCTCTCGATCATGCGTCTGATCCCCATGCCCCCGGGCAAGATTGTGGGCGGCCATATCTATTTCGACGGGCAGGATATCGTCAGCATGCCCGAGAACCAGCTCAGAAACATCCGGGGCAACAAGGTCAGCATGATCTTCCAGGACCCGATGACCAGCCTGAACCCGTTCCTCCGCATCTCCACGCAGATGATCGAGACAATCCGCCTGCACGAGAAAGGAGTCAGCAAGAAAGAGGCCCTCGAGCGCTCCATCAACCTGCTGAAGCAGGTCGGTATCCCTGCGGCGGAGAGCAGGATTTTCTGCTATCCCCACCAGTTCTCGGGCGGCATGAGACAGCGGGTCATGATCGCCATGGCTCTCTCCTGCAAGGCCGAGGTGCTGATTGCCGATGAGCCGACTACGGCTTTGGACGTCACCATCCAGGCCCAGATCCTGGAGCTGATCAAGGACATGTCCGCCAAGCGCCATACCGCCGTCATCATCATCACCCACGATCTCGGCGTCGTTGCTGGCATGTGTGACCGCGTCTGTGTCATGTACGCCGGCCGCATCGTCGAGAAGGCCCTGACGGACGACCTGTTCGCCAACCCGATGCATCCTTACACAGAAGGACTGATTGCCTCGGTGCCGCATATGGACCCCACCAAGAAGAAGGAACGCCTCTTCTCCATCGAGGGGCAGCCGCCGAATGTCATCGACCTGAAACCCTGCTGTCCCTTCTATCCCCGCTGCCACAAGAGCCAGGCCGTCTGCGAGAAGGCCTATCCGCCAAAGTACGAGGTGAATGGCGAACACAGCGTCTCCTGCTGGCTGTACGCTACGGAAGAACAGAAGAAACAGGCCCTCGAGGAGGTCAATGCAAGATGAGCGAACAGAAAGAACCGTTACTCAGAGTCGTCGGACTCAAACAGTACTTCCCCATCCATGCCGGTTTCTTCAACCGCGAGGTAGGGTATATCCGCGCGGTCGACGACGTTTCCTTCGACGTCTATCCCGGCGAGACGCTTGGCATCGTCGGCGAGTCCGGATGTGGCAAGTCGACTACCGTCAGAAGCCTCAGCCAGCTCTACAAGCCCACTGCTGGCGAGGTCTGGTTCCAGGGCAAGGACCTCTGCAAGGCGAACGAGAAGGACCTGCTGCTTGCCCGCAAGGACATGCAGATGATCTTCCAGGATCCGTATGCGTCCCTCGACCCACGTATGACCGTCCGCTCGATCATCGGCGAACCGCTGCACATCTACAACAACCGCGGCATGCTGGACCACAAGTGGACCGAGAGCGAGATCGAGCAGCGCGTCGAGGACCTGATGGAACGTTGCGGCCTGAACAAGATGTTCAAGAACCGCTACCCGCATGAGTTCTCCGGCGGACAGCGTCAGCGCATCGGCATCGCCCGCGCCCTCGCCCTGAACCCGCAGATCATCCTTGCCGACGAGCCGGTCAGCGCCTTGGACGTCTCCATCCAGGCCCAGATCCTGAACCTGCTTGGCGACCTGCAGCAGGAGCTTGGCCTGACCTACATCTTCATCGCCCACGACCTGGCGGTCATCCAGCATATCTCCACCCGTGTCATGGTCATGTATCTTGGCGCCGCGATGGAGACGGCGGACGCGCTGGAACTGTACGCCAACCCGTTGCACCCCTATACCCAGGCCCTGCTCTCAGCTGCCCCGATTCCCGACCCGAAGGTCGAGCGCCAGAGGCAGCGCATCATCCTGACCGGCGACGTGCCTTCTCCGGACAAGGAATACCAGGGTTGCAGGTTCTACGACCGTTGTCCGAAGAAGATGGAGTTCTGCAAGAACCATATCCCCTCTTTCCACGAGGTCAAACCGGGCCACCGGGTCAACTGCTGGCTCTTCGATCCCGACCTGCAGAAAAAGCAAGTGGAAAACTAGTCAGGCAACCCGAGGCGGAGGGAAGGGGCTGTCGCGAAACGAAGGTTCGTGGCAGTCCCTTCTTGCATACCTGCTGTCAATCCCGGAAAGAGACGTGAAGGTCCTGGTCGAACGGCCGGTCGACATCCAGCGCCAGCCCGCTGACGGCGCCGATTGCCTGTGCGGCCCGCTCGGTACGCCCCAGGCTGGTCCGCTCAGGGATGATCTCGATGGTGTGGCTCTCGTCGTCCTTGGTCACCAGGCTGAAGACCACCATCGCCTTCTTGTGGCGCTTGCGGCTGGGCTTCGCGTCCGCTTTCGTGTCGCCTTTGACGAAATGGGTGATGGCCAGCCCCTTGATTTCCTCGTAGGGAAACACCTTCTTCTTGACAAACGGGCCGAAACCGAACAAGGAAACCACCGTCTTCTTCTGTGGGTCGAATACCCATCCCTCCCGATAGAGCAGCCCGAAGAAACAGAGCAGGGAGCAGGCAATGGGAACCGAGAACGAGCCAGTGGCCTCGGGATCGCCCATGGTGACCACCATCCCCCAAAGGAAAAAAGCAAGGAAAAGCGCGTATATGGCCTTCCGGAACGAGGTAGCCTGGTAGACAATCCGACCAGCCTTCCGTTTTGTCGTCATACGGATCATGCTTCGCCCCCTATATACACCAAACTGCATTTTCTTACAGATTCTTTTGCAAACAGTTTGATTTTTTTAGGAAATGATGGTGTAATGTACTCTAAGATATTTCTGGTATTTTGAATACCATTACGAAGGAGATTCAGTCTATGAAGAAAACCATGACTTTTGCCATTGGCGCGCTTCTTGCCAGCTCCCTTTTCGTTTCTTGCGGAAAGAAAGCTGCTGAGACCAGTGCCGCTCCGGCCGCACAGACTGCCGCCAAGCCCGCCGCAGCTGCCGCTACCGCCGCCCCGGCTGCAAAGCCCGCTGCCGCTGCTCCTGCCGCTACTGCCGCTCCGGCTCAGGCCGCTGCACCCGCAGCCGCTCCTGCCGCTGCCGCTCCTGCTGCCAAGAGTGATGAGGTGGTGTTCCGCATCGCCAATGGTGCCGAACCCGAGTCCATCGATCCGGCTCTGATCCAGGGCGTTCCTGAGCACAGAATCTACGAGGCGCTCTTCGAGGGTCTGGTAGCCACCAATCCGAAAGATGCCAGCCCGATTCCGGGTGTCGCCGAAAGCTGGGAAATCAGTGATGATGGTACCCGGTATACCTTCCATCTGAGAGATGCCAAGTGGTCTGATGGCGAGCCGATCACTGCGGACGATGTCGTCTACACCTGGTTGCGCGAGCTGAATCCGGCTACCGGTTCCCGCTATGCGTGGTTCCCCTGCATGTTCCTGAAGGGCGCTTCCGAATACAACAGCGGCAAGGCTGACGCTTCCGCCGTGCAGATTCGCGCGCTGGATGCCCACACCTTCCAGATGGATCTGGTCGGGCCCCTTCCGTACGCGCTCGGCGCTCTGATCCACTATTCCTTCGCCATCCTGCCGAAGCATGCGATCGAGAAGTATGGCGCTGACTGGACCAAGCCCGAGAACTTCGTCGGCAATGGCCCGTACGTGCTGAGCGAGCACCTTCCTCAGACCTCCCTCACCGTCGTCAAGAACCCCAACTACTGGGATGCTGACAACGTGAAGCTCGACAAGGTCGTCTTCTACGCTTCCGACAGCCTCACCACCAACTACAACATGTATCTGAATGGCGAGATTGACTGGGATACCTCCGTTCCGCTTGACCAGCTTGACGCTGCCAAGATGAGACCGGACTTCAACTCCGCCCCGCAGCTGTCCACCTACTACTACGTCCTCCAGAACGAGAAGGCTCCGGTGAACGACGTCAGAGTCAGAAAGGCTCTCGCGCTTGCCATCGACCGCCAGGCTCTGGTCGACCAGGTCACCAAGGCCGGTCAGATTCCCGCTTGGGGCATCGTCCCGTCGATGGCCGGCTACGATTCGCTGGAGTTCCCCAATGGCGACGACCATGAGGCCGACATCGAGCAGGCACAGAAGTATCTGGCTGACGCCGGTTATCCGAATGGTGTCGGTTTCCCGACCCTGACCGTCCTGTACAACACCAACGACTCCCACAAGAAGGTCGCTGAGTTCGTCCAGCAGGAGTGGAAGACCAACCTCGGAATCAACGTCGTCCTGGAGAACCAGGAGTGGCAGACCTATCTGGCCAACAGAAACGCCGGCAACTTCCTTGTCGCCCGCGCTGGCTGGGTTGGCGACTACCAGGATCCGAACACCTTCCTTGACATGTTCATCACCGGTGCCGGTATGAACGGCGGAAGATACTCCAACGAAGAGTACGACCTGCTGATCAACGAAGCCGCCCGCATGCCGGCCGGCGAGGATCGCTTCGAGGTCCTGAAGACCGCGGAAGACATCATGATCAACCAGGATCAGGCGCTCATCCCGTTCTACTACTACACCACTCTCAACATGATTGATACCAACAAGTGGGGTGGCTGGTATCCGAACACCATGGACTACCATCCGGTCAAGGATGTCTACCTGAAGAAGTAACTTCAAGCAGAGTCACCAAAAGCCGCTCCGAAAGGGGCGGCTTTCTTGTCTTCGGGATCAAGTGCCACGAGAAGGATGGCACGGCGGGACAGGCAGACGACCATTGTCCGCCCGTGCACCTGGAGATTCCAAGGTATCAGCATCGTTGGGATGCTGGAAAGCAGAGCCGGTTTCCCAATGTTGCGTGTATTGTAATTTTACGTACCTATGCGCAGATCCTTATGCGAGGCAAGGTGTGACGGGGCAATCGGCTACGAATACCGCGAGAAGGCTTCTCTACACCTGTCTCCCGGATGGCAGAGGCCTGTCCCCAAGGAAAACGAGGAGAACACATAAAATGCAAGGTTTTCAGGCCTCCTCGCAATAAGGCCTGAAAGCTTTTCGTCCACAGGAAAAGACACGTTGTGCCTGATATGGGCATTCCAAACAAGTGAGGGAGGTCAACGTGCTGGAAGAAGCTCTTTTAGAATTGCGGCAACGAGGAACAGCTGGTACGGAATCTGGCTTCCAAAATTGATGGCCAGGTCGTCGGTCTCTACACAGTCCGGGAATCCAACACTCCGGCCCTGTGTAAGGCGGCACGGCTCTCCGGCCGAACAGACCTGCGGGTCATCGGATGCGACCTCTCCAAGGAAAACCAAGCGTTCCTCGAAAAAGGCATCCTTACCGCCATTCTTGACATGGACTCCTATCGCCAAGGCTACCTGGCGATGCACGCATTGCAAGACTATCTGCTCAAGGGCACCACTCCCAGCCACAAGCTCATGACCGTCCCCGTCCGGCTGGTGATCAAAAGCAATCTGGACTATTACAAGGCAGAGCTTCCAAACAGCTGAGGCTTGTCAGGCAAGCCCCCTACAGGACAGATCCATCCCATCCTGCGATATCGTCGCTACTGAATGGAGCGTCAATCGGTTTGCCGTAGATGTTCTCGTAGGCCGCCTTCTTCATCTGGTAGTCCGCCTCGGCCATCCGCACGCTCGCCTCGCGGGGACTTGCCCCTTTGGGGGGATAGAGCACACCGAGCAGGTGCAGGGTGTAGCGCACCTTGTGGAATGGAACCTTGTCCATCCGCTTCTCGTCCCGGATCTCGACAAAACAGGAAACAACCGGTTTGTCAAACAGGCAGGCGTAGTAATAGGCCCCGCGCTTGCATGGCCTGGGCCTTCGCCACCCCCACCACATCTCCTGCTCGGGGTATATCAGCACATAGCCGCCCTTGTCCAACGCCTTGTGCATCTCCGGCTCAAAGAAATTCCGCAGGTAGAAGCTGTCAGAGGCAATCGGAATCAGGTCGGTGTTGGTCAGCAGGAAGCCAAGCAAGCCCGGAAGCAGCAGGTTTCCCAGCTGGCTGACCACATACAGTCTGCGCTTCCCCTGCTTGATGGCGAAGTGGCGCAACACGCAGTTGTCGAACTGACTGAAGTGGTTGCTGGTCAGGATCGCTCCCCCTTGCAGGCCTTTCAGCTTCTCTTGCCCGACAATCCGGGTATGCATGTTGCAAATGAACTTCTCTCCGACACCAATCATCAGGTCGGCAACGAGGTTCTTCAGAGGGAAAAGCAAGCTTTTCCGGCCTGCAACGAACTTGTCCAGCACCTTCTGGCTCTCCTCAGGGGAAAGCACCGGGTCGGAGAACTCCGCCTTAGCATGGAAATCCCCCCGCTCGAAGTTGGAACGGATGTTTCCGATGACACGCAGGCGGTCGGGACCGAGAATCATAAGCGCGGCTCCTTGTCCTCGACAAAAACCTTCCGGAAGGTCAGGTCGCTGTGGCTGATCTGACGGGCACGTTCGACCATCAGGCGCATGTGTTCGCCGTCCTGCGCCACCTGTTCGGGACCATAGTTCCGCTTGACCTTCAGGATTTCCGGATAGCAGGAACAACGGCTGGCATACTTCCAGAAATAGTCCTCATAAGCGACCCCGTCGTAATGCCACGGCTTCTCGTAGAGGTTGTAATGGATCAATAGAGGATCGGTGATAGGAGCCTCGCCCTTGACCGGCATGGTATCCCACCGGGAATCGATATAGGCGATCTTGCCAGCGCACAACGCGTTCAGATAGTCCTGGTCGGGAGCGATACAGTCGAACTGATACGTATCGTAGTAGTGAAGGAAACTGGCAGCCAGGTTATGCTCGCGCAATGCCTTCATGCCCAACAGCAATACCCCGCTGTTGATATAGTCGGTGCGCTTCACGCCAATCGCTTTTTCCAGATACTCGACCAGAACGGGGACGTGCTGGATCGAGTGGTCGGCTACCGCGCCAATCAAGTTCTCCCCGAGGTCGATATCGTACATCTTGGCGATATCGGCATTCAGGACGACGTCGCTGTCGATATAGATCCCTTTATCGTACTCGGGAAAGAGCCTGGGCAGGAACAGGCGGTAGAAAATCGTGATCGTGAAGAAATCGGCACGCAGGCGGTTGCCCATGCGGTCGGTGATGGCGGACAAGTTTTCCGTCATAGGCCGGAACACGATCTCCACGTTCGGTCTGGCGAAACTGCTCATCGAAGCGCGATGCGCTTCGGAAAGATTCTGGTAAAGGACAATCAGCCGGTACTGGCGGGCGGGGTCGACATGGTCGACCAGACTGGCGACAGCAACCGTGCAGAACGGCGCGAACGCGTCATCAATCGTAAAGAAAACCGGAATCACGTCATGTTCAGTCATTTTTGACTTCTCCTTGCGAACGAATCGCGGACATGTGGTACGCATATTGGGAAAGCAGGTCGTCATAGACATGCAGATGCAGGATATCGTGCATCCGGTCCACCTGCCATGGCTTCACGGTGACAGCGTGCAACCAGGGAAGAAACCGGAAACTCGTGGTGAAATGCTGCAAGATGGTGCGGCGATGGAGCCTGCGCTGCTCGTTGTATCTCCTCGGTAGCAGTTTCTTCTCCGCAGCCAGTTTGTTCAGGGCCGACTGGTCGGGCATGAAAAGCTGTTGGGTGGCGCACATGTGCCTGCACCGCCGCAACAGCCCGGATTTCCGGATCTGGACCATATTCATGACCAATACCCCGCTGTTCAGGTAATCGAAGACATGGCGGCCATGGTGGAAGAACCAGCGGCCATAATAGTCAAGGACACCGGCAATCTCGAAGCCCTCCATGTCGGTATGGTACAGGTCGTCCAACGGCGCACGGGCAATCACGTCGGCATCCAAGTACAGCAACCGGTCGGGAAGGTCATCCAACAGGTCGACATACAGGCGCAGCATGCACAGCGGAGAGAAACGGGTCTCCATGTTTGGGGCAGGAGGTTCAGCCATGAACTGGCTGGTCATGTCGTACAACCGGACCCAGTTGCCGGGGTTCTTCTCTTTGGCCAGCTTGTCCAGGTATCCGGCAAAAAAGGAAGGAATCTTCTGATAGGCACGCGTGGAGGTCCGGCATTCCATGGTCAGCACGCGCACATGCAGTTCGGCTGTTTCCTGTTTGAGCACGGACAGCAAGGAAATCAGAATCCCGTCCTCTGCATTCCGGTCACCGCAGTAGAGCAGTTCCATCGTCCTTCTCCTCTGCCGGCAGATACGTCACATAGGCGTACCTGCTCTCTTTCGCCGCGCAGGCCTGCATGAGGCTCGCCACCCCATCGCACAACGCCTGCTTGCGCTCCCGCCTTGTCAGGCCCGTATCGTCCCCGACGGGCCCCTCCAGGTAGACGGTCGTCCTCGGCCTCTTGCCGAAGCGCCGCCTCTGGTAGGTTGTTGTCGCCACATACACCGGAGCGTCAAGCTTCACCGGATAGGTGAATGACACCGGAGCGAAGGGACGGATACCCGTGTACCAAGGCCAGACGTGCGCCTCGGGATAGACATAGATGCCACAGCCCTCACGCACCCGCTGGGCGACCGCATCCTCGAACGCATGCATCTGCCCCACACTCGAGGGAACCGGCAGGATCCCCCACATCGGAAGAAGCCTGCCCGCCAAGGGAATTCCAAGGTTCGCGCTGCTCCCGATCCAATACTTGCGCCTAGAAGGGTTTTCCAGAAACGGCATCACGACATCGCCGAACGGCTGGGTATGGTTGGCGTACACGAAGTACCCCTGTTTCCGGTCCTTGGGAAACCTGGCCCGGTTCACCACCTTCAGATGAAGGGCAAAGCGGCAGTAGACCAAAGCAATCAGGAAGCCACACCCGTAGAGCAAGTGGCTCAGCAAGCGGTAGAAGGGATTGGCGTGCACGAACCGGTAGTGCTCATCCACCGTCTTCGCCTGATTGGCCGTCTGGACGAAGTCCTCGGTAAACGAACGGTAGTACCGCACCCGACCCTCTGTCTGTCCTCGTTCCTCCCTCATATGTCGTTCCATCTTACCTGACGGCAAAGGAAAAGGCAATTCAATGTGGACAGTCACGATTTTCTAGTGTCATAGTTGGTTTGCACTATCTCTTCGATTATAATCATCACACATGAGAAGATGGATCTGCCTGCTCGCCATGCTCTTTGCCTCGACCGTCCTGCCGGCCGTGCCGGTCCGTGTCGCCTGCGTCGGGGACAGCATCACCTATGGGCTGCGGCTCATCGACCGGAAGAAGGACTGCTACCCGGCAGTGCTGCAACGACTGCTGGGGAACGGATACGAGGTACGCAATTACGGAGCCAACAGCGCCACCGTCCAGGAGAGCGGGAACCGTCCCTATACCCGTAAGGACGTCTACCGGGAAAGCCTTGCCTGGCAACCTGACATCGTTCTCCTGCTCCTCGGCACCAACGACTCCAAGAAACAGAATTGGGAAGGCGTCGATTCCTACATGGAAGCAATGCGCAAAATGGCCGCGAGCTACGAGAACCTTCCGAGCAACCCGGAGATCTATGTGATGACGCCACCGAAGGCTTTCAGCGGCTATGCCGGAATCAACGACGACCATATCGGGGAGGAAGCCGAGGCGCTCCTCGCCCAAAACGGCTACCCGGTCATCGACCTGCGCGCGGCCTTCGAGGGACAGCGGCAGTGGATCGGCAAGGACGGCATCCATCCCAACAGGGAAGGCGCCTCGGAAATTGCAACACGCATTGCCAAAAAGTTGCAATACGATGCTGGAAAACCCTAAAAGCCTGTACTATCAGCGCAAATCCTTTGACAGTTCGCAATAACCGTTCGTATACTCACCTTAGCCGCTAGGCTAAGGAGAACCGTATGAAAAAACTGATTTCTTTGGCTCTGTCCCTCTCTCTTGCAACAGCATTGTTTGCAGGTGGCGCGTCCGAAGCTCCCGGAAAAACGGCAGCCTCCAGTCAACAGTCCGGCCCGAAGGCCTACAAGGTAGCCCTGATCATCGAGAACACCATCGACGACAAAGGCTGGTGCCAGGCCATGCACGACGGCATCCTCGAGGCCCAGAAAGAGCTTCCCGGACGCATCGAGTACAGCTACAGCGAGAAGATGGCGCCGGTTGACGCCGGATCTGTCGCCCGCCAGTATGCGGCCAAGGGCTACGACCTGATCATCTGCCATGGAGCCCAGTACAAGAACCTGGTCATGGAAATGGCTGACGAATATCCCAACATCACCTTCGCTTTCGGTACCAGCGCCGAAATCGGGCCGAAGAACGTCTTCACCTATATGCCCCAGAGCGAGGAAACCGGATACCTGTCCGGCATCATCGCAGGCCTGACCACCAAGACCGGCACCATCGGCATCGTCGGACCAGTAGATGGCGGAGATGCGGCCCGCTATAACCGCGGCGTCGTCCTCGGCGTCAAGGCGGTCAATCCCAAGGCGAAGATCCTGGTCGCCCATACCGGTTCCTTCAGCGACTTCGTCAAGGCTGGCGATCTGGCCAAGGTCCAGATGCAGCAGGGTGCCGATATCCTGACAGGATCCTCCCAGCAGGCGATTGGAGCCCTCCGCGCCGTCGCCGAGGAGAAGGACAAGGACATCTACTGGGTTGCCCAGGATGGAGCTCTGCTGACCATTCCTGAAGGCTATAAAGTCATCGCATCCTCTTCCTACAACTACGGCGCCGTCATGGCCGGGCTGGTCGGGAAGCTTGATGCCGGGGTCAAGGGCGGAGAGTGCATCCCGATGAACTTCAACAACGGTGGTTTCATCTGGGCGTGGAACGACAACCTGAAGAAGGCGGATGTCGCAACCAAGGTCGACGAAGCCATGGCCAAGTTCAAGGCCAAGGCCGACACCCTCGACTGGGCGAGCGTCGATTACTCCAAGCTCTGATCTCCCACGGAACCGGCTCCCTCTTTCCGGGGGCCGGTTGCTCTTTTCTTTTCCTGCAAGGAAACACATGGAACGAATCACCAGTCTCCGCATGGAGCACATCACCAAGCGGTTCCCCGGAACCCTTGCGAGCGACGACATCTCCATCTCTGTCGGCGAAGGCGAGGTTCTCGCGCTTGTCGGTGAGAACGGCGCGGGCAAAACCACCTTGATGAACATCCTGATGGGCCTGTACCAGGCCGATGAGGGAACCATCTTCATCAATGACAGACCAGTCCATTTCTCCTCCCCCAACGACGCCTTCGCGGCCGGGTTGGGAATGGTCCACCAGCAGTACATGCTGGTCCCCAACATGACCGTCACGGAGAATATCGCCCTTGGCTACAAGCAGGCGTGGAAACCCCTGAAACTGCATACAGCCATGGTGCGCAGGCGCATCCTGGAAATCTCTGAGAAATACGGGCTTGCCGTAGACCCCGACGCCTATATCTGGCAGTTGTCGGTCGGGGAGCAACAACGAGTCGAGCTGGTCAAGACACTCTGCCTTGGAGCCAGGTTCCTCGTGCTCGATGAACCCACCAGCGCCCTGACCCCCCAGGAAACCGACGAGCTGATCCTGCTGTTGAAGCGGATGACCAAGGAGCTCTCGATCATCTTCATCAGCCATAAGCTGCAGGAAGTCGAGAGCCTTTCCGACCGCATCACGATCCTGCGTCACGGACGCGTGGTCTTCAACGGCAACACCAAGGACCACCCCGCCGGAGAGATCGCGGCCCTGATGACCGGCCACGAGGTGGTCATGCCGGTCAATGACAGCAAGCCGGCCGAAGGAGCGAACGCCTTGGAGATCGAGCACCTGGTGGTTCCCAGCGACCGGGGCTTTTTGGCGATCAACGACCTGGACCTGACCATCAAGGCAGGCGAGATTGTCGGCCTGGCCGGCGTTTCCGGAAACGGACAGCGCGAACTTGCTGAAGCCATCAACGGCTTGAGGACCCCAAGCGGGGGCACCATCCGTCTGCTCGGCCAGGACATCACCGGGAAATCGGTCAGGGAAATCATCTCCATGGGTTGTGGATATATTCCCGAGGAACGCAATATCGAAGGTATCGTCCCTTCCTTCAGCATCCAGGAGAACCTGATCCTGAAGGATGCGGACAAGCCCCCCTTCTCCAGGGGAATCTTCCTTGACCGGAAGAAGATCGCCAGTTATGCCGAGGAAATGCGGGATACGTTCGACATCCGCTGTCCGGGCGTCAATGTCGCGGCCGGAAGCCTGTCGGGCGGCAACATCCAAAAGGTGATTCTCGCCCGCGAGCTGAACCGCAAGCCGAAGTTCCTGGTCGCCGTCTATCCGATCCGCGGCCTTGACCTGGGCGCGGCCCAGTTCATCCACGAACAGCTGCTCGCCTTCCGGGCGAAAGGCTACGGAGTCCTCCTGATCAGTGAGGAGCTGGACGAGATCCTCCAGCTCTCCGACCGGATCGCGGTCATCTTCAAGGGCAACATCCAAGCAGTCCTGCGCAAAGGCGAAGCGACCAAGGAACGCCTTGGCGTCCTCATGGCGGGGGTACAGTCATGAACAAGCGATTCATCCTCATCTACAAGAGCTGCATCGTCCTGCTGGCGGTCATCGCCGCCATGGCGCTGGGCAGCGTCATCCTGATCGCCATCGGGGCGAACGTGCCCAAGACCTACGCGGTCATCGTCTTCGAACCGCTGAAGAACATCGGCCTGCTCGCCGAGGTGGGCATCCGCATGATACCCCTGACCATCATCGCCCTAGGCATCGCGGTAGCCTATCGCAGCGGAATCATCAACATCGGTGCCGAAGGGCAGATGATGATGGGCATCCTCGGGGCGGCGGCAGTGGCCCTAGCCATGCCGGAAACGCCCAAGCCGATCCTGATACCCACCGCCATGCTGGCAGGCTTTGTCTGTGGCGGACTGTGGGGGGCGCTTGCAGGCTACCTGAAGGCAAAACTGCAGGTCAGCGAGCTGCTCTCCACCGTCATGCTGAACTACATCGCCGAGCAGTTCTACACCTTCTGCCTGCGCAAACCGATGCTCGATCCGGCTGAAATCACGATGGGAAGCGGCACCCCGCAGACCATGCGGCTGACCAAGAACATCTGGCTCTCCCGCATCATCACCGGCACCAGGCTCCACACCGGACTGTTCATCGCCATCATCCTCGCCGTGCTGGTCTACTTCCTGCTCTGGCGAACCTCGTTCGGCTTCAAGATGCGCGCCGCGGGAGCAAGCGCCCGAGCGGCACGCTACGGGGGCATCGCCGTCGGCACCTGCCTCGTCGCCGCCATGGTCATCAGCGGAGGTCTGGCCGGCCTTGCCGGGGCGATCGAGGTAATGGGTGTCCATCACCGGGCCATCGGCGGCATCACCAGCGGCTATGGCTTCTCCGGCATCGTCGTCGCGCTGTTCGGAGGCCTGCACCCCGCCGGCATCATTCCAGCCGCCTTTTTCTTCGGCCTGCTCCTTGTCGGAGGCAACATGACCCAGAACGCGGTGGGAGTCCCCGCCAACATGGTCAGCGTCCTGCAAGGCGTCATCATCCTCGTCATCGTCGCGACCCAGATGGTGCTTTCCAACAAGTACCTGATGGAACGGGTCTGGAGACACTTTCAGAAGGAGCAAGCAGCATGAATTATCTCGTCACCATCCTCACGCTGGCCATCGCCAGCAGCGTCTCCCTCCTGCTCGCCTCTCTCGGCGAAATGATCAACCAGCGCAGCGGCGTCTTCAACCTCGGTTGCGAGGGCATCATGGCGGTCGGGGCCTTCCTCGGCATGTTGGTCCCCTATCTGGTCGGGAAAGGCGGGCCGACAAGCGGGATCTACAACGTGCTGGGACTGTTGCTCGCCACCGGCATCGGAGCCCTGCTCGGC